>Ga0181517_10001224_pt1 | contig 29522 bp, 34 predicted proteins | sample PEATcosm2014_Bin_31_FD_119748 | JGI IMG/M metagenome (GOLD analysis project Ga0181517, IMG submission 119748) | Peatland microbial communities from MTU Mesocosm Facility, Houghton, MI, USA - PEATcosm2014_Bin01_30_metaG | ecosystem: Environmental > Terrestrial > Soil > Wetlands > Peat | place... | reverse complement strand
TACAACGGCATCCCCAAAAAACACTTCCCTCTCTTCTTGAAAGAATGTGAATTCCGTTTTAATATACCCTCACCAAAAAAACAGCTTTCCTTTCTAAAAAAGCTCATTACCTAGGTCAGCCCCGTTCTTTTTATATACGCCTTTGAGCCGGAGTTGCCCATTATTTTACGTCAGATGAGGGAGATCGGTTGGAAAGTGCCACTAACAAGTATCAGTATGTTCGAGTTGTACTCCAGGGATCCCAGCTTGGAAGGCGCTTGGTTTGCCAGCTATTCTACGCCGACCCCCATAGCCAGAAAATGGTACGAGGACATCTTTCATAAAAATGTTCCATTGGGGATGGCCACATACTGCGATTGGACTGACCTGATATATAAGGGTTTTGAGGGATCCAAGACGGGCAAAAAACTGACAAGCGAGCAATTCGCGGAGTTTCTGCGGGGCGTGAGAGATTTTCCTGGTGCGTCTGGCCCTATCACAATGAATGCTCATGGGGTATTTGAAACGCCTCCTTCGCTGGAGGTTATAAAGAATGGCGTTCCAGTCCCCCTGGATAAATAAGCCCCAGTAGTCGGGTACCTTTCGCCTTGAGTAAATCCCCCAAAGGCCAAAGAATAACGATGGAATGCCCTATGCCATTGAAACAGTCGATCTTTCAAAAAATTATGGTCCTGTCGAGGCCCTGAAAGACCTCTCCTTTGCCGTTCCGCAGGGGGAGGTGGTGGCGTTTCTGGGTCCGAATTCGGCGGGGAAGACGACTACGCTCAAAATCCTGGCCGGAATCATGTCTGCCAGCTTTGGGGAGGCCACCATCGCCGGCTTCTCCGCCGCCTGGCAGTCCCGCGAAGTCAAGCGCCACGTGGGATATATGCCGGAGCACAATCCGCTTCCCGAGGACGTCACCGTTGAGGATTTCCTGCGCTACAGGGCCCGGTTGAAGGAGCTTCGCGGAGCCAGGGTGTCTGCCCAGGTGGAGAAGGTCTGCGCCCTATGCGATCTGGCGGGCAAAATCATGCGCCGCCCCATCGGTGTCCTCTCACGGGGGGTGCGGCAAAGGGTAGGAATTGCAGATGCGCTGCTGACTGAGCCCCCGATACTGCTTTTGGACGAGCCCACCATTGGGCTGGACCCGCACCAGGTGATGTCGCTGCGCGATCTGATCCGCGGTATGCGGGGCGCCCACACGATCATTCTCTCGACGCATATCCTCAGCGAGGCAGAGGTGATGGCGGACAGGATTCTGATTATCAACAAGGGCCGCAAGGTGGTCTGCGGCACTCCGGAGGAATTGAAGGAACATTACGGTACGGGCAAGTGCCTGGAACTGGAGTCGAATCTCTCTCTGGATGAAATCAAAGCTATTCTGGAGAAAACAGGCGGGGCACTTGAGAGCTCCGAACAAACCCCCAGAGGCCTGAGTTGTCGCATTGCCGTCTCCGACGAGAGTTTTGAGCGCGAAATATTAAAGATGCTTGTGGAAAAAAGCGGGCTGCAATTGAGCCGCTTCGCGCGCTCCACTCCCACGCTGGAGAGCATTTTCTTGCAAGCGACTGCCCAAAAAGACGAGCAAAGGGAGGACCTGTGAGGCAGGTGTGGGTGATCTTTTCCGAGGAGCTGCGCCGAGCGAGATCCAGCCCGGCGACCTGGATGCTCTTCGCGCTTTTCTATCTTGTCAGCGGAGCCTTCTACTTTTCGGTCTTTCGCCTGGCGAGCATGGAGCCCCAGCGTTACAGCCCCCTGCAGCTCTTCTGGGAGATGCAATGGCTTTTAAATCTGATTTGGGTCCCCCTTCTGACTATGCGGCTCATCGCGCCCGACCGCAATCGGGGGCTATTGGAGTCGGCACTGGCCACTCCGACCACTCCGGCGGCCATTGTAATGGGAAAGTATCTCTCGGTACTGTATCTGTATATTCTAGGATGGCTTTCGGTGGGAGTATATATGCTCATCAGCCGCCTGACTGCCCTGAACGCCGCGGACGCAGCAATTGCTTTCAGTCCCTCGGCCGTGTGGGGCGGGGCGATATTCTGCCTGAGCAGCGGGGTCTTCTTTCTTTCGTTGGGGCTGTGGTGCAGCAGTCTGACGCGCAATACGATCATCGCAGGCGGTCTGACCGTCTGTCTGATGCTTCTCTACATGATGCTGCCGACAATGTTTGAACAGGCGGCTGTCCACCACGTCGGGGCCCTCAATCCCTTCAACCACCTGGAGAATCTCTCCGATTATGTGTCCGGCGAGATTTCCATTTCGATGGTGGTGGCCCATTTTATCATGAGCGCGATATTGCTTTTCACCACCATGCTCTCCATTGAACACAAGGCCGAATGATATGAAACTAATCAAACAATTAGAGCCTCCCAAAATTGATTGGGCTGTTATGGTGCGCCAAGAGACCAAGCATTTGCCAGAAGGCGTTGTCACGGAATATGCGTCTGGATCAGGCAGGGAAATATCCACGGCTCTGGCCCAGATGAACGGTCGGCATCCGGTGACAGGTTGGTTCAGAAACCGGGAGGTTGATATGTGGTATCTGATGCTGAGGGGAGAGCTGGTTATCACAATGGAAGGACGGGCTCCCAGAACCATCAGGGCGGGAGAGTGGTTTCATATTCCCAAAGGCGCGTGGTACAGGGACGAATTCAAAAACGCGGTTCTGGAGATTCCCACCGTCCCCGCATGGACACTTGAACAGACGGAGCAAAAGCCATGAAGATCACGCGTTTCGAGAAAGCGGAAAGCTTCAGGGGAGTCAACAGGACGCTCCAGATGATCTTTTTCGCGACGGCCTGTTTCATGGCGTTCTTCCTGGCCCTCAAACGGCTACCGGTCATCGACATCACCAGGGAGGGCCGCTACTCGCTGACTCCGGAAACAATTTCCTACCTGCGCACTCTATCGGAGAACGTGGATATTGTCGGTTGTCTGGCGCTTGGGGAAAATTCCTCTTTGGGCGGGGACCGGCTTCGGGAACTTCAGAACCTCACCAACCGCTACGAGGAGGTCAGTCCCAAGGTGCAGGTTAAATGGGTGGATGCCTTCAAGGCGCAGGCGGAATACGGCTTTAAAAACCCTTATCGGATTCTTATCCGGAATGCCGATCACAGCGTCTGGGTGTCACCGGAAGAGCTTTACTCCCCGCAGGAGGATGTTTTCCTGGGCGAGCGGGCCCTCACGAGCGGTCTTTGGAGGCTCGCCAATCCAGAACAGAAGAAAGCTTTGGCGGTGGTCTCCAAGGACCGCTGGGAGGCGGAGGGACCCTGGGGTTTCAGACGCCTTGGGGAATTCCTTCAGGAGAGGAATATCCAGGCTCGGCAGATCCCCCTTTCCGACCTGGAAAAAAGCAGTCTTGCCGGTTTGGACGTTGTTTTTGTGCTGGGTGACAGTGAAAAGGCCACCGTGACGCAGTTGGCCTTGTTGCAGCGGGTGATCAACGATCATCGGGCGGGAGTGCTCGTCACAATCGACGAATCTCCCAGCGACGCGCTCAAGAGGTTCCTCTATTTCAACGGGATTGATTGGCCCGGCATCCGCGTGGAAGAGACTGATCCCCGACAAAAGACGCCGATGGGGGAGATGCTGATACGCGATTTTCAGGAACATCCTCTCACGCAACTGCTGCGCCAGAACGAAGCGGCCATCCTCAGCCGTGGCAACTGGTGGGACCTAAAGCCCCGCGAGGCCCTTGTCGACGTCTCCGCCTGGCCCATCTGCGAAAGTTCGGCCAAAAGCGTGGCCGTGGGAGGCACGCAGAAGGGTCCCTTCGTTCTCATTACGGCCTTGGAGCGCAAGTCTTCCGATGGGACTCCTGCCCGGCTCCTCGTGTGTGGCAGCAGCGATTATCTGGCAAATGCCTACCTGACCTACCACGGCAACCAGACTCTGCTGGAATCCTCCCTGGACTGGCTGATGGGAAACAAAAATCTTCTTTCCATCCCCCCACGGGCCAGACAGGCGCGCCAGTTGGGCATAACATCTTCCCAATTGTGGAGGATGGGTGGCGGAATGCTGGGATGCGCGCTTGTCTTGCTTGGGATAGGCGTGGTACGCTGGATAACGAAGCCAAGATGAAGATCCGCTGGACAGTCATTCTTTTGGGTTTGAACCTCCTTTTGCTGTGGGGCGTGGCGGAACAATTCAATGTGTCGCCAACAGAGCGTTCCTTTGGCAACCAGGTGCATTCATTTCTACCGCTCAGCCGATCGGATTGGGATGGTCTTGGGGTCTCGACGGCAGGGGACTCCTGGAGCGCTTCCCGTGACCGTTGGGGACATTGGTGGATAAAGGCACCCTTTGACTGGCCCGCGAAGGAAGGTGTTATTTCAAGGATGAGCGGATATCTGTTGACGCTGCCGGTGGATTCGGCTTTTGCGGTGGAGGATCTGGGCAGGGTCGGACAGAGCCTGCATTCCTATGGGTTGGATAATCCGCGGGCGGTCCTGCAGGTTTCCAGCGGTGCCAAAGTCTTCTCCTATAAGATCGGCAATACAACCCCCCTGGGGAACAAAGTGTATGTGCTCTCTTCGGACCAGAAGGAGATCTGGGTGGTCGACTCGGGCATTAATGAGTACGTCTCTTACAAACCGGCCTTTTTGCGCCAGGAAGGATTCTTCCCCTTCAACCTGATGGAACTGGAGGCCGTGGAGCTGAGTTTGCACGATGGCACCCTGGCCTATAACAGGGTGCCCGGCAGCAATCTCTGGCAGTTGAAAATGGACGGAAAAACCCTTCCCGTCAGCGACGGAGCCTGGGAGAAGTGGATGGAACGGCTCTCGGTCACGCAGCTCTCCGAGAGCCTCGGCCCCGACCTGCTTCAGCAGTCGCTGAAAGGTTCGGTCGGCATGATTACCTTTCAGACTCTTTATGGCCGTAGAACTCTCTATTTGGGCGGCTTGGACAAGACAACGGACAGCTACCGCGTGCAGTGGGAAGGCGAGAAGGGATCCTTCAATGTGCCGGCCTCCTGCATGGGGATCCTCAGCCCCGAGAATTTCATGGACAGCCATCCTTTCTCGCTGAATCCAGAAGACGTTTCCTCGGTTGACTGGGGTAACGCAAAAGACAGCGTCTCCCTGAGAAAACTGGAAAGCGGACAGTGGGTCGTAGCCTCGCTTTCCAACGCAGCGGCCTCTGCCTCCGAGGTCAAGAGTCTCCTGATGAAGGTTGCCGGCATGGAGGGTCTGCCGGTCATAAAATCAAAACCCCTGGCTTTTGATCCCTCCGGCGAGAAGCTGCGGATGGAAGGATCGGGAAAAACAGAGGAGTTGTGGATACAGCGCTCGAAAGGAAAATCCGCTGTGATGACCCACGACGGACTGTTAGTCTATGAGATCGACGACTGCCCGCAGCTTCCCCGGGCCGTGACTCTCCTTGATAATACGGTATTTCCCCGCGGAATGGCTGACCTCACCGGTTTCTCGTTCAAGATGCTGGAGAGCCCGACGGTGAAGAACTATTCCGTGGATACCCCGCAAGGCCGCGCCTTGAGCGTGCTGCTGGGCGGCAACCCCCGGGCGACGCGCTGGCTGGAAGCGGAAGAGGGAAAATCCCTGGGCGGGCCCATTGCCGATATGGAGTTGCTGACGAAAGAGAAAAGCCTGAGGGTGGAGCTCTGGCACAGGGCCAATGGCTGGATAGGCCGGATTGACGGCGGATATTTCGAATGGGGGCCCGATATGGCGGCTTTTCTTGACACTATCCGTGACCTATGAGGAAAGTATGGATAAAATGGCTTATGGGACTGACCATCGTCCTGGGGGCTGCCTGTTTGCTCTTTCATTTTGAATGGCCGTTGCCGGATTGGGGACGCCGCGAGCTTGACCGGAGGCTGAGGGAGTTTTCCGTTGATCTGCGGTACAAGGATGCCTGCTTTGATTTTCTGGGGAATATTCGTCTGGCTGACGTGCAGGGACACTATCAGGGACTCCTGGAATTTTCAGCACGGCAGATGTTGATCCGTCTCCTGCCGTCACGCGGTCCGGAGGTCGTGGTGGACTCGGGAGTTCTGCATACGGGTTTTCTCAGGCTGCCCATACCGGAGAACATCCAGTTTTCCGGGACAGTGCAAAAGCGGTCCGATGGGATATTCTTCCGCGATACGCGTTTCAGGGCCAATTCTCTCATCATGCTGGTGCATGGAACTTATCCGCTGGGGCACACCCCCGCGAAGGGTGGCTCCTCCATGACGGCCCTGCTGCCGGAAAACTCCCAGGTGGGGAAGGTGGTGGCAGGTCTCTTGACAAGGCTGTGTTCAGACAAGTCGTTGTGGGTGGCCCAACTGGAGCTTTCCGACGCCCTGCGGCATCTGACTCTTGCCGGTGAGAGCTTCCATGTGGGCGATTACCAAATCATCGCCCCCGTCATCAGCGTGGAAGCCAAACATTCCTGGATGAGCGCTTCAGCCGATGAAGTGGATTTCCCCTACGGCAGGGCAATGAACGTGGCTGCCTCCTATAGCGTTCCGGAAAACCATTTATGGCGGGTGATCGCCGGCGATATCGACGCGGGAGGGATTCATACGGCCGCCTCGTCATTTACCGCGCATATGCCCCTGGGCGGACAGGCGGGTCCGAAAACGCTTCACGACGTGTCTGGCGCTGTTAATTTTCAGGGAAACGCCAGGGCTTTTTTCTCTGGTGGACGCATTGTCCCTCTGAGCACCAAGATATGGGGAGAGCTGCCGCCCGATATTCTGCAGACATTCAACCTAAGTTTGACATTTCAGAAGAACAGTTTTTTTTCCGGAAGCGTTTCCGATCAGAAACTTCTTTTTGATCTTCTGGGATCCAGGGGTGCGTTTTATGATCTCTCCTTTGATGATTTGGAGACCCGCGGGACGCTTGGCAAAAGCTCGGTCTGGGTGGACTGCTTTCGGATCGTGTCTGGAAACAGCGTCGCGAAAGGTTCCCTGAATTATGATTTCGCCAGCCGCTCCGCGGACTACAGGATCATGGGAGAAGTGGATCCCATGTCCATTCCCTGGTTCGGGAAGTGGTGGTACGACTTTTTTGTTCCCTTTGGCGGCATACGGCCTTTTGTCGCGCTCTCCATGCATACCCATCCCAAAGAACCGGCGCAGGCATTGGGAATTGCGGCTGCGGATGATCATCACTATAGGGATATCCCGGTGGATCATACGCGCGCCACGTTTCAGTCGTGTGCGGGCGGGGTCAAGGTGGAGTTCGCGAGCCGGAGCGGTCCGGAAAACCTCAAGGCCGCCCTGACCTTGGGGAGGAATGTTTCCGGATCCTTCTCGGGGACCGTGTATCCCAAGACTCTCTTGGTAGCCTTTTCCCGTGAGGTTCCCCCGGCGCTCAAGGAACTGAAGTTTGGCGCTCCGCCCAAGATGGAGGGAGAACTCTCGCAAAACGCCGCATACTGCGCGACCCTGGAATCTTCCGGTGCCGCGGATTTCTACACACTGCATTTCAATGATCTCTCTTTCGCGCTTCACGGCGACAAAAACATGACCAGTGTTGATTCTGTGAAATTCGATTTTGCCGGAGGAAGCGGCGGAGGCAGCGCGCAGGTGAATTCCGCGGGAGAAGGTTACGGCACTTTCTGGCTGCGCAACGCCCGCCTGGGCGAGTGGGCGCTTCTGGGGCCTCTCTCCCAGATGCTGCAGACGCATTGGTTCTCCTTTGCCACGCTGAAATTTCATTCGGCCGATGGAAGCCTGGTCTTCAGCCCGTCCAGGGTGGATGTGCCTTCCGTGAATCTTTGGGGGGATGAGCACGCCGCGGCGGCCAGTGGTTACATCGATACCTCGCGACAGCGTCTTGATTTTTCGGTCAGGCTCCGTTCTTTTGGCGGCCCCAAACAGAACTTCGGTATTCTGATGGCTCCCCTGGTGCAGCCGATCACATCGGTTTTGGAGGCCAGGCTTTCCGGCCCTGTTCAGTCCCCCAAATGGAGCGTGCAGCTGGCCGCGCCCAACCTATGATTGCGAAAACCCGCCAGAATACAATGACTCATCGGGTCGGTTTCCACGCCTCTATCGCGGGAGGCTTCTCAAACGCGATTGCGGAAGCAGAGGCCTTCGGCTGCGAGATCATCCAGATTTTTACCAAGGGCAACAGGCAGTGGGGCGCTTCAGCGATCGATGCCTCCGATCTCAAAAATTACCACGCCGCCAGGCGGTCCTCGGAACTCTCAATGGTCTTTGGGCACAGCGGATACCTCATCAATCTGGCCTCCGACAATCCCGAGGTGCTTCAGAAGTCCCGCGAGAGTCTGCTCTTGGAGCTGGAGCGTTCGGCCTCGCTGGAATTGCCTTTTTTGGTTCTGCATCCAGGGGCTGCCAAGAGCCGGGGCGAGCAGGAGGCTCTCGATATGGTGATAGAGTCTTTGGAGTGGGTTTTTGCAAGGACTGAGAGCCCCTTATAACCCGACGATTTGCCGATTCATCAATCCCGATCCAAGCTCGTTTAATGGCGGTCCGAACTTTTACATTTTTGCGGGTGACCATCCCACAAGTTCTATCGATCCGTCTGGTTTGTTAGTTTTTGTCGGTGAGCGTCAAGCATTTCCTAATCCAGGATATAGTGTTTTGGGCGGTGTATGGTATCATGAAGTTATTGTTCTTGTGCCCGATAATCCTAACAACTTTTTACACAATCCTCTATTCACTCAAACGCAAGGAGCTATGGCAACCGTGGCTGGAGAACCTTCATATTCACTTGATGTTCACCCCGGGAATCTCCGAAGCGACTTTAACAACTATACTGATAACCCCTATAATCTACAAAATCTCACCGTCGTGAATCCGCCGTTTGGAATGAGCGACTCGCAATTTATCAATGCGATCGCTGATGCAGCTTTCTCTTATCGGAATGATTTGCCATACCAAGGAGTTCCTGCTTATGGGAAAACATATAACAGTAATGGTTATGTTGCCGGAGTTTTGATGGCTACTGGCGCTACTGTTCCAGATTTGCACAACTGGATGCCTGGGGGCGACAATCCTATTCCACTAGCGCCCATCTCACCTAACAGGGCGGCACTGCAAACCCTGATGGACGAGCTTTCACCGCAACCATCGACCAGATGCCATTGACAAACAGCATGAAACAATCTAAAAGGCTACATATCCGTTATGCTTCGTCGCTTTTTCATTATTTGCCCTATATGTATGACATGCCTCGTTCTTTTAATTGCGGGACTTACATCGAACATTTCGACAGTGACCGGAATGCAAAACGGCATTATCGCCGTCCTTATGAACGCTACTTTGCTTTGGCACGCCTTTCTTTGCATCATTGAAAAGCCGCGAGTCCTTTTTGCTCTTTACGCGATTGTTCACATAACAGTTGCAGTCCCAATATGGATTACCTGTTCAATGATGGTGTCAAAAACATTTTTGTAATTACCTATGATATTAATCTTGATTGACGTTATCGCCTACTCAGCATTCGTCTGTGCTTCCGTTCTGTTATGGCATGGAGACAGATGCGCAGGTTCATTTGTCATCTCCTTGTCCTGCCTCTGCTTTTGCGCTAGGGGAGCTATTGCGCTCACAAACAGCGAATTGTATGCGCGGTTGATTGCCTATAAATACTTTCTCCTGGCAGTTGCATTGATAGTCTTAAGAATGGTTAACAACCAATACTTTTATTAATCTTTAGTAATGCTGCGCTATCCAGGCGATATATGATTTAATGAACTAGGCAAGTAAATGTATGAAATATGTTTTTCTATTTGTCTTTGTACGAGTAATACGTATGGCTGGCGCTTTTTTTCTGTGCCTTAGTTTAGTCTTTGGAGTGGGTTTTTGCAAGGACTGAGAGCCCCACCCGAGTCGCGCTTGAGGCCACCGCCGGAGCAGGCACCGTCCTGGGTTCCAAGATTGAACAACTCGCCTATCTTTTGGATAACTCCCCCTCGTCCAAGAGGCTCTCCGTCTGTCTGGATACCTGCCATCTTTTTGCTTCAGGCTACGATTTGCGCTCCCCCGATGGTATTGAAAAGTTTCTGCGACTGTTCAAGAAGCTCATAGATTGGGGACGTGTGGATGCCGTTCATATGAACGACAGTATGTTTGGCCTGGGGGCGAGGAAGGACCGCCACGCGCCCGTTGGAGAGGGGGAGATAGGCTGGGAATGTTTCAAGACCATCATGCGCCACCCCGATTTTGCCTCAAAGCCGCTCTGTCTGGAGACTCCTTCGGGCGGTGAGGGTCGGCCCAACGACATAGTTGCCCTCAGAAAGCTCAAGGTGGCCAGAGGGTAGGGGGTGGGAGTTGCGTGGTATTGTTGAGTACTTGACCATTGCCTGCGGATTTGATAGGATGGCACTTCTATGCAACCCGCCTATCGTCCCCACAAAGTTAAAAGAGCCCGCAAACTGGGATTTCTCAAGAAGATGAACACCCGCTGGGGGCGCAATACCATCAATCGTCGCCGCGCGCATGGCCGCAAGCGCCTGACCACGGTCAAATAGAGTTTACTCTTACAGGTGTTTTCTTATTTCATTGGCAACACTATCCAACGCGTGTCTTTGTTGTGCTATTAGATGCCGTTTCGGGTCTATCTTAAAGCCCCAGCCGTCGCTAACATATCGTGGGTAGACATGGAGATGAAAATGAAAAACTTCCTGTCCAGAGGCTTCGCCGTCGGCTAAAAACAAATTTACGCCTTCACATTTGAATTTGGACTTTCTGAGAGCGGCTGTCATTTTCTTGGCTATTTTCATTATGTGGGCGGCAACCTCCTCATCCAAATCGCTGAAATAAACGGAGTGCTTTTTAGGAATGATCAAAAGATGCCCTTCATTGACCGGCTCAAGCGTTGGGAATACCAACACGCTTTGGTCTTCATAGATAAGGCTTCTAGGCAGTTCGCCTCTCAGGATCTTGCAGAATACACAATTTGCCTGATCTTCTTTCATGGTCGAAACTCTCTCAACTTTGTGCTATGAATACAACAATGAAAGTTACCGCTAGTCGTTTTCAGGGAGAAGCCGCTTTTGTCCAGCACAGGCGTTCGGCCAAGCGTATTGAGAAGGCCGCTTTTACCGCTTTTGTCCTTCCCTCCACGGACACCCGATGGTATTTTGCCGCCGTGGCTTCCAGGAGGCTCGGCGGAGCCGTCCAGAGAAATCGCGCCAAAAGACGTTTGAGAGCGGCTTTTGCGAAGGCTGTTGCGGAAATATCAGCTCCTCACCGTGTGATACTCTACGCCAAAAATCCTGTACTACGCACTAAATTTTCGGACCTGGTAGAGCACATCGGGGAATCAATTTGTTACACTAAGCAGGCATAATGCTGGTATGTATACACAGCTTTCGATACAACAACCCCGGAGTGGGTTGCATAAGTATAGCCACCGGTTGCGGTGCTCTTTACCGGTGGTGGAGGGCTTTCGGTTTAATCTTTTAACACTTTAAATCATGCGTTGGGTTCTCATAGGGCTTGTCCAAATATATGAGAGAGGGTTCTCTCCCATATGGCACGCGCTTTTGGGACCTCAGGCGGGCTGCCGTTTTTCGCCCACCTGTGGGCAGTACGCGCTGGAAGCTCTTCGCGTGCATGGCGCTTGGAAGGGGTTATGGCTGGCCATAAAGAGGGTCTCCCGTTGTCACCCCTGGTATCCGGGTGGGTTTGACCCGGTTCCTCCCAAAAAAGCCTGACACGGGGACTTTGGGCTGATAGACTGGCATTCTTTATGCAAAAATACTCCAAAGCAATTGGTATGGCGCTTCTGGCCGTCGCGCTCGTCCTGATGATTTATCAGGGTTCATTGAGAACGAAGGAAGCTTCCCAGGCGGTTGCCGCGCAGACGCAGACTGCCACTGCCAAGAGCTCTTCCACCGCTCCCGAGGTTACGGCTTTGGCCGACGCTTCTGCGTCGGTAGCCGCCACGCAGAGCGCGACGGACGCCAGCGGACCTGTGGCAAAGGCCGTGTCTCTTCCGGAAAAAGAAACCCTCTACGTTTTGGAGAATGATCTCATCAGGGCGACCTTTACGTCGCGTGGCGGAGCGCTTCGCTCTGTGGCGCTGAAAGCCTACCCTCAGACGCAAAAGTCCAACACACCCTATGTGTTGCTCTCTCCGGACACACTGCCTTTCCTGGCCTTGAATTTCACCAATCGCGCAGACGGCTCCGACCTGAATAACTACAGGATGATCTCGCAGTCTTCCGACTCGATCATTTTCGCGCGCACTATTGCCAATGGAGTTGTCCTGGAAAGGCGTTATACATTGACTTCTCCTACCAAGGACCGTAGCGCCCAGGGCTACCTCATCAACCAGACGCTTTCCTGGCACAATGTCTCTTCAAGTGATTTGCAGTTGCCCGCCTTCAGCATGAACGCCGGTATAGCGCAGCTTGATATGTTGGACGCCCAGGGGAAGCCCGTCCTGAAGGCCGATGCCGCCCACGCGATGGCGTTGGATTTTGGCTACTACGACGGCAAGGATCCGCATTTTGTCTACATCAACACCTTCAAGGGCAGTGCTTTCCTCTTCTGGAATAGTCCTGCCCGAGATCTTATTGAGCAGAAGGGACTCACCGCTTGGGCCAGCGCAGACAGCAAGTTCTTTTCAATTATCTGCACTCCCAGGAAGGATACCACCGCCACAGGGGTTCTTACTCATGAAATAGTGGCCGACAACGGCAGCGAGGCCATCACGGGCAGCCTTCAGTTCAACGGTCCGCTTGTGGCAGCCGGAGGGACGGTTGCCTACGGGCTCCAGAGCTATTTCGGCCCCAAGGAGTACGCCAGACTTTCCACGCTCACCGAGCATCAGGACGAAGTCATGCAGTTTGCCTATAACTGGTGGCCGATCTTCGCGTGGCTGGGTGCCATAGCGGCCTTTTTCAGCAAGTTGTTCATCTCAATGCTCAATTGGCTGGCCGGGGCTGTCCACAACTATGGAGTCGCCATCATCCTTCTGACGCTCGTCATTCGCCTGGCCATGTGGCCCTTCACCGCGGCCGCCGCCCAGGCTTCCAAGAAAATGGCGACTGTCCAGCCGATGCTCAAGGAGCTCCAGGAGAAGTACAAAAATAGCCCGGAGAAACTCCAGCGCGAGACCGTCAAGCTCTTCCAGGAGTACCAGGTCAATCCGCTCGCGGGCTGCCTGCCAGCGCTCTTCCAGATTCCGGTGTTTCTGGGATTTTTCTATATGCTGCGTTCCGCCGCCGAATTGCGCTTTGAGCACTTTTTGTGGATACAGGACCTCTCAATGCCCGACACGGTCGCGTACCTGGGCTCATTCCCGGTCAATCCGCTTCCCGTGGTGATGCTTGTTACCATGTATTTCCAGATGAAACTGACTCCCTCGGCGGGAGACCCGGAGCAGCGCAAGGTGATGATGCTGACTCCCTTCCTGTTTTCCTTCCTGCTTTACAGTTTCTCCGCGGGATTGACCCTTTACTGGACGCTCTCCAACCTAATCTCGATCATTCAACAGCTTCTTGTCAACCGAGAGAAGAGCACCCCGTCAGGCGGCTCTCCCCAGGGCAATGTGATCGACATCAAGGCGACGACGGTGAAGTAGCTTCATGGACAAACAGAATGCCGAATACCAAGTTACAGTCCTGACCTCCGACGATCAGGCTGGCATCGAGTTCTGCGTTTCGTACCTGACAAAGGCATGGAAACAAACACGCGAAGAATCTCTTGCTCGTATTACAGAATGCGTGCGACGTGACGAGGGAAACCTTTGTATTGTCTGCAAAAGTGGAACCCAGCCGATTGGTATGGTACTTTTCAGGAAAGGAACGGGACTGAAATTGCCCCATCCGATCTACTACTGGATACAAGGGCTTTATGTGGCGGACGAATTTAGAAATAGCCCGGCGGTCCTGAAGATATTCCTGCTCCTGAGGAAGACGCTTAAAGCCGAAGGGGTGAAGGAGATACACCTGGGAGTCGATCCGCACGTCCCCAAGCTAAAGACCTCTTATCTGGCCATGGGATTCAAGGAGCTGGGCGTTAAAAGCAGCGCTATCGGACACGTGTACGACATATTGCAGATGAAATTGTAAGAGCTATTGCCAAGAGGTGTCGTACCTACCGAGGGGCAGCACTCATTTATATGACCTCTTGGTTTTGCCATAGTACTGCGTCCCTTGTGGACGCAACAAGTTTAGCCACCCCATTTCAATGGGTGGTTAAGGTACGTTTATGCTTTAGGATTTGTCTTTTTCCCCCGCAGGCCCCATAATATACCCATGTCAGGTCACGGTCATGGAGCCAATGTCGCGCACAAGAAGGGCGTCAATGATGCCAAGCGCGGGAAAATCTTTAGCGTCATCTCAAAAGAGATAACCGTTGCCGCCCGATCTGGCGGCGGTGATCCCAATTTCAATATCCGCCTGCGTACCTGTCTGGAAAAAGCCAGGTATGCCAATATGCCCATAGACAACGTCACGCGCGCCATTCAAAAAGGTACCGGCGAGATTCCGGGTATATCCTACGAGGAGATTGTCTACGAAGGCTACGGCCCGTCGGGAGTCGGTATTATTGTCGAGGTGACGACCGACAACAAGAATCGTTCCGCCGGAGAGGTGCGTTCGACTTTCACCAAGCACGGAGGCAGCATGGCCGGGGCGGGAGCCGTTTCTTTCAATTTTCAGCACAAGGGACAAATCCTCATCGAGAAAAGCAAGATAGTTGAGGATAAACTTATGGAGCTTGTCCTCAACGCTGGCGCCGACGATTTGAAGACCTTTGATAGCTATTACGAAGTCCTGACGACCCCCAATGCCTATGCCGGAGTGGCAGATGCCCTTAGCAAGGCCCAAGTGGTGGCCGACTCCAGCGAGGTTGCCTGGCTTCCCACAACAACCATTCCCCTTTCGGAGGAAGACAAGACCAAGCTCAAGACGCTCATGGACGCCCTTGAAGAACTCGATGACGTCCAATATGTCTGGAGCAACATGGAGGAGTGAACGGTTTGGCGGTTCCTAGCCTCCGCCCAGCTTCATTGTCAATCCCGCCATCCCCTGCATCAGCATCCCGAAGGGCGCGCTGGTCTGGTCTATCAAGAAACTCAGAAACGCCTGAAAGCCCGGCAGGTAAATCAGGATCAGCAAAATAACAAAACTCCATTGCGAGAACCGGGCAAAGGTCATCTCGCTCATCCGGAAGAGATGGCGCAGCACCTGGGAGCCATCCAGCGGGGGAATCGGGAGCAGATTGAACACGGCCAGCATTACATTCAGACTGATAATATTGGCCCCCAATAAAGCCAGCTTGCCGGCAACTTCCCCGTCATGGGTTGAGCCCAGCGCAAGTCCGAAGGCGACAGCCGCGACAAGCGCTATTCCCAGATTCGCGAAAGGCCCCGCCAGGGAAGTGAGGATATCGCCGGCCGCGCGATTTTTGAAATTCCTCGGATCGATCAGCACCGGACGGCCCCAGCCAAAGACCAGCCCGTCGCTGACGCACAGCATCATGATAAGCGGCAGAAGAATGGTTCCTATCAAATCAATATGCGCTATGGGATTCAGGGTCAGTCTGCCCATTGCGCGCGGAGTTGAGTCCCCCATCTTGTCCGCGACAAACGCATGAGCCCACTCGTGTACCGACAGGCTACACACGAGTACCAGAAATAGAGAGAGTTTCTCTGTAATGGTTGCTTCCATCCCCTTATCCTACATAAACTATGGTGATTAGCCAAGACAACTATGCTTTCGGTTGCTCAGATTCTGCCCACAAATTCCCCCATGCGTCTTAAAAGGGCCCTCGCGGAGTCCGTGCGGATTCTCGCTGCGGGCCGTCTGGTGGCTATTCCCACGGAGACGGTTTACGGGCTGGCCGCGAATGCCTTTGATGCGCGAGCTGTGAGGCGGATTTTCAAGGCCAAAGGCCGCCCGGCGCATAATCCCCTCATCGTACATATATCGAGTCTGGGAATGGCAAGGAAGTGCGTGTCGAAATGGCCCAAAGCGGCAACGCTTCTGGCAAGGGCTTTTTGGCCGGGGCCTCTTACAATGGTTTTGCCGAAATCAAAAAGAATTCCAGGGATCATTACCGCTGGCGGCGATACGGTGGGACTGCGCTACCCGTCCCATCCAATTGCCCAAAGGATCATCAGGACGTGCGGTTTTCCTCTGGCGGCTCCCAGCGCCAATCCTTCAAACGCCCTTTCTCCCACGACTGCCGAGCACGTTCGTTTGGGACTGGGCGGCAAGATTCCTCTCATCGTGGACGGGGGGGCCTGCCGTGTCGGCATCGAGTCCACGGTGGTGGATCTGAGCGGTCCTATTCCCAGGCTCCTGCGTCCGGGGATCATCTCCCTGGACGAATTGACCCGTGTCCTGGGTTCTCCCGTTGCTCTGGGTTCGACGCCAGGGGCTGCCATTCTCAGAAGCCCTGGTATGTTGAAGAAACACTATTCTCCAAACGCAAAGCTCTTTGTCCTCAAATGGAAGACGGCTCCACAGCTAAAAAAGCAGCTGCGCCAATTGGGAATAGCCTGCGGCAAGACCTGGGTTTTGGATTGGAGAAAGGTTCCGCTGGGTGGCTTTGGGTCTGTTATCCATATGCCAAAATCCGCTGCGGGATTCTCGCGCCACCTCTACGGGACGCTCTTTGCCTGCGATCAGGCGGGCGCCGAGTATATTGTCGTGCAGGCACCCCCTAATGGAGAGAACTGGAGAGGCGTGTGCGACCGCTTGACGCGCGCGCAGGCTACTTAAGACAAGCCGATTGTCGGGATTGAACCGACGAGCTGTCTACCCCGGCCCTTCAAAGGGAGATATTACCGCGCTAACGCGCATGAACCGCCGGTACCCGGCTACAAAAAGGTCGGGTCGCAGTCCTCCTCCCCCGAATGCCTTAAGACAAGCCGATTGTCGGGATTGAACCGACGACCCACGCTTTACGAAAGCGTTGCTCTACCACTGAGCTAAATCGGCGAACAAATGCTATCATAGCAGGTTAAACGCCAGCCTTCAAGGCCGAACGAGTCAGCTCAGGCACCCATACGGTACTCTTGCTCTCCTTCAGAAATCCCGCACAATGCCGTATTTAAAGCTGACATGAGCGACTTTAAGAAAAATATGGGAGGCAAGGCCTATAATAAAGCCTTGGAATTGGTGGCTCCATATTACCATCCTCTTCTTCAAAAGCTCTCCGAAAAGCTTGCCGAATGCCTCAAGGATAATTCCAATCCGCGCGTCATAGACCTCGGTTGCGGCACGGGCGTTTCCACCGGTTATATCGTTTCCGCGCTTCCCAAGTCGGCGATTCTTGCCGTTGATGTTTGGGAAGACCAGCTGGAGGCCGTCCCGGAGGACCTTCTTTTCAGTCTTCAAATCAATTGGAGGGTGGAAGACATGGCTGCTACCCTTTCCATGCTGCCAGACGGGAGCCTCGATGCGGCGGTCAATGGCTATGCCATCCACAATCTTGCCCCGCAGGAGCGCCAGAAGATATATTCCCTTGTGGCGCAAAAGCTCAAAAAGGGAGGACTTTTTGTGAATACCGATAAAATTGCCATTGACGATGAGGCCGCACATCAGAAGATGCTGGAGGAACGTATCCAGGAATATAAAAAACTCGGTCCAATGGGTTATCCACGGGAAGCCCAGGAATGGATGGAACACTACCGCCATGATGAGACCATTCGCATGACTGAAGCGGAGGTCGAAGAGGCATTGAATAAACTCGGTCTTTCTCCGGTCTACTTCGGCGAACGCATAGGGCTGTACGTTCTTTGCTGGGCGGTAAAAGGCTAGGGCGGTTGCGTGATGTAGCGGCGGAGCGAATTCAATTGCGCCAACTCTTCGATTTTGTTAGTGTGGCTGAATATTATCCGGGGCGTAGCTTAGGCTGCCTACCCCGGCCCTTCAAAAGGGAGTTTATACCGCGCTTACGCGCACTAACCGCCGGTACCCGGCTGCAGTATTCATCGGCGGAGCGAATTCAATTGCGCCAACTCTTCGATTTTGTTAGTGTGGCTGAATATTATCCGGGGCGTAGCTTAGCCTGGTAGAGCGCTTGGTTCGGGACCAAGAGGTCGCTGGTTCGAATCCAGTCGCCCCGACCATGCCGAACGATCTGAAAATTCGAGCATGCGATTGAACGGTTTTACCGCATCAAACAGCAGCTTCCCGCCATCTAGACGTAAGTTCTGAAAGGCCAAACTGATAAGTTGCCGTTTTTCTTCTCCTTCCGAACTCATAAAAGCCTCGTGTGCGTGAGTTGCCACATCCAGTACGCATTTGCAGGCGGCGTAGTAGTCATCATCGGTTTGTTGCAAGGCAGATAAATGGGTGTCACATTCTGCTATAGCTGCTCTGAACTGGTTGTAAAATCTGGTATAGTCGCTCTCAGTTATACTCCCGTCGAGCTTGTTGAGGTACATCTTGTCGATGCGCGACTGGTTCTTTTGTTTTTCAGCCAGCCAATGAGTCTCTTCTTCCTTCTTAAACTCTATTTTGCCTATGTGCATGCTCTTAAACCCTTCCGTGATCTGTGCGACAACCTTCGCGGGTACCTGCATTCTTTTGAAGATATCCGCAAACTGCCCCGTCAACTCTTCCTCACGCACCCAAGCAGCTCCGTGTTTTCCGTTGTGCTCGGTGCAGTGGTAGTAAACATACTTTCCCTTGTGCTTTTCTGGAGTGATCATGCAGCCGCAATGGGCGCACGTAATCATCCCGCGATAGATATACGGCAAGCCCGCATACTTGAATTTTTTCTTGTGGCGTCCTTCTTTCATGGCTTGTACTTGGTCAAATAATTCTTTGGTTATAAGAGGGGGATACCGATGCGCGTAGTGCTTACCTTTGACAAACATCATGCCATAGTAAAAAGGATTCTTTAGCAAGGCATCAGTTTTGCCCTGCGACCATTTAAGGCCGTACTCCTTGGCGATCTTTTGCCGAAGGGTCTGAATTGAATAAGCGCCTGTGGCGTAGAGCTCAAAGGCTTTCCGTAAAACACTCCCCTTGAAATCATCGACGATAACATCGGCGCGTCCAGCCTCGTTTCGGATATTTTTATAGCCGAAAGGAGCCGCCCCCGTGATCTCCCCGCTCCTAAGCTTTTGTGCGTAACTGCGTTTGATGTTGTCAGAAAGCATCAAGACATAGCCTCTGGCCATCATCACGCTGCAATCCCAACGCATCATCTCCGAAGAGTTAGAGTCCTTATGGATATTCAGGTTCTCTCGGAGAAAATGAATTTCTACCTTGTCCTGTTTGCGAAGGTCATCAAAGATCACCGACTCTTTAAAGCTGCGCTGCAAGCGATCTACCGTCTCCACGATCAAGATCAGTTTTTCCTTCGATACCCTGATAAGTTCGATGACCTCATTAAGCCGCTTGCGGTTGTCTATCGTGGAACTTTCATCGACCTCGCATTCTTTGATAATCTCAAAGCCTTTATGCGTGGCATATTCACGCATTTTCGTGATTTGGGCAGGGATGGAATATCCTTCCTTTTTCTGATCCTCCGTTGAGACGCGTGCGAAGATGATTGCTTTCATAAATGTATGTCTTTTGCTCTATAACCACATAGATTTTGCTTTGTTTCAACTCCATTCACAGGCTTAAAATCAAGGAGTTGTTGCTCCAGTATCTTAAAGACGGGCGGCCTATTTGAGCGGCTTTGGAGCCTTTTGAACTCTCCCATGAGTCGATTCCACGCCCGTGTACGCTTGGCCGACAAAAGTCCTTTTAGCTCCCGTGAGTTAAAGCCCTTTAGTAGAGATGACCAGCCGACAAGGGAAAGTATGGTTCCGATCTTTGAATCAGGATTATCCACGACCATCTGACAAAAAAGCTGCCAGCTACTTTCGGACTGTCCGCCGAGGGCGCTTAGAGGATACCTATCCTCAAGCTCGTGCAGGTGGTGGAGCAAAATGGCCTTAGATATTCTCTCAGAAAAAAGTTGTGTCAGGTGCATGGCGCTGACCCTCTCTCCGACTATTGTTAGCATGCTTCGCAACTTCTGCCGCTTGTTGATTCTGACCTCGTAGCGCAAGACTTCATACGGATTACTGCCGGAACACCTGACGGCCTCTATGTGCTCGTAGAGGCCACGCTGAAGAAGGTTGTCATCGCCTTCGACCGTCCGCTTGGGGCTTATCTTCGCTTGGGCGAGATCGCTGATCTTATCATAAAAGGCGATCTCGTAGGAGTTGCACCTGAATTTGAGGCCGTGGCCTCCGTTCTGATAATGCGATTGTGTGTCGTTGAGCCGTATCGGCACATCGCAACGTTTGAGCTCAGCCAGATACATCGACGGCAGCGTCCCATCCGTCAAAATAAAGTTTTTAGAATAATGAATTGCCGAAACTCTCGCCCTGCGTATCTTTCGGATAGGAATAAATACGCCTGCGGCCTTAATGGTAGCCTTGAGCAGTTTGACAAGCCTCGGCAGATCAGTCTCTGTGAGTTCTTGAAGATTGTTTCCGTAAAGCATCTTGGGTGCAGAGAACTCTACCCGCAGAAGGTTCTGAAGGCGGCCACCAGCCATGCAGGCCTTGACCGTCATTCTTGGTCGATACTCACCACGCGCCTTTTCTTCTTTCGTTGGGTTGTTCACAAAAGGCATGTAAGCTGGGCGATCACGCAAGGCGTTTTTAGATCGCAGGAGAGTATAAGGTGGGCTGAATTTCTCAGGCTTGTCCACGCGGAAATCCACCTCATCAAAAGTTAGTGCAATCGTGTCCAACATGATTTTTCATTACTTTTTCAAATACTTCTCCTACTTTTTCTTCAAACATCCGCCCCAGCTCCTTCTTGATCGGATAAAAGAGCGTGCGATCGGATACACCTACCTGCTTGGTCGGAAAGACGAGCCGATAGCCGCCTTGCGGGCGCGTGTAAACGGCGATACCCGACAGGTAAAGCCCCTCGTAAACGAAACTGCAAAAGCCTACGTGGCCCTGGCGTGGTTTGATTGGGACGACTTCAATTTCATCAATTCGCATTGTTTTCCTTTCGCTTTAATTCTTTGATCGACGCGCACCAGAATATCAAAGAACTGCACGAGCCTTTGAATTTCTTCCGGTGTGTACTCTTCGGAAGCAGACGAATCGTTCCCACTCCCAGACACAAACGCCTCTTTGACAGCCTCTGTTTTGATCTGGTTGACTGGAATAGTCCGCTCCACGGAATACAATTCTGGAGCAAATTGTCAAATTCACCAGATGTTTATGGTTTGCTAAGGTTTGCCAAACTCATCTCGCAGTACTCGGTGTTAATAAATCGCTTCGGGGGAAGATAAGCCCTAGAAGAAAAACTAATACTTTAAAAATGGCTAACGATAACGCCTAACTCTCGGCACCCTTAATGGCTTCAGATGAAAGTTTTTCCTCTGCCGATTGTAAGCTCTCAACGCGATTACCATGTGTCGTTTGAAGGGAGTTTTTGCGAATCTTCCTTTCGCGTCTTTGCATAAAAGAGACTCCCGATAGATTGCCCGCAACTTGTCATAGATTACATAGCTCTCGCACAAGGCCACCAAGAGCGGCCCGTGAAGCTCGCGCAAAACAGACTTTTGATCTACTTCATCAATAATCTCGTCCCAATGTTTCGATGCCTCCTCCGTTATTCCCGCAGGTTTGGGAGGACGCCCAATGATGAGTTTTCTGGGGATAATCATAAGCCATATTTTACCAAAATCTGCTTAAAATACTGGCAAAATCGATAAAAACGCCTTTCAGGGTAGTTTTTCGGCTTGTGGCTACGGCGGCTCCCGCGAACCCGCATAAAACAAGGGTTTTGGCACGCCTGTAAAAAATCATCAAAACTCGTTAGTTTTTGTGTGTGGGAGCACCGGGCGGTTTTCTTGGGGGTTTGCTTAAGGATTTTACCCCCATACCCCCTTAAGGACACTCACCTTGCAAAAAGATGCGTTTAGCTGTAGGCTTTTCAAAACGCACATGGTCGCTCTCAGTTATGCATCCGATGGTGCAAGAAATCCTCAAGAAACATCAAAAATGATTTGTACCGTGCCCACAAGCCGTCCGTTGTGGTGTTGGGAGAGCCGCCTTGATCGCGCCGGAAACGATCAGATGGCTTAACTTTTTGTCCTATTTACCGATATATAGTTTATATGAGAAATCTCTTTGTTATACTGTTGCTATGTCCGTTTGTTGCTTTTGCCCAAGTTGGTTATAGGGCGCACATCCTTGTGGGAAGTTCTGATGAGGAAATTCTCTCTAAGGTCGGCGCTTATTTGTCAAATCCAACTATTCCTTTAGAACAAAGGAATGTTAAAACCTGTTCGCCGAATAAACTGACGACATTAGCTTTCGGTTTAGAGTCTCCAACATTTTCAAAGAGTAATGTAAATGTAGTTTTTGATGTTAAAATCTTTAAGCCCGATGGAAGTATTCTATTTGATGTACCAAACCACACCAAAGCAAGAGCATTAATTCCTTCAAGTCAATTAGCAATGGGTGGAGATAAGATGGATTTAGCACTAGAAGACTCAGACCTTGAGGGCACTTATGTTATCCAAGTTTTAGCGAAAGACTTGATTTCCGGGAGAAATGCTCAGACCCAAGAGAAAATTACGTATAATAAAAATGGCGCATCAAAGTCTTTAACTGGCGCATCGGCAAATACCTTTAAGGCTGATCAGGATTTTGCTATATGGATGACAACCTATTATCTTCATCCCAAACCTGAATTAGTTCAGGATTCAATTAATTATTTTAGCAATTCTAAAATCGCCTTCTCAAATAGCCATATTCCGACCTGCTGTTTCTGGGCTGCGCTATTTAGAAAAGATTCTGCGCTCATGAAGAAGTGTTTTGAGTATTTTGATAGCAATGGAAATGATAGAACGCGTAGCCTCTTCGTTGAAATATTGGCTTTAACTATGACTCCTGAAAGTAAACAGTTGACTATGGAAGCCAAGAAGAAATGGTTTTCTAATGAGCTACCGGCGGTTGAAAAGGCAATTTCAGATATGATGATACCGTCATCGCCGTTGGAAATTAGGGATCAATTGAGAGTTGGTTCGCGAGACGAGGATTGTCTTTGGGCAGAGTTTTTTGCAACTGGAGACCAAGAGATTATCAAGAAATTCATTTCAGTTTTACATTTAGCCAAGGATGGGCATGGCATGCAACTCGTTGTAGGTGCGGCGGCAGAATGGTCGTTAACTTCAAATGCAGTACAACATGAAAAGGTCTTGGCGATTTGTAAGGATGAACTGAAATCGACGCAAGGAATTACCCACGATAAACTGAGTGCCATTATTGCTAAAGCGATGGAAGAACGGCAGAAGTACTGGCAAACACAAAAGAAGTAATGAAGTAAATTTAAAGAACTCGCTCACTCGATAATCTCCATCGTGATCTCCACTCGCTGCTCCTTTTCAGTCACCACCTGAACCTGCTCTATCGACAGCGTGTTGTCTCGGATGGTGTCGTCGTAGAGCGGTCCTTCAAATCGCAGGGCATCTTCAATCGACTTGAAAGCTCTGTTTCCGCTATCCATTCACGCATAGGAGCAGAGATTCCCAAGTACAAACTAACCCGTTGCCTGGAAGCCCTTCGCAATAAAGGCATCGTAACTATGACGGGAATCAACCGCTGGGCTAGGTATTCTATAACACAGAGCGCTGCCAAATAAACCTATAGAGGCGGATGTTTCCAAGAGTATAAAAGCTTTATATTACGTAAGTATATGTATTATAGCGTCTTTCTATACAACTTCTGGATGCATATAAAAGACTTTCTATGATACAAAGCATCCAAGTTAGGACAAAATACATTGGTTTTCCGACTTTTTCACGAAAACTAGTTTGTTTTTGAAATGCGGAGGCGGGTGCGGTTTTGCAGATTTTTTCTTTAAAGGGTACTCCCCCCTTGCCCCTACGATAGCATTTTTTACAATACCGGATCGGGCGATTTAAGACTTTGGAATAGCTGGTCTATACTGGGGTAGCCGAAAGCAACGGAAAGGATTGTTGAATCAAACCTTTAGTAGTGTCGAGATGTCAGCCAGCATGCGCCCCACATAAGACCAACGACTACGAGAGGAACAACGATGGCGCCGATTATAAAGCCCTTTGCAGTCCTAGGCGTTGGACTCTTTTTGAACTTCAAGAAAAATGGAATAGCGATGAGGCCAATAATCCAAAGGATAATCCCGAACCATTGCAGAACGAAAGAGAATGGCAGGATGATGAGATACCCTATACCCGCTGCTATACCTACACCGAGGCTTCCGATCTGTTGAGTTTCATCACGCATTGATAGCTTCCTTCGAATTCATTCTATAGACGAGTAGTCTTGGCAATCAAGGGCTTCTTTTCGTATGATGAGGCTGTAATCCTATGAAAGAAGCCTTCTTCAAATTTATCATGAACGTGCTGAAGTTTGGTATTGGGGCTTACCTGGTGCTAGCAGTTATCCTCGCCTTTAACCAATCGACGCTGCTTTTCTTCCCATCGCACAATCCGAACAAGAACGAATCGTGGATAGTTGGTAAGGATTACTATGGAGTGAAATTTATCGCGAAGGATCCTCGGCATATATTCCTGATGATGCATGGCAATGGCGGCCAGGCCGACAACCGTGGCTATTTCTTTAAGGTTCTGCCGCAAGATTCTTCTTTATATGTCTTTGAGTATCCGGGGTATGGTCAGAGAAAGGGGGCAATTACTCAAGGTAGCATCAATGCGGCTGCTCTAAAGGCTTACGACTCCCTGAAAAGTGAGTTTCCGAACATTCCAACAACGATTGTTGGTGAATCGGTCGGTACTGGCGCGGCGTCCTACGTTGCCAGTCAGCGTGCCGCTAAAGACCTTGTTCTAGTGACACCCTACCACGACCTGCCGAGTCTGGCGCAAGAGAAGATCAGCCTATTCCCTACTTACTGGCTTTGTGCTTACCGTTGGAACATCGCTGAACTGCTTAAAGATTTCAAGGGTCGCATTACGATTATCGGGGCAAGCAACGATGAGGTAATCCCCTTGCATCATGCCAAAAAGCTCGCACACGACCTACCATCGGCAAGGTTTGAGATCGTTAATGGCGGACACAACAGCTACGACATGGATGCGATGAAAAACATCCTACAAGAAGCGTGCATTAATCTTTCAACCAGCCAAGCACGACCTTGAGGAAGCGTTCAGGCTCGTTGCGCCAGAGGTCTTCGGCATGTTCACTGTGCTCAAAGATCTCGATAGCCTTAGGCTCACCTGCGGCGGCATAAAGCTCCTTCGCGTGTCGAGGGAATACAGTTGGGTCATTGCCCCCGGCCAGAAGTAAGAGCGGTGTGGGTGAGACTTCCCTTACAACATTAAGTGCAACAGGCTTCTTGCCAAAGAGATCGCCAACACGCACGCTTAAGGCACGCCACAGTTCGCCCTTTTGGAAAGTAGGAACCCATGCGGTCGGACGCCACCAATGACTCTCTACCTTTTTGAAATCCATAGGAGCACTCACGGCAATGACCTTCTGCACGTTTTTGACTTTCGCGGCATGGAGGATAACTAAGGTGCCACCAAGTGAAAATCCCATCAGGTATATCTTCTCGTACTTCGGACGGAAATGATCGACCACCGCAATCAGGTCTTTTTCTTCGTGGGAGGTAAAGTTATAGGCTCCGCCGCTGCGACCGTGACCACGGCAATCCATCGCTGCCACGTCATAGGTCTCGGCCAGGCGAGATGCTAGAGCCCGAAAGCAGGCAGAATCCTTGCACATGAACCAGCCGTGGACGAGGATAACAAGTGTCTTGTGTCCTCGCTCATAGTGATTAAAGGCGATTTTAACGCCATCGGAGGTTTTGACGTTAAGTTCTTGAGCGTCTTTTAGAGGGTCAGGAAAGAAGAGTCCCATAGTTAAGATGTAGTAGTGGTTGAGGTTGATGCTAGAGTTTTCTGAATCATTACGTAGTCGGGCTTGCCTGAACCCAAGCAAGGCAGACTTTGAACGATCTCAATACGCTTGGGAATGGCGATTTCTGGGATGCCGTTCTTCTGGGCATATTCGCGGAGCTGCGACAGGCTTTCGTTGGCATCCTTCTTTTCGGTCACCAGCACCAGCTGCTCGCCTTTCTGCTCATGGGGTACCGAAACGACCGCGTGAAGCTCTTTGCCCGTCCATACTTTGTGCACCATCTCCTCGACCGCCGTCAGCGACACCATTTCGCCGCCTATTTTAGCAAAGCGTTTGGCACGTCCTAGGATCTTGATATAGCCTTCTTCGTCCAACGCCACAATATCGCCCGTGTCATACCAGCCATCGTCTAGCGGCTTCAAGACCTGCGGCTCTTCGCTCATCCAATAGCCCAGCATCACATTGGGGCCTTTAACCCAAAGTTTCTTGCCTTCCTCAATGCCAGGGATTGGCTCCAGCTTGTATTCAATGCCGGGCAATAGGCGTCCCACGCTACCGTTCTTGTGGTGCATTGGCGTATTCATCGAAAGCACGGGAGCCGTCTCGGTGGCACCGTAACCTTCAAATACCCTCACGCCAAAGCCTTCGCTCAGGGCCTGACGAGTGCTGTCTTGGAGCTTCTCGGCTCCCGCGAAGATGTAACGCAAGGAGTAGAAGTCATAGGCGCTGGCACGTTTTAGGTAACCTTTGAGGAAAGTATTCGTAGCAAAGAGCAGCGTCGCGTCGCGGATATAAATAAGCTCTGGGATAACCGCATAGTGCAGCGGCGAGGGATACATGAAGGTGTAAACTCCGGAAAGGATTGGTAGAATCGTCCCTGCAGTGAGGCCGAACGAGTGAAAGATCGGCATGCAGTTAAAGACACGATCGTCACGGGTGAAGTCGATGCGGGCAATCAGTTGCGCGCGGTTGGCCAAGAGGTTCTCGTGAGATAGGATGACTGCCTTGGGCGTGCCCGATGATCCTGAAGTGAAGAGTACAGCCGCGGGCGTCTCACAGAGAGGCTTGCCCTTGCCGATCTTGCGCTGATAGCTCGTTTTATAACTATTGTAAAACGAGATCGGCAGAATATCTGCGACCCAAAGAGTTAAAGCATCAGCAATCTTCTGTCCCAAGGAACTCTTGGCAAGGTCTTCCAAATAGCGTACCGAAATTTTCTCAGCGACCATGCCTTCGATCACGGTCTCCAAATGTCCTGCCGTTACAAATGCGCGCGAAGTCCAAACGGTCTTGAGTTTAGCGGTGCGGCAGGCAATCAGGATATTCCCTGCGCCCGCTGAGTAGTTAAGCATCGTGGGCAAGCGGTGAGCCGCCTGTACACCAAAGAACGCCAGCGAGGCTGCCACGCTGTTGGGCAAGAGCAGGCCAACCGTATCGCCTAACTCCGTGCCTTGCTTAAGTTTTGTAGAGAGGAAAAGCGCCTTTTGAATGAACTGGCGATAGTTGAGCGGCTTAAACTGCACATCCTCGATAATCTGTTTTTTGCCGCCATTGATGCGACTGGCCAAAAGCAAGGCATCGAACAAAGTCGTCTTGGTCTCGGTACTTTTGAAGATCATGTCGCTCATGATATTATAAACTGCATCGGCCATCGCGTGGCGAGCGGCGCGACCCACAACGCCTTCGGGCACAACCGGACGCTGCGGTGGCAAAATATGAATGGTAGTCTTTGGGAAGGCTTTCCGGCGGTCGTGATCCTTAAGGTATCCCAGCGGGCTATACTGCGGGCCATCGATGCGCACCGGCAAAATGTCGGCATCAGCCTTGAAAGCGATGAGGCCGGGGCCTTCGTGAATCTTCATCAGCGTGCCGGTAGTTGTGATACGGCCTTCGGGGAAGATAACGACTGTCTCACCTTTCTTAACAAGATCGGTGAGCGTCTTGATCGCCATCGGCTTGGTGGGGTCGATGGGGCAGATGCGAACCATCCACGTAAAGAGCTTTACAAACCACCAGTCGGCCACCTGGGTATTGACCGCAAACACCACGCGCGTGGGGATAAAGCAGGCGATGAGCGCTGCATCCAAAAGAGAGGTATGATTGGCGATAATAATCCGCCGCTCACTGAGTTTTTTGACATTCTCCAACCCATGAACTTCCACGCGATAGAGTCTGACGAGCAGTCGTCTAAAGAAGGTGTGCAGGATGGATTCAGGAATAAGTTTGATAATATAACAAGCAATAATGAAGTTGATACTCGCCAACAGCGCAAAAAGGCTAAAAAGATTCCATCCGTGAGATGAAAGCGCTGCCACACCCAGCGAACCGATGGCGATAAAGAGCGCGTTGATGATGTTACTCACCGATATATTCCGGGCACGGTGAGATTCTTCACTCAAGTGTTGAACTAATGAAGTCAGTGGCACGCTGTACAAGCCACCCATAATTGCAATGCCCACCAAAGTTATTAAAATACCTACGCCGCCCAGTGTCCCAATGCTATGCACATGAGGGGCCGCGAAGTAAAAGACAAGCGTAAGCAAGCTCATACCCAGCCCCGCGATCGGTACATATTTGGCCGTCAATTCGCCTTTTAAGATCTTATTGCAAAGGATTGAACCCACCATAATACCCACCGAGAAAAGCGCCATTATGAGCGTCTGTACCAGCTGTGCTTCGGCGGGAGCAAAGGTCTGTTTTACATAGACAGGGATGAGGGACATCCACACCGTGCCAAATACGATAAACCAGCCATTGCCCAAGATGCAGCGGAAGACGCGCCGGTTTTGCCAAGAGTGGCAGATATTCTCCCACGCCGCCCTTAGCGGCCACCAGCTGCCAACCTCTGAAGTCTGTTCCTTGCGCTCAGTCCTCATCAGCGCCGAGGCCGCCAGCCAGCCAAGAACGGCAAAAGTCGTCAATAATCCCGCAAGAGCAACGCCTCCCATTACGGGAGCCGCCAGAATAATGCCGCTCAAAGTTCCGAGCAGTACCGCCATGTAAACACCCGATTGCAACAAACTATTAGCGCCTAATAACTCATCGGCGGAGACTTTCTCCGGCAGATAACTGTAGGCCAAGGGGCTCGCAAAAGTTGATTTGGTGGCCAGCAGGAACAAGCAGCCCAAAATCCAGTAAGCCCAGCCGTTTGCGATTGTCTGCCTCGCAACAGTGGCATCCCAACCTCCATTAAAGCCATTGAAAATACCTATACCCGCCAAGGCCAAGATGACGATCTCCGCGACCTTCAACCTTCGATACAGGATCGCCTTTTCTACTCGGTCGGCCAGCTTGCCAGCAATGGCCGAGAAAAACAGATACGGCAGCGTGACGATCGCCATGATCAGCGGCACCATCACCAGCGGATTAACCCCCTTGAGGTGGTTGGTGGCGATGATGATGAGCGCAAATTTCAGGGCATTGTCGTTAAAGACACCTAGACATTGTGCCGCAAATAGCAGCCCAAACCGGCGTGAGAAAAGAAGATTAAATAGAGACATATTAGTAATGATGGTTCATACCAATGAGACAGGCACCAAACATCAGGCCAAAAATGATCAACGGCAGACCAATCGTTATAAACAGGTATCCCTTAATTGTTCTCTTGTTTTGACTGGGCTTAATAACAATTGGGATTACAAAAGGGGCTGACCTAGGTAATGGGTGTATAATAGACACCTAGATGAATAAAAGTCATTACAAGATAAGCAGATATAAACAAGACCGGCTGACAGAAATGTTCGTGGCCGCAGCAACGGCTCG
>Ga0181517_10001220_pt1 | contig 29530 bp, 28 predicted proteins | sample PEATcosm2014_Bin_31_FD_119748 | JGI IMG/M metagenome (GOLD analysis project Ga0181517, IMG submission 119748) | Peatland microbial communities from MTU Mesocosm Facility, Houghton, MI, USA - PEATcosm2014_Bin01_30_metaG | ecosystem: Environmental > Terrestrial > Soil > Wetlands > Peat | place... | reverse complement strand
GCCGCATCTTGGGCACCGGCACGGGTGGCCCCTGTAATCACGCCGCCACCGATGAAGGCCGCGCCAAGCTGGAGCGCGCCCTGTCCGCCTGTCTGGAGACCGCTTGCGCCCAGGCGGGCCTCGACGTGACGGCGGTTCGTTTCGCAGCCGCCTGCCTGGGGATGAGCGGCGGGCCGGACGATAAGCGCGAGATCGTAGCCGCCATGCTGCGCGCCGGCAAGCTGATCGTCACCACGGATTCCGTCACCGCGCTGGCCGGCGCCACCGAGACCGGCGAAGGAGTCATCGTCGTCGCCGGCACCGGCTCGATGGCGTTCGGCCGCAACGCTGCGGGCCACACCGCGCGCGCCGGCGGCTGGGGACACATCTTCGGCGACGAAGGCGGCGGCTTCGATATCGCCCGCCAGGCCCTTCGTGCGGCGCTGCGCATGGAAGAAGGCTGGGGACCACAGACCGCGCTTCGGAACCTGCTGATCGAGGCCACCGGCGCCTCCACGGCCAACCAGGCGATGCACAGCTTCTATACGGACGCATGGCCGCGCGCGCGCGTCGCCACTCTGGCACGCCTGGTGGACCGCGCTGCCCTTGAATCCGACCCGCTTGCGCGCGCAATTCTCGATGACGCAGCCGCGCAACTGGCCGCTCTAGCCGGCGCCGTCCGCGCGCAGCTCTGGAAGCCCGGCGAAATAGTGGATGCAGCTTACAGCGGCGGCGTCTTCCACAGCGCGCTCCTGCGCGAGCGCTTTCGCAGCCTGGTGGAGGCTGAGGCCGGAACCCGCTGCGCCCCTCCCCGGCACGGACCGGCCGCCGGTGCGCTGCTCGAAGCCTATCGGGCCGCGGGGTTGAACCCGGAGATCGGACCGGCTGATCGGTGACATTGTGATTCCTTCGTCCAAACAACCCGCCGTGGCGCACGCGCTACACGAAGCGTTCGGCGTGCATGAATTCGAAGATATCCGCCTTTTGACCGGAGGACTTACGACGGCGCTGGTGTTTCGGATTGTCGTGCGCGGCAACCCTTACCTCCTGCGCCTCATCATGCGCACGGATGCCTTAGGCGATCCCACGCGCCAGTTCGCTTGCATGAAGATCGCCGCCGAAGCTGGAATCGCTCCCCGGATCTGGTACGCGAACGGGGAAGACAGGTTTCTGATCTCGGATTTCGTCGAAACAAGACCACTCCCCGAGGATCCGCTGCCGCTGATCGCTCCCGCGATTCGCAGGATCCATTCCCTCCCGCATTTCTCAAAGGCGATGGACTACCTGGACACCATCGATGGATTCATTCGCCGCTTCCAAGCGGCAAGAATCGTGCCCGAAAGCGAAACCGAAGAGCTATTCCGCGGCTATGCCGCCGTGGCCAAGGTGTATCCGCGGAACGGCACCGACCTGGTCGCGAGCCATAACGACCTGAAACCGCAGAATATCCTCTTCGATGGAGACCGCATCTGGTTTGTCGACTGGGAAGCGGCTTTCCTCAATGACCGGTACGTCGATCTGGCCGTCGTGGCGAACTTCTTCGTCAGAGATGAAGCCCACGAAGAGGCCTATCTGAGCGCATACTTCGGAGAGCCGGCCGGCGAATACAGGCGCGCGCGTTTCTATTTGATGCGCCAGGCCGTTCACATGTTTTACGTCACCTGCTTCATGCTGTTGGCCGCCCGATCGGGCATGCCGATCGATTTGGATATCCAGGCGCCGGATTTCGGGGATTTTCATCGCTGCCTTGTCTCGCGTGAAGTAGACCTGGCGGCTGCCGATACTAAGCTGCAGTATGCCAAGGTTCACTTGAATAAGGCGCTCCGAAATATGCGGACACAACGGTTCGCGGATGCCGTCGCGCTAGTAGCCGCCTTCCACCCGGGCGCATAGCCGCCCGCGCGGTGCTTACCTGTACAAGTGTCTCGGGTATCGTCATCGGCCCGCGTTCAGCGGCCGGTATCATATGGGCATGCCAAATCCATTTGTGCACGTGGAACTGAACACGACCGATCTGGACCGGGCCAAGGCCTTCTACGGAAAGCTCTTCGATTGGACCCTGGAAGACATGCCCATGCCCGACGGCGCTTATACCTTAATCAAGGTGGGGCAAGGCACCGGCGGCGGAATGATGAAACACCCCATGCCCGGCGCGCCTTCCATGTGGCTGGCATACGTGGCGGTGGACGACATCCACGCCTCCACCGAAAAGGTCAAGGAACTTGGCGGCAAGGTGCTCGTGGACGTGCAGGAAATCCCGAGCGTCGGCTGGTTCAGCGTGATTATGGACCCCACGGGCGCGGCGCTGGCGCTGTTCAAGCCGAAGGCGATGTAGGCCGCATCACCTGGGCCGCGCCAGCCCGAAAGTGAAGCTCGATTTCAGCACACGGTTGCGCTCGTCCACCAGAGCGGCGGCTACGAAACCGGGCTCGCGCGGCGTCCCGAAGCGCATATCCAGCAGTTCCACCGTGCGGGAATTCTCCGGGTCGGCGGCCGGCGAGACCATCCAAAGAGGATATTGCGCAAATTCCAAAAACCGCCGGAAGGCCTCCGTGCGGGCCGCCGATTCCATGGCCGCATCGGGTTCGGGCTTGCGAAAGATGGCCGCGCGGGTGGGATCGAATTCCCCGGCTAAATTGACATCCTGCACTGCGTAGAAGTCGCGCGTCTCCACGATCCCCCTCCACTCCAGCGGATTGACGGCGTGCGGTAGGGCCGCCACGCGCAGCGGAGCGGTTTGCTCGTAGAGCCTCGAATCCAGCACCGCCACCGCCCGGGCGTGCAGCACGCCGCGCCCGCAATTGTACAGCAGCAGGAACAGCAGCGCGAACCAGGCGAATCCGCGGCCGTAGTGGGCCGGGCGCACGGCCGTCGAGGCGATCTCCGAGCCGACCAGCCGGCCTATGAACGGTCCCGTCACGCTCAGCAGCAGCACCGCCCAGATCCACAGGTCGATGACGCTGGTCAGGTCCAACCGCAGCCACTCTCCGCTGAAGGGCAGCAGCAAGCGGATGCCGTACATGTTCGTGAAATCCAGCAGAAGATGGGTGGCTACCGCCACCATGGCCGCCAGCCAGCCGCCCAGCCAGCGCACCGGCTTCCGCCCCACCCAGCGCACCAGCACGACCGGCAGGATCGCCATCAGCGGCAGGGCCAGGAGCGAATGAGTCAAATGGCGGTGCAAATGCAAGTAATCGAGCGAACCCCCCGAGGCGGACACGATGTCGAAATCCGGCGCATTCGCCGCCAGCAGCAAAATCGCCGTCGCCCCGGGAGTCCAGCGGTTCAGGCCGATCCGGCCCAGAAACAGGCCAGTCGCCGTGTGAGTGAGGGGATCCATGGCGCGTGCCGGATTCACCATTGTAATGGCAAATTGCCGCATGGACCCCCCACGGCAGCGGGCTCCGGTTACGCGGCGACGGTCTGACGGGCGTCCTCCTCCACGGTTTCTCCGGAAATCACCGAGGGGCGCAGTTCCTTACGGATTACGCCAGCGAAATATTCGTTCAGGGGATATAGCGGATAAGGCTCCAGTTCGGCGAATATGTGTCCTAGTTTCTGCTCGATGCGATATACCGTATGAAAGAAATTACCGCGGTCGATTTGCAATTGCCGGCAGCACAGTTTCCAGTCCGCCCCGAGCAGGAAATGATACCGGAAGACCTGGTGTTCCCAGGGGTCGAGAGTCCTCCGGCTGACCAGGCAGAAGTCCGCCATGTACTCCTCGCGCTTCCGCGAGTAGGTTTTGCGGCTGTCCCGGCCCGGGCAGAACTCGAGCGAGACGGACCCGATGTGCGGCGCCAACTCCACGCACTCGCGAAAACGGTTGAAACAAGCTCGAAAGATGCCTCGAAATACGCAATTACAGGGTCTTTCCCGGCCTTTTCGCACAACCCTTACGCCGTTACCTCGGCAGTACGCGCAGGTTGCTTTTGCCAGCCCGATCGTGTTGGAACGGTTCCAATGCATTCAGATGTCCTCCCTCGGTGTGGTTCGCATGAGCTTCACACGATTTCCACAGCTTTTTCACTGTACTTCCCAGGCCGAAATCGTCAAGCTGCGCACCTTTGAATTCTTACTGAATTCTAATAGTACTGGTACCAAAATACCGCTAAGTGTACGTTTTGACACGCATTTACAGCGAGGCGCTTATCGTAGAATTCAAAAGGTATTTAAGACTGAAATACCGGTAATAATGACGGTTATAGTACTCATCTATTTCCTGCGGAAATAGGGAGAAGTTCTCTTTATGAACTTTGGCGAGCTGCAAGGCCGATTGGTCGACTTCCTCCGCGAGCGCGTGCGCAGCGGCGAGATCACGGAGCGCTCCCTGGCGCGAACTACCGGCGTGTCCCAGCCGCACATACACAACGTCCTGAAGGGCAAGCGCTATCTCTCGCTCGAAACCGCGGATGAAATCCTGCGCCAGATCCACCTCGACCTGCTGGATCTGATCGAGCCCGAAGACATGCTCGAACGGAATAAGCGGCTTTGAGCTTCGAACCGCCGAGGCTCCGCAGTCCGCCTCGCAGTATTCTGTTAGAGGAACGGGAGAATCCGCTGAACCACGCACACAGCCTGCCGGGCGCGCGCGACTGGCGCTTGAAACGGCTCGCCGAACATATCCGGTCTTTGGCCGAAAAGGACGAGAACGCCCTGCGACACGCGCGCCGCATCGCCGATATGCGCCGCTCGGCAGCCGCCGAACTGCACGCCGTATGCGCCGGCCTGGCTGCGTCGCTCAACGCCCTGCTGCCGGAAGCCCTTGTTTCTCTGGACCCTTCGGTTTTTCTACCCGAGGCCTTTCAGGAGGATTCCCCCAATCTTTTCCAGATCAACATTCGGGGCCGCATCCTGCTGATCCGCTTCGAAGGCTCGCCGGAGCTGGTTTCCACCGAGGAATTCCGCATTCCCTATACCCTGATCGGCTCCATACGGGCCTTCAAGCAGGAATGGCTGGAACAGGACATCATCGAGGAGCAGTTGGTCTTCTATACGGTCGAGGAAGCCCACTCGATGTGGCGCTTCTTTGACGCGCGCACCTATCGCTCCGGCATCCTGGATGTGGACTACCTGATCGCTCTGCTCGAACAGTTACTCTGATCGCCGGCCCCTAGTGGCTGGCGATGTGGCCGGCATATACCGCTACGCCTGAGGATCCCAGCAGCAGGATCAGGCCCACGGCGAGCAACTTCATGGTCTTCGCGCTGGTGCCCTTCCACTCGCCCAGCAGCATGCCGAGCAACTGGCTGAATAGGATCGAAGTGGCCATCTCCACCGCCCAGCCGACATAAGAGATGGACCCCATACGCGGCTCGGCGGTCTTGAAGCAGATAAACTGGCAACACCAGACGGCGCCCGCCAGGCCCGCGAAAAACAGGTTGGGGACGAGAGGAGCCGCGCGCTCAATGTAATCGCCGCCCGTCTTGTTGCGGATATTCAGGATGAGGCACCATCCCCCGTTAACGACGAATCCGCCCAGCAGCACCACCACCAGCACCGGCATGCCGGCCCAGATCACCGACGTGCGCGGTTCGGTCACCAGGGCCAGCTTCTGGATCTCGGGACCGCCCTGCAGGCCGAAGCTCATCCCCGAGCTGGTCAGCCCGCAGAAGATGGCCAGCAGCAGACCCTTGCGGAAATTGAACTCGGCCACGGCCTTGCGCTTTTCCTCTTCGGGGAGCTCGTTGGATTTGGACATCCCGGCCAGCCCCACGAACACGATGCCGATTACCGATACCAGCGCTGCCGCCACCGAAACGAGGCCCGCCGGGGTGGTGAACATGGCGGTGATGGCTTCCCTGCCCTTGAGCATGGGCGGGATCAGGGTGCCGGCGGCCGAGGTAATGCCCAGCCCCATTGCCAGCCCCAGCCCTACGCCCAGATAGCGGATCATCAGCCCGAAAGTCAGTCCGCCGAACCCCCAAACGAAGCCGCACAACGCGCAATAGACGATTTCGCCGCGCGGCGCGGCCGCCAGCACCGCCGGCGTATTGGGAGATGTGCACAGGGCCAGGATCACCGGAACCAGCACCAGCCCGAAGACGGCGTACACCATCCAGTAGCTCTCCCAGGCCCATTTGCGGACCTTCTTGAAGGGCAGGTAGAAGATGGCTCCGGCCAAACCGCCGAGCATGAAGATGAGGACGCCCACAGCGGGGTCGATGGGTGTTGCCGGCAGAGTCTGCACGAAAACTCCTCCTTCGAATAAGGGCTATTGTAATGCCTGTAGCCGGGCGGTGGTGCACGGAGCCGGTGGGGCTTCTGGAGTTTGTCCGGTTTCCGGAATATCTGTAGTACGATACGGACAGGAGAACGCCCTGAGACAGGTCAACCTCGCCGAATCGAGCGATACACGAACCGCAACCCCCAACTGGCTGATCGCCGTGCGCGCGGCCGAATCCAAGAAGGCCACCGAAATCGTGGTGCTCGACCTGACCGGAATTACCTCGTTCGCCGATTATTTCGTCATCTGCACGGGCGCCAACCAGCGCCAGGTACAAGCCATCTCCGACCAGGTGGGCCTCGATCTGAAGCAGCGCGCCGACGAACTGCCCATCAGCCTGGAAGGCTACACGCAAGCCGAGTGGGTGCTGGCCGATTACGGCGACCTGCTGGTGCACGTCTTTTCGGTCAAGGCGCGGGAATACTACGCCCTGGAGCGGCTGTGGCGCGGCGCCAAGATCCTCGAGATTCCAGCCGAGTGAAAATTTTCCTGTACTACATCGGCAAGCCCAAAGATGCGCTGGCCAACGGCATAGCCGAGGAGTTCCTGAAACGCAGCGGGCGGTACTGTACGGCCGAGATGCGCGAAATCCGTCCGGAACGCACGGACCTCTGGGCGCGCCACCCCTCGGCTCGCAAGGTGCTCCTCGACCCCGCCGGAAAGGCCATGGATTCAGCCGCTTTCACGGCGCTGGTGGAAAAATCGGAAATGCAGGGGCGGGACCTGGTTTTTGTGGTGGGGGCGCACGATGGCCTGCCGCCCGGCTGGCCGGAGCGCGCCGACCTTCTGCTTTCGCTTTCCACCATGACGTTTCCGCACGAGTTGGCGCGGGCCGTGCTGGCGGAGCAGATCTACCGCGCGCTGGCCACCTTGCGGGGCCATCCCTACCCGCGATAAGGTGTATTTGGCATGTCTTGGTTCAAACGCGACAAATCGCCCGACGAGAAGCTTCCCAACCTCAGCGATGCCGAACGCCGCGTGCGCACCGAGGGGCTGTGGCAGAAATGCGAAAGCTGCCGCCAGATCGTCTGGAAGAAGGAACTGGAGGCCAACTGGAATGTCTGCGCCAAATGCGGCGCGCATTCGCGCCTGGATGCGGTGTCGCGCCTCAAGCTGCTGCTCGACGGCGGCGAATACGAGACCTTCGACCACGAACTGCGCTCCGCCGATCCGCTCGGCTTCGTGGACAACAAACCCTACCGCGAACGGCTGGTGTCCATGGAGAAGGCTACGCATCTGCCCGAGGCCTTGATCGCGGCGGCCGGCTGCATTGAGGGCCGCCCGGTCGAGATCTGCGCGCACGAGCCGCGCTTCATCGGCGGCAGCCTGGGCAGCGTGGTCGGCGAGAAGATTGCGCGATCCATCGAGCGCGCCATCGCGCGGCGCAGACCGCTGGTGATCGTCTCGGCCTCCGGCGGCGCGCGCATGCAGGAGGGCGCCATCAGCCTGATGCAGATGGCCAAGATCGCGGCCGGGCTGATGCGCCTGGACGAGGCGCGCCTGCCCTTCATCAGCGTCCTGACCGACCCCACCACCGGCGGCGTGACCGCCAGTTACGCCATGCTTGGCGACCTGAACATTGCCGAGCCGGGTGCGCTGATCGGCTTCGCCGGGCCGCGCGTGATTGAGCAGACCATCCGCCAAAAGCTGCCGGAAGGCTTTCAGCGCAGCGAGTTCCTGCTCAAGCACGGCATGCTGGATGCCGTGGTCCCGCGCCTCGAATTGAAGCCGTTTATCAGCCAGGCGCTGGGCTTCTTCATGGGTTGATCCAGTAGCGCCGCGATGAACTACCCGGATTCGGTTCAATTCCTCTACGCCCTGGGCAACGAAATCAAAACGGCCAAGTTCGGCCTGGAACGCATCGGCGCGGTGCTGGGGGCCCTGGGCAACCCGCAGGACCGCTTGCGCCACGTGCACGTGGCCGGCACCAACGGGAAAGGCTCGGTGTGCGCCATGATCGAAGCGGGCCTGCGCGCGGCGGGCGTGCGCACGGGCCTGTTCACGTCGCCGCATTTGAGCCGGCCCACCGAGCGCATACGCATCGCCGGCCGTCCGCTCGGCGCGGCGCGCTTCGCGCAGGCGTTCAACCAGGTTCACGCGCGTGTGGAAGCGCTGATCGAGGCCGGCGCCATCGATCTGCACACCACCTATTTCGAGACCGTCACGGCCATGGCGTTCCTGGCGTTCGAGCAGGAGGGCGCGCACGACGTGGTGCTGGAGGTCGGGCTGGGCGGGCGGCTCGACGCCACCAACGTGGTCGATCCGCGCCTGTGCGTCATCACGCCCATCGATTTCGATCACGAGGCGCTGCTAGGCCGAAGTCTGGAAGCCATCGCCGGGGAGAAGGCCGGCATCCTGAAGCGCGGTGTGCCGGCGGTCTTCGCGCGCCAGCGGCCGGAAGCCGAGCGGGTGCTCGACGCGCGCGCCGCGGAACTGGGGATCGAAGTCGCGCGTACGGCCGATTGGTTCGTGCGCGACCTGGAACTCGGAGCGCGGGATAGCCGCTTCCGCCTGGTGGGCGGGCGCAGCCTCTCGATCCATTGTCCGCTGGCGGGCGAACACCAGGTGGAAAATGCCGTCACCGCGGCGGTGGCGCTGGTTCGGCTGGGAATTCCGGATGCGGCTATAGAGGCGGGCATCGCGAGCGCCGAATGGCCCGGCCGTCTGGAACGTGTTTCGGTGCGCCCCGAAATCATCCTCGATGGCGCCCATAACCCCGCCGGCGCGCGCGCCCTGGCGGCCTACATCGACCGGTTCTACGCGGGCCGGCGCGTGCGGCTGATCTATGGGGCGATGCGCGACAAGGCCATCGCCGAGATCGCCGGCATCCTCTTTCCGCGCGCGCAGGAGGTCATCGTGACCGCGCCCCGGCAGGCCCGCGCCATCGCCCCGGCGACGTTGCGCGATCTGGCAGACCACCCCAATTTGCGTGTGGCCGCGGATGTGCGCGCGGCTCTCGAAATGGTGGAAGGCGCTCCGGAATCGGACGCCATCTTCGTGACCGGCTCGCTGTTCCTGGTGGGCGAAGCGCGCGAAGCGCTCGGCGCCAGCGCGTCCGAATTGCACCGCCTCCCTCAGGATCGATTTCCACGGATCACGGGTCACTTGGACGGCTGAGACCAACGGCTCCGATGGAATCGGCTGGTGTACAATAGCTCGGAAGCCAAAAGGAAGTCCTGGCTCAGGACGAGTTGCCGGCTCGGGAGCGCCTCGCACTGAAGCAGGGCGGCACCTGAAAGGACAATATGTCTATGCGACTTCGGGCAGTATTCGCTGTAGGCCTTGGGATCGTGGCCTGCTCCGGGGCTCAGGCGGCGGGCCGGAAGATTCCGGATTGTTCCAAGATCCGGGGATTCAATTACCAGTCCGCGCCGACGCTCGGCCACACGGAACACTGGCTCTTGTACGATCCGGCTGAGACCGAACGCGACATGGATTATGCCAAGCGGCTGAACCTCAACCAGGCCCGCATTTTCCTGAGCTACACTGCCTGGTCCAGGGACAAGGCGGCGTTCCACAAGAATCTCGTGCATTTCGTCCGCGCCTGCCAGCAACGCGGTATCGGCGTGATGCCCGCCCTCCAATATCCTAGACAGTGGGGCCAGGACAAGGCATCCTGGCCTAACGCCAGGGAGTACATTGCGGACCTGGTCAACACAATAGGGAACGGGAAAGAGCCCGGCCTGATATTCTGGGACGCGCACAACGAACCGGGCAAAGCCCGCATCGATTTTGCCAGATACGTAGCCGGCGTCTTCCGTGAACTGGACAAGGTCACGCCAGTCATCATCGGGTCTACCTTCGAGTCGGAGATGGAAGCGACCGGGAGCGATATGGTGGATGTACTCTGCTTCCATGACTACGGCGCGAACCGGGCGCAGATTCGCGCCAACATCGAGCGCGCCAAGCAGTATGCGGCGAAGGAGGGCAAGCAGGTCATCAACGGCGAGATCGGCTGCATCGGCCGCGCGAACCCCTACGATGTGATCCTCGAGGAGTACTTCAAGGCGAACATGGGCTGGTATGTGTGGGAACTCATGATCACCCACCAGTGGGGCAGCGTGCACGGGATTTTCTATCCCGATGGCTCGGTGCGCGACCCTTCCATTGCCGCGGCGGTGCTCGGTTTCTTCCGAAACCGCGGCAGGGAGATTCAACCCGAGGTGCCGGATGCGGAGGGACGGGTCAACCGGGCTGTGGCCGAGAACAAGAAGTGGCTGGCCGATCCCAATCCCAGTTGGGAAGAGGGCCTGGACATGGCCGAGAGATCCGCGAACCTGCTCGAAGCGGCGCAACTGATCGCCATGCACGACCCGCCGACGCGCACGCTGGATCTGATGCGGACGGGAGAGCCGAACATCCCCGTCTTGCGTACCCTGGTACAAAAGTGGACAGAGATCCTCGAGCCGTGGCAGTTGCCGGTGGGAGATTACCGGCGGACCAGGCTCTACGGCTGGATCAGGTAATGCCGGGCAGTACGGGCTGTGCGTCGCGCTCTCGCGCAGCGCATAGACCGCTATGACATCCAAGCCGGGACGAGGAGGCCCCGTGAGCACATTCTCCAAAGCGGTCTTGTTCTGGGCACCGCGCATCCTCACGCTCGTGTTCATCGCCTTTTTGAGCCTGTTCGCGCTCGATGCGTTCGGCGAAGGCCGCGGGCCCTGGGGAACCATTCTGGCGTTGTTGATTCACCTAGTGCCGTGCTTCATCCTGGCCGGCGTGCTGATTCTGGCGTGGCGGTGGGAATGGATCGGCGCGGCGCTCTACGGCGGCGCGGCGATCTTCTACATCGTGTCGGTTTCCGGACGTCATTTGCCTCCGGCGGTGAAAGCCAACTGGATGCTGGTGATTGCGGGGCCAGCTCTGATCATCGCCGGCCTGTTTCTGGCCAACTGGCTGAAGCGCGCGGAACTTCGCGCCGGGCGATAAGCCCCGGCCCGCTATACCGTGACGACCATCTTGCCGACGCCATCGGAATAGCTCTCGGCGATCGAAAAGGCCTGTCCGATGTTCGCGATGGGCCGCGTGTGCGTCACAAGCGGGGCGAACCAGGCGGCGCGGGCGAGCAGCAGTTCGCGCGCGGCATGGCCTTCGTGGTTGGAGCGGCGCACGTTGAACAGCGCCAGCTCTTTGCGCCGCATGGGGGAAACTTCGAAGGGGACCAGCGGCGTCGGGTGAATGCCGGTGAGCACCACGCGGCCGCCATTGCGCGCGGTCCGTATGGCCCAGTTGGTGGTGTGCTCCTTGGCGGCGCAATCGATGGCGCAATCCACGCCGCGTCCGCCGGTGGCCGCCGAGATCTCGCGCGCGGCATCCACCTGGCCGGGATCGAGCACCTCGTCCGCGCCCATGTGGCGGGCCAGTTCGCGGCGGTGCGCCACCGGCTCGACGGCGAAAATGCGACCGGCTCCCGCCACCTTCAGGCAGGCCACCGTCAGCAGGCCGATCGGCCCGGCGCCGAAGACGGCCGCGGTTTCGCCAAGCTGGATGGCTGCCCACAACATCGAGTGCAGGGCCACCGCCAGAGGCTCGTGCACGGTGGCGAGTTCGAGCGAGATGTTCGCGGGCATGCCGATCAGGTTCTCGGGCGGCAGGTTGACGAACTCGCGGAAGAAGCCGGGATGCCCGGGCGTGCTGAGGAAGCGAATGTTGGCGCAGATATTGTGGCGGCCGGCGCGGCAGGCTTCGCAATGGTAACAATAGTGGGCGGGTTCTAGAGCGGCGCGGTCCCCGGGCGCCCATCCGGTGACGCCCGGCCCGGTCTTCACCACCGTGCCGGCGGGTTCGTGGCCCAGCACCATGGGATAGACGGCTTTTGTATCGCCTACGGCGCCTTCCGAATAGGAATGCAGGTCCGAGCCGCAGATTCCTATGGCGGCCACGCGCACCTGCACCTGGCCGGGTCCGGGGTCTTCGATCTCGTGTTGGACCAGGCGAAATTGACGGGGGGCAAACAGTTCGGCTGTCAGCATGTAGAAAACCCATTGTAAGATACCTCTAGATGCCGCTCAATTTTCGCGAGTTCGAAGCCGGGCCGGATCCGTTCGGCCGCAAGTTCCAGGTGCTGCTGAAATGGCTGCAGACGGCCATCTCGATCCGCCACGCCGATACCGTGGATGTCAGGTTCGTGCTGGTGGACGAGCAAGGCGGCCGCGTGGAAAAGACCATGGCCCTGCCGCTTCCCGACCTGCTGCGCCTGAGCGGCGAAACCGGCCGCAGGATGGACGATCCGTGGTGCGGCCGCCTGGCCACGCTGCACCTGCGGCACCTGGTAGAGACCGGTGAGGATATGGAAAAGGACCTCGTCACGGTGGGCTACGAGGAGCTGGCGGAGTACGCGCGGGAGATCGCGCGCCAAGAGAACGAAGTGGTACGGGCGGGTTAAAGTGGCGCAAACCGCACCCCCGCACGCACGTTTCCGCCTGGGGCTCATCCAGATGGCCTGCGGGCGCGATCCCAACGAGAACCTGGCTAAGGCCGAGTGGCGCATCCGCGAGGCTGCCGGGCGGGGCGCCCAGATCGTCTGCCTGCAGGAGCTGTTCCGCTCCGAATACTTCTGCCGCGAAGAGAATCCCGAGTGCTTCGACCTGGCGGAATCCATCCCCGGCCCTACCACCGAGGCGCTGGGACGGCTGGCGCGCGAGCTGAATGTGGCCATCGTTGGGTCGGTTTTCGAGCGGCGCGCGGCGGGCGTGTATCACAATACCGCCGTCATGCTGGATGCCGATGGCGAATTGCTAGGCATCTATCGCAAGATGCACATCCCCGACGATCCGCTGTATTACGAAAAGTATTACTTCACGCCGGGCGATTTGGGCTTCCGCAACTTTGACACGCGTTTCGCGCGCGTGGCGCCGCTGGTGTGCTGGGACCAGTGGTATCCGGAGGCGGCCCGCTCGGCGGCCCTGGGCGGCGCGCAGGTGCTCTGCTACCCCACGGCCATCGGATGGCATCCCGCCGAGAAGGCGCAGGAGGGCGCGGCGCAGTACGATGCCTGGCGCACCATCCAGCGCTCGCACGCCATCGCCAACGGGGTCTACGTGGCCGCCATCAATCGTGTGGGCCACGAAGGGCCGCCCGAGGGAGGGATCGAGTTCTGGGGCGGATCGTTCGTGTGCGATCCCTTCGGAGAGGTGCTGGCGGAAGCTTCGCATGACCGCGAGGAGATCCTGGTGGTGGAGTGCGACCCGCGCCGGCAGGAGGAAGTCCGGCGCAACTGGCCGTTCCTGCGCGACCGGCGCATCGACGCTTATGGAGCGATCCTGAAGCGCTTCGACGATTAGGGCATGACGGGCGCCGTTTGCACGCGCTGCAACATGGCGCGCGCACCGGGTATGGAGGGCGCGGCCAATTGCAGGTGGCGTAGCGCCTCGGCGTGGTGCCGCGGATCGGGTGCCAGTATGGCTCCCAGCAGGTAGTGCGCTTGGGGGCGGTACGGGTCGAGTTTCAGGCAGGCATCCAGCGCCGAGAGGGCTTCCTCCCGGCGCCGCAACTGGAGATCGGCAAAGGCCATATCGCAGAGCGCCACGGGATTGGGCCCGGCGATCCGGTTGGCTCGCGAAAACTCCGCGATAGCCTCCTCGAAGCGTTTCAGATAGGTGTACTGCACCCCCAGATTGATGCTGGCGGCCAGATAAGTTGGGTCGGTGCGCGCAGCCTTTTCAAGCGCCTCGGCCGCGCGGGCGTGGTCGCCATCGGAGGATAACTTAAGGGCCTTGGCGGCCAACACTACCGCCTTACGGGCGGGCGGATGACGCAGTTCCTGGACGGAAACGCCGCCTGAAGGAGGGCGCTCGGCGTTAGGTTCCGGCAGCGGGGCATAGAAGGTCTGGTTGGGGGAATCGATCCCCATGCCGCGGCGGCCCGGAGGCCCATTGGGTGACAGGTCCGCTCCGTAAGCGCCATTATCCCCGCCCTGGATTCCGCGCGGATCCACGCTCCAACTGCCCACGGACCCGCTCTGGGCGAGGCCCGGGAGCGCAACGCAAAACCATAAAATCGAGAGGGCCGCAGCCCTCGCATACACTACCCTCACCGGTGTTCCTCCGAGAATGCGAAAGTTTAGCGTCGGCAGGGACGGTCGGACGGTGTCTCAGACGGGGGAAACTTTTGGGGGGTGGTTGGCGCTACTCGGCGGAGCCGCTCTGGCGGTTCAAGTCTTCCGCCAGAATGATGGCTTCGGCCAGTTCCTTCATGGGGCGCCGCAGCCTGCGGCTCTGGTTGCGCAGCCGCAGATACGCATCTTCCTCGGAGAGGTTGAAGCGCTGCTGCAGGATGCCTTTGGCCCGCTCGACTACTTTGCGGGTCTCCAGTTCCTCGGTCAGGCGCGCGTTTTCCTCGGCCAGCATGGATCGCGAAATAGCCACGCCGAGCTGTTCACCGATGAATTGCGTGGTGGCGATTTCCTGGCGCGTATGGTCGTGCGGCTGACGGTGGTGCACGTTAATCACGCCGATGACTTCCCCGCCGCTGATGAGCGGCACGGAAAGAAAGGCCTCGTAAGTATCTTCGACCAGAGCCTGGAAGCGCTTGAAGCGCCCGTCTTTGGAGGCTTCCGACGGCAGCGCCACGATAGATTTGTGTTCCGCTACCCAGCCGGTGACGCCCTCGCCAATCTTCATTCTGAGATTGCCCAGGTCCGCCGCGTGCGGCACCTGAGAAGCGCGCAGCACGATATCGTGGGAATCGTGATCGATCAGGTAGACCAGGCAGGCGTCGCAGGATGTGGCTTGCACCGCCAGTCCTACAACCTCGCCTAACATCTCATCCAGCGAAAGGTCCGAACTCACGATACTGCTGATGCGGTGGAGAATGGATACTTGAGCCTCCGAAGCATCCCCGATGCTCATGGTCGCCATACTTCTTCCAAGCTACCCTGCCGGGCGCTCCGCCGTCCAATTCAAAATTTCTATGCGCCGGAAAATATGAACGCGTTCACCCCGGGACGGCGGGCATCGGCGCTGACGCGCCTGGAGATGCCGCGCCAGGCTCCGACGCGTTGGCCCGCCTTGCATCTCCTTCCACCGGGACGTAAAATGACGCTTCCGTCAGAAAGGACTAAAGTCCTATGCGCAGACTACGATTGCCGCTCCGGATGGCAGCACTTGCGTTAGGTGGTTTGGCCGTTCTATTGACCGGCGCCACCAAGGCACAGACGCCCGCCGCTCCCGCCACGCCCCCCGCGGCCACCGGACCGGGCGGCCAGGGGAATCCCCAATTCCCGGCCGGCCGCGGCGGACCGGGGCCCATCCCCAAGAAGCACCTTCTGGTGGTCGGCCAGACCCGCGGTTTCCATCACGGCTCGACCTCCAACGCCATGGCCACTTTCTGGAAGCTCGGCAAGGAATCCGGCCTTTGGGATACCGAAATCCGCACCGATTGGGAGTGGGTCACCAAGAAGCCGGCGGGCAGCGAAGCCCACAATATCGATTGGTTCGACGCCATCGCGCTGGTCAATACCACGGGGACCTGGAGCGCCGACGACGAATCCCGAGCCGCGCTGCTGGCGTTCGTGCGCGACGAAGGCAAAGGCCTGGTGGCGGCCCACGCCGCCCTGGACGCCAATTATAACTGGCCCGAGTACAAGGACATGCTGGGCGGGTGGTTCAAGGCGCACCCGTGGGGGACCTTCGACGCTCCGGTGATCGTGGAAGACCCCACCTTCCCGGCCATGCGCCACTTCCCGGCGCGCTTCCGCATGTATGACGAAATGTACTCGCCGCGCGAGTGGTCGCGCGACCAGGTCAACGTGCTGATGCGCATGGACGATTCGCAGCTCGATTACACCAAGACGCCGTATGGCGCGCCCCGCGAGGATCACGACCAAGCGCTCGCCTGGTCCAAGATGTACGGCAAGGGCCGCGTGTTCTATTCGACGTTCGGGCACGTGAACGAAGCTTGGGATAACCCCGATGTGCAGAAGATGTACCTGGAGGCCGTCGAGTGGGTCATGAAGCGGACCGAAGGCAGCGTCAAGCCGCACTCGCGCGTGAATCCGTAATCTGAGCCCGCCCCGGAGGGCGGCGCGAGGCCGGCCCACCGCCTTAGGAGCGTTGAGCGGCGACGCTGGCCTGGTGCTCGCGCCGCGCCCTGAGACCCTCGAGCAGGGTGGGCAGCAGCGAGACGAAGATAATCGCCAGGATTACTATGTCGAAGTTGTGCCTGACGAAGGGCACGCCGCCCACCTCGAAACCGAGAACCGTCAGCATGAACACCCAGCCGACTCCCCCGCAAATGCTATAGGGAAGAAACCGCAGATAGGGCATCTGGCTCACGCCGGCGATGAAAGACGCGAAGGTGCGCACGATCGGCACGAAGCGCGCGAAGGTGATGGTCTTGCCGCCGTAGCGCTCGTAAAACGCCTTGGTACGGGTCACATATTCCTGCTTGAACAGACGCGAATCGGGACGGCTGAAGATGCGCGGCCCGGTCTGGCGCCCCAGCAGGTATCCGGTGGAATCGCCGGTCATGGCGGCGGCCATCAGCAGCACGTTCACCAGCACGATGTTCAGATGGCCGGCGCCAGCCACCACCCCCACCGTGAACAGCAGCGAATCGCCCGGCAGGAAAAAGCCCAGCAGCAGCCCCGTCTCCGAGAAAACGATGGCGCACAAGGCAGCATAGCCCAGCCAGCCGGAGAGCATGGTGCTCAGCAGATGGATGAGCCGTTCGGGGTCCGTCAGGGACCGCAGGAAGTCGATAACGATGTGAATCATGCCATCAACTGGCCGTGTATGAACTCACCAGGCGCTTGATCACATCCTCGTGGATCTTGACCTTGCCCGATTTGATGAGATCGGCCTTGACGCCTTCGTCGAACAGGGTGGCGCGGTCGCGCGCCTTCTGGCTCTTGAGCTGGTCCCGTATGGTGGAACGCTGCGCGGCGAACAGCGACATATCGGCGGGGGTATGCGACACGATCTTGGCCACCACCGATCCGTCCGACAGAGCGATTGGAGCAAGCACCGTGCCATCCGGCTGCGAGAAGGAATCCGAGAAAAGGTTGGCCGAACCTATGTCGGGCACCGTGCCGGCGCGCGTGAAGTCGTCCGAAGTTTTCACCTCGAGACCCATCGATTTGGCCGCCTTGGCCAAGTCTCCGCCCATGGCTTTGGTTTTTTCCGCCAGTTCCTTGGCGCGGTTCTGGACGGCCACGTTGAGCCGGCTGGCCACCATCCGGTCGCGAATCTGATCTTTGACTTCGTCGAAAGTGGCGGGACGAGGCGGAAGCACGTCGGTCACCTCGGCGAGCACGATTTTGTTACCCGGCAAGGCCACCGGCTGGGACACCTGGCCCTTTTTCAGATCGGCGATGGCCTGGCTGAAATCGGGGCTGGTGCCGATTTCGGGGATGGGCCGCCCGGGGATCACGCCATCCGCGTGGAGGATTTCCATGCCGAAATCGGCTGCCACTTTCTCGGGATGCGCGGGGTCTTTCTGCAACGCCATCTGGGCCTTATCCGAGATGCTCTCCATCATCTGATTGGCGCGCTGCGCCTTCCACTGCTTGGCGAGATCGGCTTTGATCTCGTCGAAAGGCTTCAACCGCGCCTGATCGTGGGCCAGCACCTGGAGGATGTGGTAGCCGTACTGCGTCTTGACCAGGTCGCTGGTCTCGCCCGGCTTGAGCGAAAAAGCCGCCTGCTCGAACTCGGGCACCGTCTGGCCGCGCGCGATCCAATCCAGGTCGCCACCCTTGGCGGCCGAGCCGGTATCTTCGGAATTCTTCTTGGCCAAGTCGGCGAAATTCCCGCCTGCCTTAATCTGCTTGAGCAGGTCCGTGGCCTTGGCCTTAATGGCGGCGTCTTCGGAGGGCGGTTTGCCGGCGGTCTTCAGCAGGATGTGGCGCACGTGCACGCGCTCGGGCACGCGAAACTGCTCCTGGTTCTGGTTGTAGACGCGCTGCAGATCGGCGTCGCTGGCGTTCAAGGTGGCTTCCAGCTTGGCCTGGTCGGCGACCAGAATCACCAGGTTGCGCTTCTCGGGCATCTGGAAGGCAACGCTGTTCACCTTGTAATAATTCTGCATATCCTCAACGCCGGGCTGCACCTCGCCGCGATACTTGTCGTTGGTCAGCTTGGCGTACTGGATCTTCATCTTCTCGTTCTGGCCCTTGAAAGACTGCTCGATCTCCGCGGGCGTCACGATGGTGCCTTCCACGGCGATTTCACGCAGCTTGGTGATGAGGATCTGCTGCTTCAGGTCGGCCTCGAATTCGGGGATGGTGACGTTATTCTGCGCCAGCATGGCGGCGTAGGCGTCCTTGCCCACGAACTTTCCGTCCGGGAAAAGGCTGGGCATGAGCTGGCGAATGGCATCGGCGAGGTCCTGGTCGCTCACCTGGAAACCGAGCTGGGTAGCCTCATAGGCCAGGGCGCGGTCGGTGATCATCTGATCCACCACGCGCGGCACGAAGTTGGGCAGCAACTCGGGGGGCAACTGGCGGTCGCGCATGGTGCCCTGCACATTGCGCTGCACTTCCGGCAGCGTGATGGTATCCCGTCCGATCTGCGCCACCACGGTATCCGAACTGCCACCGTTGTTGTAGCTGGGGATCAGGTACGTGAGCATGGACAGCGACACCAGCAGCAGAATGGCGCCGAGCAGGATGCGCACGGCTTTTTCACGGCTACGGAATAAATCGAACATAACTGAGTAAAACTCCTATATTTAGAGGGAGTATTCCATTATAGCGAATGGACCCTCGGAGGCTCAAACGAGCTACGCCGCAAGGCCCATCAGCCGCGCGGCATTGGCCGAGTAGACCTTCCGCAGAACCCCTTCCGGCAGACCTACGCCGTAGATTCGCCAGCGGCCCTGCGGAGGCACGGCAGCCGGGGCGTAATCGAAATACTCATCTTCAGTTTCGAGAAAGCGGTAGTAGATCTCGTAGAGCGCGTCGCCGAAGGTCTGCTGCGGGGTGCCGGGGTCGGCGCTGGCGTCCGTGCCGAAGAGAATGCGGTCCTGGTAGCGGTCGAAGAACTTACGCGAGGCGCGCGGCTGGCGGCCCAACTCGCCGATGCGCGCGGCGATATCCACGTGCATATTGGGATGGCTGTCCAGGCACTCGGAAACGTAGGCGAGATCTTCCGCATCGGCCACGTGCAGACAGACGAACTGAGTGCGCGGGTGGCGCCGCATGACATTCCGGCGCGCTTCCTGCAGTTCGCGATTACCAGGGAAATCCTTGCCGTGGAAAGACCAGCTCGGGTGCGCGTGGAGTTCCTCCCAGCGCTCGTTGAAGCGGTCGATGGGCAGGAAGAAGGCCTCCGGATCGGAGATGTGGATGGCCACCGGCATTCCCAGAGCGCCGGCGGCTTCCCACATGGGGTCGAAGCGCCGGTCGTCGATGCGCACGAGCTGGCCCGAACCCTTCTCGCGTAGGAACAGGCCCAGGGTCTTGAGCACTTTGAGTCCCTTGGCGCCGGCCTGGTGGGCGGCGGCGACGAGGTCGGCCTGGGCCTTGGGATAGTCGGGTTCCGAGGCGCGGCTCCAGGCCGGCTCGGTGAAGACGATGAAGCGACCGGGATGGGCTTGCTGAAGCTTCGCGAGGGCGTCGCCGAGCGCGGCGCCGTAGCTGCCAGTGAGATCCACCATGGTCTGGATGTTCTTGCGGTCCATGACGGCCAGGCAATTGGCCGGGTCCATGCTGAAATGGATGCGGGTGCCATCGGCGGAACCGCCGGTGATGTGGGTATGGAAGTCGATCAGCGGAAAGCGCGCGCGCGGCACCTGCGTTTCGGCCGCGTGCAGCATGCTCTTCGGCTGATACTGCTCGATGGGCAGCGCGCCGGGTGCCGCCGCAGGTTCGCTTTGGGAAGCCGCCGCACGCGACCGCGCAGGCAGGGCGCCGAAGCCCGCCGGCAGCAGAGCCAGCCAATCTCTGCGGTTCATGAAACTATCCCTCCCCACTCAATCTCCGGCCGCGGCTTCGCGCCCCAGGCCGCATTCGTTGTGGACGGATTTGACGGCCCGCTCCAGGCCGTCCCGGCGGACCACCACGGCGATGGTCAGCTCGCTCGACCCCTGGGCGATGGCGATGATGTTCACGTCCACGCGCGAAATGGCCGTGAAGATGCGCCCGGCCAGGCCGGTTTTGCCTTGCATACCCTCGCCTACGGCCGCCAGCAGACCCACCTTGCGATCGATGCTGACGGGCCGCAGGTAGCCATGCGCGAATTCCAGGGCCAGCGCCGATTCGACAGCCTCCATGGAACGGTCCAGCTCCTGCTCGCGCACCAGGAAGCAGAAGTTCTGCCGGTAGCTGGAGCTGGAAACTAGCAGCAGCTCGACGTTGGCGCGCGCCACCGCGTCCAGCGCGCGGGCCATCACCTGAACGGCATTCAGCTCCGGGCTGGCCGGCTCGATGGAGACCAGCGCCACCTGGCTCATCGACGCTACCGCGCGCGTGCCGCAGGCCACCGCGATAGTAGGCACGATCTTGGTGCCGGGCTTTTCCGGCGCGAAGCTGTTCTTGCTCCACACCGGGATCTTCTTTTCCGCCAGAGGGGCGAGCGTGCGGGGATGCAGCACCTTGGCCCCGTTATAGGCCAGCTCGGCGGCTTCCGCGTAGGTCACCTCGGGGAGCACGCGGGCATCCGGGACCAGGCGCGGATCGGCGCTCATGATGCCATCCACGTCGGTCCAGATCCACAGCTCGGCGGCATCCAGGGAGGCCGCCAGGATGGAGGCCGAAAAATCCGAGCCGCCGCGTCCCAGCGTGGTGGGGCGCCCATCGGCGGTCGCGCCGTTGAAGCCGGTGACCACCGGGATGGCGCCTATCTCAAGCAGCGGGACGAGACATGCGCGCGCCTTCTCCCGGGTGGGTTCCATGAGCGGAGAGGCATTCCCGAAGACCGCGTCCGTCACCACCACGTCCCAGGCGTTCACGGCCGCGGCGGGCGTGCCCGAGGCCTCCAGGCACTCGGCCAGCAGCAGCGCGGACAGCCGCTCGCCAGTGGCCACGGCCTCATCCACCGAACGCGGCGGCCGTTCGTTGAGCATGGCCATCCCGTTGACGATGCGTTCGAATTCGGCGATCAGCTCATCCAGCCGGGCCTGCACGGCCGCCTGGCGGGTCTCCGGCAGAAGCTCGAGGCAGGCTTCCCGGTGGCGCGCGCGCAAGGCCGCCAGGTTGGCCTCCATGCCCGCGCGGCTGCCCGCTTCGGCGTGGCGCATGGTATCGAGCAGCAGATCCGTGATTTTGGACATAGCCGAGACCACCACGGCCACGGGGCGCTTGCGGCTTTCCGCGGCAATCAGGCCGGCGGCCACGCGTATACGCCCGCCGGAGCCCATGCTGGTGCCGCCGAACTTCATCACAAGCAGATCGTTCAACTGAGTTCCTTTCCGTTGGTGAGCCGCGCCCTGACGATCTTCAGGATGGCCTCTTCGACTGCTTCGACGCCGAGCGCGGTGGAATCCAGGTAGATGGCGTCCGGCGCCTGGGACAGCGGAGCGTCCGAGCGCGTGCTGTCGCGCCGGTCGCGCTCCTCGAGCTGCGCCGCCATTTCCGGCTCGGAGACCTGTTCTCCCTTGGCGCGCACCTCCTGAAGACGCCGCCGCACGCGCTCGGTGGGGCGGGCGTCCAGGAAGATTTTAACCTGGGCACTGGGGAAGACCACGGTGCCGATATCGCGCCCTTCCATCACCACGCTGGAGCGCTCACCCATGGCGCGCTGCTTGGCCACCATGGCGCGGCGGACGCCCGGAATGGCGGCGATGCGTGAGGCGCCGCTGGAGACTTCCGCCGTGCGTATGGAATCGGTGACATCCTCGCCGTTGAGCCGTATGCGCCCGGGTTCCAGCTCGATTTCGGCGGCCAGGGCGAGTTGCTCCATGCGGTGTCGGTCCTCCATATCCACCTTCTGCCGCAGGCCCCACAGGGCCACCGCGCGGTACATGGCGCCGGTATCGATATAGGTGAAGCCCAGGCGCTCGGCCAGGCGTTTCGCGATGGTGCTCTTGCCCGCCCCGGAAGGGCCGTCGATGGCCACCACCACGCGTTTCTGAGGGCTTTCGGTCAAGAACGTAGAATAGCAGGAGGCATGTCCCCGGACGAATTCGACTGCGTGGTGGCGGCGGCCTGCGCGCGTATCCCGGCCCGTTTCCGCAAACGCATGAAGAACCTGGCGGTGATTGTGGAGCCCGAACCCAGCGCCGCGCAACTGGCCCGCGTCGACCGGGGCGCCCCCAGCCGCCGCCACACGCTGCTGGGACTTTACGAGGGCCGTCCGCTGCCCACGCGCAGCGTCTTCGAGCCGTTTGCCATGCCCGACCGCATCACCATTTTTCAAGGCCCCCACGAACGGCTGGCGGCCAGCCCCGAGCAACTGGTCCGCCTGGTGGAAGACACCGTTTGGCACGAAGTGGCGCACTACTTCGGCCTGGACGAGCGCGAAGTGCGCGCCGCCGAGCGAAGACGGCACAACCAGCCGTAGTGACAAGCGGCGGGAACGGACCTGACCGATCCGCCTACCCCGAGCCGAGCGCGGCCATGGGATCGAACCCAGATCGTGAATGGGATCTAATGGCGGCTTAGCAAGCTTGGCCCGCCAGCTTATCGCGACCGCCGCCCGCGTGGTGCCGCAGCAGCAACAACCAAGGGAGCCAGCAATCTCTCGTAGAGACCGAAGAGATGCTCCGCCCGGTCCCGATCGCCTGGGAATCCGCCTGGGCGGTACAGCCTGTCCACTGCCTCATCGAGAGCGCGATGCGCCCTGCGCAATTGCGGTGGCATGGCGTCGATGTCGTACAGGTCGGCCAACGTCGATTGCGGGAATTCCACGCGGGCGTCCAGGACCGCCTGCGCGAGCGCCGTGATTCGCTTCCGTTGCTGGTCGGTCGGGTCCGGCCACGGGAACGGGTTATAGACGATCCCGATCGAGTATCTGTATCGGCTTTCGAGCCGGCCGCCGATGTGCCGCAGCCAGGCCATGTGCATCGCGGAGGTGAGAATGCCGAAGTGCCACAAGTCCGCATCCAGCAGCACGCGGACCAGGTTGCTCGGGATCGTCGGCGGCCTCAGCCAACCGATGGGCACGTATTCGCGCCTCTCGGAACTGACTTCCGGCACCGCCAGGAACGGAGCCGCGGGAACGACGGTGACGTGAAACCGGGTTGGCGTCTCTGCCAACCTGCGCGTGCCCTCGCTCCTGCTCCTCAGTCGGAACGCCCGGACGGCCGCGACCCTCTCCCGTACCCTGGGCATGGCGCGGAGCTCGTTCGGGGGCGCGTCCGCGAGATATAGAATCCATCGTTCCCGGCCATTGATGAACTCCTCGGATCCGACGAAAGGGTGGAAGTACCGCCTCGCGCCGGGCTCTCTGTGCAGAAACTCCGTCCGCTCTTCCGCGGTGAAAATGTACTGGCCATCGTCGATAGGCTTGGACCCGATCACAAGCTGCGGAACCGCGCAGAGCGGCCGATTGACTTCTTCCACCACCAGGTGGCGGTTGACCACGGTCCCCGCATCGAACAGGTATGGCGTGAGCGCCTGATGCCGGCTTTCGGTCGGATCGCCGTGGGTATCGCCATAGCTGAACAGCCGCTTGACGGGCGGCTCCAGGTCGCGGCGGCACAGGCCGATGATCACGACGTGAACGTGGGCCATGCCGCGGGCGTCGCTGCCCCAGGCAAACGTCCGGTGGGCGAAGCCGATCTCCAGGTTGTAGCGGTCGAAGAGGACGGGCCATAGCTGCGCGACCTGCTCGCCCTGGGTGATGGAGTTGGTGGCAACGAACCCAACTCGCGCCCGCGAATGCTGGAGGTATTCGCCGGCTTTGAGAAACCACGCCGTGACGTAATCGAGTGTCCCGCCGCTGCCGCCAAGATGCGCGATCCGGCGCACCTGGGCCCGCTGCATCTCCGATTGATATTTCGAACCGCCAAACGGCGGGTTCCCGAGGAGGTAAGTGCAATCGACTGGCGCAAGTAACCCGCCCCAGTTCATCTCCAGGGCATCGGCCGGCAGGATGTGGGGCGACTTCCTCAGCGGGATGCGGACGTAGCTCTCCCCGAACTCGCGCGAGAGCGCATTGTTCATGAGGTGGTCCATCATCCACAGCGCGATCTCCGCGATGCGGGCGGGAAACTCGCCTAGCTCGATGCCGAAGAACTGGTCGACGTCGATGCGCGATATCTTCTCGAATTCCAGATCCAGATTCCGGCCCTTGTACAGTGCCTTCAGGACCTCGATTTCGAGGAGCCGGATCTCGCGGTAGGAGATGATCAGGAAGTTTCCGCAGCCGCAGGCGGGATCGAAGAAGCGTAGTTCGGAGAGCTTCTGGTGGAACGCCTCCAGGGCCCTGCGGCGGCCGGCATCGCGCCGCTGGACGAGAGCGTTGAACTCGGCGCAGAGGTCGTCGAGAAACAGGGGTTCGATCACCTTCAGGATATTTCGCTCGGTCGTATAATGGGCGCCCTGCGACCGCCTCTCCCTGGGGTCCATCACCGACTGGAACAGCGAGCCGAAAATGGCCGGCGAGATGGCGTCCCAACTGAAATCGAGGGCGTCGATCAGGAGCGAGCGCATCGCGGCGTTGAACGACGGAAGCGGCAGCCGCTCCGCGAACAGATCGCCGTTGACGTAGGGGAACTGCGCGAGGTCGTCGTCGAGGTTCCGCTGGCGCTGCTCGACCGGGGTATTTAGGACCTCGAACAGCTTGCTCAACCACAGCCCAGTGTCGCTGCCGTCCGGATTCGTGCGCTCGGCAATCAGGGACGAGAAGATGTCGCGCGGATCAAAGATGCCGGTGTCGTCCGCAAACAGGCAGAACACCAATCGCACCAGAAAGCGCTCCAGGTCGTGGCCGACGTACCCGGACTCCTTAAGGGCGTCGTGGAGCCGGCCCATCATCTCCGCAGCCTCGATGTTCACCGGATCCTGATCGCGGAATGTCCGCTTCTGGACGCCGAGGACGAAACCGAAGTCCTCCACATGGTCGGGAAGCTGGTGCAGGGCAAAGCGGACGGTGTTGTTGTCCTCGAGGTCGTAAAGTTCGAAGGTCTGGAAGTCGCTGACCAGCAGGTACCGCGGCAGCTCGTGCTCCTTTAGCCCCGGGAAATAGTCGAGGGCCTGCTCCTTGGCGCGGTTCAGATCGCGACCGGCGCTCTTCTGTTCCACGAGAAGCACGCCTTTCCAGAACAGATCGATGAATCCGCGCTCGTGCCCCAGGAGTCGAACCGGCTCTTCAAAACTGGCCACGCGCCGGCGTGTGATGCCAAAGATCTCGAAAAACTCGTTGTAGAAGGTCTGGCTCTCGCCGCGCTCGTAGTGCGCGTGTTTCCATTCATCCGCGAAGCGCGCGGCGCGGGCACGTATTTCATTCCAGCTCAGGCGCATGTTGAGACTCATAGTACCGGATGGTGCTCCGGCGTGCCAGCGTGCGGTGAAGCGGGGCGTTGACTGGTAGCGTGGCCGTCAGTCGCGGGTCTTCCAGTATTCGAGAGCGGGACCGGCTATGGCGTCGAACTTACCGCTACCGGCGCGCGCCCGCAGCTTGTTCTTTTCCTCTTCACTTAACGGCTTGAAGTTCTGCGCCACGCGCACATCGTCCTCAAGCTGGCCGATGGTATTGAAGCCCAGCGGGCACGCCGTGACCGGCAAGCTGAGCGAGTAGCGCAGGCAATCGGCGGAGCTGAAAGTCCGCAGCAGGAAGGCATTGCCGAACACCTTGATGCCGAAGATTCCCACGCCGCGCTCGCGGGCCGCGGGCAGGGCGGTCTTCTCGAAGCTCATCTCGCCGGCGCCGGGGTAAGACGTGTCCGCCACGTGCAGCGGCATGAGCGCCGTATCGAAGCGCTCAGCGTGCCTGAGCATGGCCACGTGCACCAGCGGATCGCGGCAGTTGGAATAGCCGATGAAGCGGCACTTGCCGGCCTTCTTGGCCTCCTCAAAGGCTTCGATGGCTCCGCCCGGCGCGAAGATCCGCTCGATGTCCGACATCTTGGCTACGTTGTGCATCTGCCAGAGATCGACGTGATCGGTCTGCATGGCCTTGAGCGATAGCTCCAGCTCGGCGGCGGCTTCCGCGCGCGTGCGCTTGCCGCTCTTAGTGGTGAGAAAAATGTTCTTGCGGAAGGGCGGGATGGCGGCCCCATAGACCGTTTCGGCGTACCCATCGGCATAGGCATGGGCCATATCGAAATAGTTGATCCCCAGCTCGTAGGCGTGCTTCACGACGGCCACGCCCTCCTCTTTACTGATGAGATGGAAGCGCGCTCCACCCATCCCGATACAAGTGAGTTGCTGCCCGGTCCGCCCCAGCGTCCGCATGGGGATATCGCCCTCGCGCGGCTTGGCCGGCCGCGCGCTCGCGGCGCCGGCGAGCCCCGAAAGAGCGGCTCCGAAGAAGGTGCGTCTGCGCATAATCGTCACCTCAGTCCCGATCTGCAAAGCTAACTGAATTCGGGGAGGCAGTCAAGGTGGGGAGGCCGGGCCGGGCGGCTTGACACGGCCATGGTATCCTACGGACGTCAAAATCCAAGAAATGGGACCTCTTATTAACATCATCAGTGTCGCGGACCAACGTTATTATCCTCTGGCACAACGCCTTCTGATCTCACTGCTCAAATCGAACAACACCTACACGTTTACCTTGTTTTGTGACGATGCGGCCGCGTTCGCCCCGCTGAAAGCGCTTGGGCCGTGCGAACTGCGCGAACTGCCCGAGATACGAACTATGGGCGCGAAGCGCGCGAAGTTTACCGCCTACAGTTGCGCACTGGCGGAGCTTGGCGATTTTCTTTATCTGGACTCGGACATCATCGTGTTAGGCGACCTGAGGGGCCTGGGGCTGTCCGGAAGACTGGAAGCGGCCGAGGACGACCTGTCCGCTTGTGAGTTCATTCGGGACCGGCGCCACCCGTGGGTCGGGGCGCCCGATCTCCTGAACGAGTGCTACATCAACTCCGGTGTCATATTCATTCCAGCGGCACAGAAAGGATTCATCGAGGATCTGCGTGGACGATCCCAGTCGGATGAAGAGTGGAAACGGTACATCCTCCCCGGGAAACTCTACGACAACCATTTCCTGTGCGCGCATATAAACATCGGCAAAGTCCGGGTCAACCTGATTGACCCACAACAATACAACTGGCCGGGATTCAGGAAAGGCGGCTGCTTGCAGGTGGTTCGGCGAGGCGCGGCTGTGGTGAATAAGGTGACCGGCATACCACTAAAGCTAGTGCATTTCGCCGGGATCCAGGACGTTGACCGTGCGCTGTGTTCGATTCCGTTGGAAGTGGCGAGCCTGCTGTGCGAGCGCAGTACAATCGGTGTCGGCTCCGTCTTTCACGAATTTACCCGGCTGCAGGCTTCGATGAGCCGTCAGTTGGATAGCCCTCCGCGGGACAATTTTCCCCTCGTCGTCTTCGACCGGTTGCGATCGGAACTACTGTACCTTTCGGACAATGGCTGGCAGCGGGATTTCAGAAGTCAGGAGAGCTACCTGGCGGACCCGAATGCGATGCTGTCGCTGGAATACTCGCTTCCCAATAGCGACACGTTGTGGAACGGATTGCGCTGTGGCGGTGCGTATCTTGAAGGCTGCGAGTACAACTATCTGGCGGATTTAGTAAGGCGCGAGCGCATTCAGACCGCCTTGGAGGCCGGAGCCGGCGAGACGTCGATCTGTTTCCGGCGCCTGCGTGTTGAAACGGTCTCGATTGAAGCCAACCCTGGGCCTTGGTTGGATCGCGCGCGAGACGCAGGCTGCAAAGTGTTCCATGTCCCGTTTCTGACGGAGCCGCCGGAGTTTGAGGAAGCGCCGTTGCGCGCCGCGTTGCGCGATGCCGCACCTGAGCCCGATCTGCTCTTCATCGATTCTCCCGTGGGTAGCCAGAATCGCGGCCGGATAGTGACTCAATTTCTTCAGATCGTCCGGCCCCGTCTGATCCTGTTTCATGACGCACACCGGGATTCGGCGCACCTCTATCGGTATCAGCAGCAGCACAGCCTGAAGATGCTCGATTACCTTCCGTCGCGCAGAGGCATGGCGCTGTTTGCTTACGACAGCGCGAGGACCACGACCGAGCCGCACGCCGCAGAGGCGGGAGTGGATTTGTCCCGTGTCCAGTGCTCGATCGTAGTCGCCAACTGGCCCTCCGAATTGGCGTCCGGCCAGGAATTCGAAGCCATGCTGGCGTTGGAGAATCGCGGCGGCGAAACCCTATCCAGCAACTATCCGCACCCTGTCCACATTGCCTACCACTGGACTGACGAACAGGGACGGATGCTCGTGTATGACGGAATGAGAACGCGACTTCCGTTCGACGTTCGGTCCGGGGATGTGGCCACCTTTCCGGTGCGTATGGCGACCCCCGAAGCCAAAGGGCTGTGCCGCGCCCAGTTGACGCTGGTACAGGAAGGAGTCCGGTGGTTCGACGAGGGAGAGTCCGGCGCGTGGCTGTGGGTCGAAATGCTGATTCATCCGGCCTCCACTGCCAAACTGCCGTGAGAACTCCGGGCTAGCGGGGGCACTATCTTAGCTAGGGCACTATGTAGGAGGTTCTGACCGGACCTGCGGCTCCATTCCATATCCCGGTCAGCCATAAACTGGCCGGTGACCCTGGCTGATCCCAAACAGGAGCACATACATGTTGCTTCACGCTCATCATTCCCGACTCGCCTTCCTTCCGCTCATTAGCTGCGTTGTAGTATCCGGTTCGGCAGCTCAAAACCAAGCCATCCCGCCCAAAAACTGGACGGCGCCTCCGTACTGGCAGCCTACCGCGAAAGAGTCCGCCATCATGAAGCGGGCCGCCCGGGCGCAGCCCGAGGATGTCTCGCCTGAAGCTATCGCCAGTGAACAGACCCCGCCTCTGGTATTCGTGGGCGTCACTCCGTGCCGGATGATGGACACGCGGGGCTTCGACTCCACCTTCACAGGCGCGTATGGTTCACCCCCGCTGTCGGCTGGCTCAACCCGGACGCTGCCGGTGGCGGGAGTGACGGCGGGCTATTGCAGCCTGCCGAGCACGGCGCTGGCGGTATCACTAAACGTGACGATATGGCCCAACGCGGGGACACGCGTGCAGTGGTTGAGCCTCTGGCCGGCGGGCCAAGCCCAGCCGGTGGTGTCCACGCTCAACGACTATCAGGGGACGGTCTTCAGTTCCGCCAACGGAGTTTCCGCGTATGGGATCAACAACGCAGCCATCGTGCCGTTAGGGACGGGCGGAGCGCTCAACGTCTACGTGACGGACGCAACTAACTTGTTCATCGACGTGAACGGCTACTACGCTGCGATCGGCGACGTCAACGGTAATACGATGCTGGGAATCGGAGCGCTGCAAGACAATGTCTCGGTGAACAACACGGCCACG
>Ga0181517_10001219_pt1 | contig 29533 bp, 21 predicted proteins | sample PEATcosm2014_Bin_31_FD_119748 | JGI IMG/M metagenome (GOLD analysis project Ga0181517, IMG submission 119748) | Peatland microbial communities from MTU Mesocosm Facility, Houghton, MI, USA - PEATcosm2014_Bin01_30_metaG | ecosystem: Environmental > Terrestrial > Soil > Wetlands > Peat | place... | reverse complement strand
GCGTGGCTGGAAAAGTGCCGCCGACTATGGAAGAACTGCGAGCGCAAACTGAATACCAGCCTGCAAATGATCCACTTGGCTTTCCTCAGATTACTGCTCAGGAGATCGTAAACAGGTTCTAAGAATGTTTTTAATTGGCATCTTTCACTCTTCTTTGTTCTTGGATGAAATTCTCCGCGCCCGGAAGATTTAGAATGGAAGCACCAACAGAATCCCTTGCGCCGGCTTGCCGGCCGGAAAGCACTCCCTCATCTCTATGCATCGCTGGTCCAAACTTTTCATTCCCACGCTGCGCGAGGCCCCGGCGGACGCCGAAGTGGCCAGCCATCGTTTTCTTATCCGCTCCGGCTACATTCGCCAGATGGGCGCGGGGCTTTACAACTACTTGTTTCTCGCCCAGCGCTCCATCAACAAGATCGTCGCCATCGTGCGCGAGGAGATGAACCAGATTGGCCAGGAGTTTTATCTTCCCGCACTGCTGCCCAAGGAACCCTGGGTCGAGAGCGGCCGCTGGACCGGCATGGGCGACAATATGTTTCGTCTCAAGGATCGCAAGGGCGCGGAGCTTTGCCTGGGCATGACGCACGAAGAGATCATGACGGTAATCGCCCGCAATGAGCTGCGCAGCTACAAGCAGTTGCCGCAGATCTGGTATCAGATTCAGACCAAATTTCGCGACGAGCCGAGGCCCAAGTCGGGCTTGCTGCGTGTGCGTCAATTCACGATGAAGGATGCCTACTCCTTTGACATTGACAAGGCCGGACTCGATAAGAGCTTTGAATTGCACGATGCGGTTTATCGCAAAATCTTCACGCGCTGCGGATTGAAGTTTGTTGCCGTCGAGGCCGACTCTGGCTCGATGGGCGGCTCGCAGTCGCAGGAGTTCATGTGTTACACCGACGCCGGCGAAGATCTGATCGCAAGCTGCCCGGTCTGCGGTTACGCGGCGAATACTGAGAAGGCGACATCGCGCCTCGCGCCAGTCGTTGAGATGGAAGCGACAGGCGACGGCAAGCCGGAACTGGTGCATACACCGGGCTGCGGAGCGATTGCCGATGTAGCGGCATTTTTTAAAATGGCCGAGTCCTCCGACATCAAGTGTGTGGCCTACATGGCGCTCTGGCGCGGCGCGGTAGGCAAACCCGACACCTGGCACGGAGTCGCGGCATTTCTGCGCGGCGACCATCAAGTGAATGAGACGAAACTTCTCGGAGCAATCGGAGCAGCAGAGTTGCGCACCATGCAGACCGAAGAGTTGGAGAACTTCTTCAACGCTCCCGCGGGTTTTTTGGGACCGGTTGGATTGAAAGCCAGCGCCAAGCCTCTCGATGACCAACTAACTGTGGTAGTCGATAGCTCACTCGAAAACCGCAAGAACATGGTCGCCGGAGCGAACAAACTCGACTATCACCTGCGCAACGTCACTCCAGGCCGCGATTTCTCCTGGACGATAGCCGCCGACATTCGCACCGTCAATGAAGGCGAATCCTGCCCCAAAGAAAACTGCGCGGGCAAACTTGTTGTCGGCAAGGCCGTCGAAATCGGACACATCTTCAAGCTGGGCTACAAATACTCCGAGTCGATGGGCGCGCGCGTACTCGACCCCAACGGCAAGGAAGTTACGCCCATCATGGGCAGTTACGGCATCGGCATCGAACGCATCCTCACCGCTGCCGTCGAGCAATCCAACGACAAGAACGGCTTCTGGCTTCCGGCTTCGATTGCTCCCTTCACCGTCGTTGTCACCATTACGAACATGACCGATGCTCTGCTCGAAGAGACCGGCGAAAAGCTCGCCGCTGAGCTTGAAGCCGCCGGCCTCGACGTACTCCTTGATGACCGAGACGAGCGCGCCGGCGTCAAATTCAAAGACGCTGATCTGGTCGGCATTCCCTACCGCATCAACGTCGGCAAAAAAGCCGCCGAAGGCAAGGTCGAGTTGGTCACGCGCGCGACTTCGACAAGCGAAGATGCGAGCATCGGCGATGTGGTGAAGCTGGTCAAAGAACGCGTGGCAGAAGAGGGACTGCTGGGAGCGATCTGAGCGTAGGATAGCCTTCAGCCCTCAGCTATCAGCTTTCAGTTTTTCCATTGAATAACAAGCTGTTGGCTTTGGCTAATTGCTATTGGTTGATGATTAGAGGCTGAAAGCTGATAGCTGAAGGCTATAAGCTGCATTTCAAGGAGCATCGATGGCTTTGAAGATTCGATTTCAAAAACCCACTGGACAGCGCCCCTGGACGTCGCTGCTTTTGCGCGTAGGGCTGATTGCGGTTGCGGCGGTCGCTCTCGTGGGTTTTTCCGTCTTCGGCTTTTTTTACATTAAGTACCGGCACATTGTGGACGACCGCCTGAAGCAGCCCATCTTTGCCTCGACCGCCAAGATCTATGCCGCGCCGCGCGAGGTTCGTCCGGGACAGAAGCTCTCCGTCAGCCTGATTGCGAATGAACTGCGCGAGGCCGGCTACACGATTGATGGCGCCGCGCAACCCTCCGAGATGGGCACCTACAAACAAGGCGTGCTGAACATCACCGTGCATCCCGGCCCGCAATCCTATCACTCTCAGGACAGCGCTACCATCCACACCAGCGCCGGAGCGGTGCAGTCGATCACCGACGACCACGGCCAGCAGCTTTCGAGTTATGAGCTGGAGCCTCTGCTGATTACCGGCCTGAGCGATGACGCCAACCGCACCAAGCGCCGCCTGCTCACCTACGACGAAATTCCGCTGACTCTGGTCAATGCGGTGCTGGCCATCGAGGACCGCCGTTTCTTTGAGCACGGCGGCGTCAGCTACATCAGCATGATTAGTTGGGCATGGCACGATCTGATCGGCGACCGCAGGCATCGAGGCGGCGCATCCACGCTGACGATGCAACTTGCCAAGCTGCTCATCGTCGCCGACACTGGTACAGTCCGGTATAAAATATCGCAGATCGTAGTTGCCCTTCATCTCGAAAACCGCTTTAACAAGCAGCAGATCTTCGAGATGTATGCCAATCAGATCCCTCTCGGCCAGCGCGGCAGCTTCTCCATCGACGGCTTCGGCGAGGCTTCGCAGGCCTTCTTCGGCAAGGACGCGCATCAACTCGACCTGGCGGAGTGCGCTCTGCTGGCGGGCATCATCCAAAGCCCCAGCCGGCTGAATCCCTTCCATCATCCTGACCGCGCCATCGAGCGGCGCAACCTTGTGCTGGATTCGATGGTCGAAACAGGAGCGATTACCAAGGGCCAAGCGGAGCAGGCCAAGGCCGAGCCGCTGCATCTGGTTCCCGGCAGTGTGGACGCCAGCGAAGCACCTTATTTCGTCGATCTGGTTCACGATCAGATGGTGCAGAAGCTCGGCGACCGCGATTTCAACCGCGAAGGTTTGCGCATCTATACCTCGCTTGATCCCGACCTGCAGCGGGTTGCAACGGACGCGGTCGAATCCACAGTGCACGTGATCGACGAGCAGGTGGACAAGCTGCACGCGAAAGAAAAAAAGCGCGGCGAAAAATACGACTATCCGCAGGTAGCGCTGGTTGCGCTCAATCCCCACACCGGTCAGGTGCTGGCGGTAGTAGGCGGGCGCAGCTACGGCGTTTCGCAGTTGAATCACGCCGTGGCCAAGCGACCCACCGGCTCCATCTTCAAGCCCTTCGTATACGCCGCCGCCTTTGCCACCGCCGCCGAAGGCACTGTCCTGCCGGGCGAGAGCAAGCTCTTCTCGCCGTTGACGATTTTGAAGGACGAACCGACCACGTACAACGCCGGCACCGGCGAGGAGTACACGCCCAAGAACTTTGAAGACGAGTATCACGGTCAGGTCACGGCGCGCTTCGCGCTGATGCGCTCGCTGAACAACGCCACCATCAGTCTGGCCTCGATGGTGGGCTTTGATCGCGTGGCCGCGCTGGCCCGCGATGCCGGTGTGAAGAACGCGCGGGGAACACCCGCCATGGCAATTGGCGCGTACGACGCCACGCCGCTTGATATGGCCGGAGCTTACACGATGTTCGCCAACGGCGGCCTGCGCCTGGAGCCGTGGATGCTGGCCAGTGTGCGCTCATCCACCGGCGACATCATCACCGATTACACTCACGACTCCAAGCAGATTCTCGACCCGCGTGTGGCATATCTTACAGTTAGCTTGATGGAGAATGTGCTGCACAGCGACGTTACCGGCACTGGAACCGGCGCAGGTGTGCGCAACATGGGATTTACCTCGCCCGCCGCCGGCAAGACCGGCACCAGCCACGACGCATGGTTTGCCGGCTTCACTAGTAATTTGCTGTGCATCGTCTGGGTTGGCAACGACGACTATACCGACGTGAAGATCGAGGGCGCTCACGCCGCCGCTCCCATCTGGGCGGCGTTTATGAAGAAGGCCGTCCAACTGCCGCAGTACTCTGACACTAACTATTTCACCGCGCCTGACGGCGTTCAGTCAGCCACCATCGACAGCGTCAGCAACCTGCTCAGCGACTCATCTTGCCCGATCAGCTTTCAAGCCGACTTCCTTGCCGGAACCGCGCCGACCGAGACCTGCGACCACCCTAACGAGCACCGCAATCTGCTGCAAAAAATATTCGGCGCAGGAAAGAACGGGAATCAATAATCGTCTCAGAAGGTTTTGCCTGACGCTTGTTGTCTTTCATAAGCAGTTCTTTCGCAGTCAGTCAATCGATAGATATATTCGCCCCAGGGCAAACGCATTTGGATTTTGAATCGTGGGCAATGGCGGTTTGAACGGACACGACTTCACAGGCTACGGAAAAACTCGGATTTTGAAGCAATATTGACGGATGATTCCCTCGGCGGCTAAAGCCGAGCGATGATCATGCATGATTTATGTACGGGCTAAAGCCCGTACCCTTCATTCCTAAAGCCCGTACCCTTCAATGGAACGGCTGAAGCCGTGCCTTTTCAAGAGAGATTCTTCCCATATTGTGAAATGCGTTTGCCCTGATATTCGCCCGGTATTCGCCTTCGAGGTATAATCCTCGCATGGACTTTGAACTGGTGACGGGTTACAAGCCGAGGGGGGATCAGCCGCGAGCGATTAACGAGCTAATGCGCGGGCTTGGGGCTGGGGAGAAGCACCAGGTGCTGCTGGGAGTGACGGGGTCGGGAAAGACCTTCACGATGGCCAAGGTGATTGAGCAATCGAACCGGCCGGCGCTGATCCTGGCGCACAATAAAACTCTCGCCGCGCAGCTTTATCACGAGTTCAAGCAGTTCTTTCCTAACAATGCCGTCGAATACTTTGTGAGTTACTACGACTTTTATCAGCCGGAGGCATATATTCCCGCTGGGGACTTATATATCGAGAAGGAAGCGACGGTGAATGAAGAACTGGATAAGTTGCGGCTTTCGGCTACGCGCAGCCTGTTCGAGCGGAGGGACGCGATTATTGTCTCTTCGGTGAGCTGCATTTATGGATTGGGTTCGCCGGAGGCTTACTACGGGATGCTGCTGCTGCTGGAGAAGGGGCAGAAGATCAGCCGCAAGGATATAACTCGACGATTGGTGGAGATACTTTACGAGCGGAATGATGTGGACTTCAGGCGCGGGACATTCCGAGTGCGCGGCGATCTGATCGAAGTTTATCCGACGTATGATGAGACGGCTTATCGGATTGAGTTATTCGGCGATGAGATAGAAAGCCTCTCGCAGATTGATCCGCTGTTTGGAACGGTGAAGCAGAAGTTTGCGCGGCTGCCGATTTATCCGAAGAGCCATTATGTGATGCAGCCGGAGACGAAGGCTCTGGCGATTGAATCGATTGTGGCGGAGTTGAATGAGTGGATGCCGCGGCTGGAGTCCGAGGGCCGGATGGTGGAGGCGCAGCGGATTCATCAGCGGACGCGCTACGATCTGGAGATGATCAAGTCGATGGGTTACTGCCACGGAATTGAGAATTATTCGCGGCACTTCTCAGGCCGCCTGCCCGGCGAAGCTCCGCCGACGCTGCTGGATTATTTTCCGCGGGATTTTCTCCTTTTTATCGACGAGAGCCACGCGACGATTCCGCAGGTGCATGGGATGTGGCATGGGGACCGGAGCCGCAAGCAAAACCTGGTGGATTACGGATTCCGGCTGCCGTCGGCGATGGATAATCGTCCGCTGAAGTTCGAGGAGTTTGAGAATCGTGTGCATCAGGCGATTTATGTTTCGGCGACGCCGGGACCGTATGAGCTGACGCGGTCGGCGGGGGTGGTGGTGGAACAAGTGATTCGACCGACGGGATTGGTGGACCCTGAGGTGGAGATTCGTCCGGTGAAGGGGCAGATTGACGATCTGCTGGCGGAGATAAGGGAGCGGGCGAAGCGGAATGAGCGAGTGCTGGTGACGACGCTGACGAAGCGAATGGCAGAGGATTTGGCGGGCTACTACACGGAGGTGGATGTGCGCTGCCGGTATCTGCACTCGGAGATTGAGACGCTGGAGCGGGTGAAGCTGCTGAGCGGGCTGCGCAAGGGCGAATTTGATGTGCTGATCGGGATTAACTTGCTGCGGGAAGGGCTGGATCTGCCGGAGGTTTCTCTGGTGGCGATTCTGGATGCGGATAAGGAGGGGTTTCTGCGCTCGGCTGGATCGCTGATTCAGACGATGGGGCGGGCATCAAGGCACTTGCAGGGGCGGGCGATTTTGTATGCGGACAAGATTACCGACTCGATGCGGCGGGCGATGGACGAGACGGACCGGCGGCGGCGGATTCAGCGGGCGTACAACGAGGAGAATGGGATTACGCCGCAGTCGATTATCAGTCCGGTGGATATGGGACTGGCGGCGATATTGAAGGCCGAGTATGGAGATGTGGCTGAGGAGGAGACGGCGGCGCTGCCGGAGGGGTTTGCTACACAAGCGGAGCTGGACAGCTTCATTGCCAAACTTGAGGCGGAGATGCGCGAGGCGGCGAAGAAGTTCGAGTTCGAGCGGGCGGCGAAGCTGCGCGACTCGATCAAGGAGCTGCGAGAGAAGGAGTTTTTGCTGGGGTAGAGATTGACCTCTCGCATATGTGTCTCATTTTCGGACAGCGATGTGAGGCAGATCACGCCGGCGGCGATTATGATGAATGGAGGATGAGTTTGCTAAGGGCGGCGGCCTGGGTGCGAGACATCCGGAATCGAATGCGGAGAGTTGATGGCAGCCTTTGGCAGTTTTGCACTTTTGATTGCGCTGGCGCTGGCGGCGTATAACTTGCTGGCGGGGGCTGTGGCGCTGCGGCTGATTGCGACCGGACAGCAGGCGGCGATCTCGCCGGAGCGGCTGGCGGACACGGCGCGGCGGGCAGGGATTGCGGGCTTCTTCGCGGTGACGGCGGCGGCCATTGCGCTGGTGTGGTCGGTCTTTGCCAACGATTTTTCGCTGACGTACATCATGGAGCACTCGAACCGCGCGCTGCCGGCGGCATACAAGTTTTCCGCTCTCTGGTCTGGGCAGGAAGGTTCGCTGCTGCTGTGGGCGTGGCTGCTGGGTACGTATGGATTTGTGCTGCGTCTGACGCATAAGACCGATGTCAAGCTCTATGCGTACGCCGGGGTGATTCTAGCGGCGATTCAACTCTTCTTTCTGGCGGTGTTGTGCTTTGCGGCGCCGCCGTTTGCGCTCTATCAGGGCGCGACGCCCGCGGATGGCAACGGGCTGAATCCGCTGTTGCAGTATCCGGAGATGGTGATTCATCCGCCGATGCTGTATCTGGGCTACGTGGGATTTTCAGTGCCGTTCGCCTTTGCGCTGGGGGCGCTGATGATGCGCTATCCGGGCGAGAAGTGGATCAGGATTACGCGCGTGTGGACGCTGGTGACGTGGCTGTTTCTCTCCTGCGGAATTATTTTGGGGATGCACTGGGCGTACGCGGTGCTGGGCTGGGGCGGCTACTGGGGATGGGATCCGGTGGAGATTGCGAGCCTGATGCCGTGGCTGACCGCGACGGCTTTTCTTCACTCTGTGATGATGCAGGAGAAGAAGGGCATGATGAAGAGCTGGAATGTGTGGCTGATCTTCACCACATTCCTGCTGACGATGCTGGGCACGCTGCTGACGCGCGCGGGCCTGGTGAGTTCGGTGCACGCTTTTGCGCAGTCGTCGATTGGCACGTGGTTTGTGGCATTCATGGGCGTGGTGCTGGCGGTGTGCATCTTCACATATATCTTGCAGCGCGACCATCTGAAGAGCGAGCAACAACTGGAGTCGCTGGTGAGCCGCGAGTCGAGCTTCCTGTTTAACAATCTGGTGCTGCTGGCGGCTTGCTTTGTAATTTTGTGGGGCGCGCTGTTTCCGATTTTGAGCGAGTACGTGGTGGGCAACAAGGTGACGGTGGGCGCGCCGTTCTATAACAATGTCGCCGTGCCGATTGGATTGTTTCTGCTGTTTTTGACGGGCGTGGGGCCGCTGCTGCCGTGGCGGGCTACTTCGCTGAAGGCAATCAAGCGCAACTTTGTACTGCCGGTCATTGCGCTTTGGGTTACGGTTGCTGTTTGTCTTGTAGTAGGCGTGCGACCGTGGAAGGATGGCGCGCTGGACGAGGGCAATCTGTACGCGCTGGTGGCGTTTGCGATTTCGGCGGCGGTGCTGACGGCGATTGGCTCGGAGTTTTTGCGCGGGACGCTTGTGATTGCCAAGCAGAGCGGACGGAATCTGGTTTGGGCGAAGTATATGCTGATCCGTCGCAATACGCGGCGCTATGGCGGCTATATTGTCCACATCGCGATCGTGATTATGTTCATGGGATTTGCGGGCGCGGCCTTCAATCGCAATGTGGAAACGGAGATGGCGCTCAACGACAAGATGTCCATCGGGCCGTACACGCTGGAGTGCGTGGGACCGACCGAGGACTCGAATGCCAACTACGATTCCTGGTTTGCGCGGCTGGATGTGTATGAGGGCGGCGTGAAGCGATTTCAGATGACGCCGGAGCGGCGGGTTTATTTGGCCAATGGACAGCCGCAGACGATGGTGGCGATTCACTCAGTTCCTGGCTGGGATTTGTATGTAGTGTACGAGGGAGAGAATCCCGATAACGGCCATCCGATCATCAAGGCGTATTTGAATCCGTTGGTGAGTTGGATATGGGCGGGGTTTGCGCTGCTGTTTTTAGGGACGCTGATCGCACTGGTTCCCAGCCTGAAGCCGATGGCGCAGAAGGGAGGGCAGCCATGAAGAATTATCAGGCTGTGCCGGAAGTTGATCCCTCAGGGGCTAAAGCCCGCATCGAATTATCTGGCTATTTGCGGGGGTTGAAACCCCCGCCTCCCTCCGTATTGCTGAAATCGGCGCAGGCATTGGCGCTGGCTGTTGCTGTTTGCTTCTCGGTAGGAGCGGCGGGGCCTAGCAACCGCTACAGCGATTTGAACCATCGTCTGATGTGTACCTGCGGCTGCGCGGAGATTTTGGGCGAATGCAACCATGTGGGCTGCTCGAACTCGACTGAGGAACTGGCTTTATTACGCGCGGGAATTGCAGCGGGCAAAAGCGACAAGGAGATTCTGGATTCGTTCGTGGCCAAGTACGGCGCTGTGGTGCTGGCCGCGCCCAGTAAAGAGGGCTTTGATCTGGTGGCGTGGATTGCGCCGTTTGCTGTTTTTGCGGCGGCGCTGCTGGGAACGATTCTTCTGGTGCGGCGGTGGTCGGTGGGCAAGAAGCAGAATGAGGATTTGGTTGCTGACCCGGCAACGGATGCGATGAAGGAAAAGATTCGCCGGGAGACGGAATAGAAACCAGGCAATAGGGACTAGGGAATAGGGAATAGTGCTATGGAGGGTATTGAATCATGACGCCGACACAGGGTTTGATTGCGGGAGTACTGCTGCTGTTTGGGTTGTTTGTTTATACCTTCTGGCCGGAGAATGTCTTTGCATCACAGCGCGAGAAGACGCGGCTGGATTTTTTGCTGGAGCGCAAGGAGCAGCTTTACGAAAATCTGCGCGATTTGAACTTTGAGTTCAAGGCGGGCAAGTATCCTGAAGAGGATTTTGTTGCGCAGCGGGCGCAGCTTGAGAATGAGACGGCGCGGTTGATGAGCGAGATTGAGCAGTTGCAGCGAGCGTGACGCGCTTGGTCTTCAATCCGTTTAGACCTGAAGGGTACGGGCTTTAGCCCGTGCGTATGAAACAAAACATCATTGGGCTTTAGCCACCGAGGGAAGTTTATTTGCAATGCAGGCATTCCCTCAGTGGCTAAAGCCACGAACCCAAACGAATTGATAACGGACGGGCTAAAGCCCGTCCCCTTCAAGGATTCCCACACGACGATGAGATCGATGCAGATGATTTTTCGCATATTTGTTATGAGCTTGCTGTTCACAGGCTCGCTGTCGCTGGCCGCTACTATCACCGGCACAGTGACCAACAAGACGACCGGCAAACCTGCCGCGGGCGATGTGGTGACACTGCTGAATCCGATGACGGGCATGAGCGAGAGTGCGCGCGCGACGACCGACGGGCACGGACATTATTCGCTGGAGAAGGCGGGCAATGGCCCTGCGCTGCTCAAGGCGACGCATCAGGGAGCGGATTATTTTATCGCCGCGCCGGAGGGCAACGCGTCGGGTGACATTACGGTTTACGACGTGGCGGCAAAGGTGGACGGCGTTGGTATTGATGAGGATGTGATCGGCCTGGTGGAGTCGGCAAATGGACAGCTTCGCGTGATCGAGCGCTACGCTGTCCACAACGCCAGCGCGCCGCCGCGCACGGAGTGGAGTCCGCGCACCTTCGAGATAGTGCTGCCGGAGGGAGTAGTGGTGGAGGGCGCGTCGGCGCAGCGGCCGGGAGTCGGCAGTTTGCCGACCACGATCAAGCTCGATCCCGCCGGTTCCAAGGGCCGCTACTCCTTTAACTTTCCCATCCAGCCGGATGAAGGCGACAAGGGAACACTCTTCCAGATTGAGTACAATTTGCCGTACAACGGCGGCAAGTTTACCTTTCATCCGCAGCTCACGATTGCGGCGAGAACCGTGTGGGTGATGATGCCCAAGAGCATGAACTTTGCCGCTGGCGCGGGATCTAATTTTCAATCTTCGCCGCAGGACCCCGGCTTTCAAACCTTTGTCGCGCGAGATGCGCTTCCAGGCAAATCGCTGGAGTTTACGGTTTCAGGCAATGGATCGATGCCGCGCGATGATCAATCTGCTCAGGGTGCGCAGAGCGGCCCCGCGCAAGAGAGTGGAGTGGCCGGTAATCAACCCGGCGGCGGGTTGGGACCACCGGTCAGCGGCTCGAATCCGATTTCGTCGAAGTACACCTGGTGGATTCTGGGAGCCATCGCGCTGCTGATGGTGGTGGCAATAGCCTTTCTGCTGCGCAAGCCGGCGGCGGGAGCAGCGATGAACGCTGGGACTATGCAAGCGATTGCCGCGCCCGCTGGTAATAACGCTGCGCTGCTGAATGCGCTGAAGGAAGAACTGTTTGCCGTGGAGAGCGAGAAGATTGCCGGATCGCTGACAGCGGCGGAGTATGCGGAGTTAAAGGCGGCGCTGGAGACAGTGCTGAAGAGGGCGTTGAAAAAAACTAGCTGTTAGCTCTTTCAGCAATTGCCTGGTTCGGTTTGATATTTTGCACCTTAACCTCAAAAGTTCAAGAAGAATATCCACCGGCTTTTTGCGTTTTCTCAAGATGACAGGGGCGAGAGTGGAACTCTACACATCCTCGCTGGTTTACCGACGATTGGCGAGAAAGTTCTCCATGAATTTCGTGTCGAAGTTGCCCGCGCGGAACTCCGGATCGGCAAAGATAGCCTGATGAAGGGGAATTGAAGTCTCAATGCCTTGCACGATAAATTGACTCAGCGCGCGCTCCATTTTTGAAATCGCCTCGGTGCGATCACGTCCGTGAACGATCAGCTTGGCGATCAACGAATCGTAGTAAGGCGGTACGACGCCTTCAGCGTACAGCGCCGTGTCCACTCGAACGCCATTGCCGCCGGGAACATTGAAGGCCGTAATCTTGCCCGCGGAAGGAGTGAATTTCTCGGGATTCTCGGCGTTGATGCGAGCTTCGATGGCGTGGCCGCGAATCTCCAGTTTGGCGGGCAGAATCTCATCCAGCCGCGCGCCTGAAGCGATGAGCAACTGCGCCTTCACGATGTCCACGCCGGTGATGGCTTCCGTAATAGGATGCTCCACCTGCACGCGCGTATTCATCTCGATGAAGTAGAGTTGCCCATCTTCATCCATAAGGAACTCAACCGTCCCGGCGTTCTGGTAGCCGATCTCCTTGAGGCAGCGACAAATTGTTTTGCTCAACTCCTCGCGCATCTTTGGCGTCACTTGCAGGCTGGGCGCTTCTTCGATGAGTTTTTGATGGCGGCGCTGGACGGAGCAATCGCGCTCGAAGAGCGTACGGACGTTGCCGTGCTCATCGGCCAGCACCTGAAACTCGATGTGACGCGGCCTCTCGATGAACTTCTCCATGTACATCTCGCCGTTGCCAAAGGCGTTGGCCGCTTCAGTGGAAGCCGCATGGAAGAGATTGGGCAACTCTTCATCGCTTCGCACGATTCTCATGCCACGCCCGCCGCCGCCGGCCTTGGCTTTGAGGATGACCGGATAACCCACTTTCGCGGCCCACTTCAACGCCTCGTCCGCCGTGGCAACCACTCCATCGGAGCCGGGAAGAATCGGCACATGCGCGCGCTTCATCGCCTGACGCGCTTTGTCTTTCTCGCCCATCAGCCGGGTAATCTCCGGCGGCGGACCAATGAATTTGATGTTGGAGGCGCGGCAGACCTCGGCGAAGTTGGCATTCTCGCTGAGCAATCCATAGCCGGGATGAATCGCATCCACATCGGCGATCTCAGCAGCGCTGATGACAGCCGGCACGTTGAGATAGCTCTCCGCCAACCGCGGCGGGCCGATGCAGATGGCCTCGTCGGCAAAACGCACGTGCAGCGAGTTGCGGTCGGCCTCGCTGTAGATGGCGACCGTATGAATGCCGAGTTCCCGGCAGGCGTTGATGATGCGTAGGGCGATCTCGCCGCGATTGGCAATCAGGACTTTATGAAACATTGGGGAACCTTTGGTTCAGTGAGTTAGTGAATGAGTAAAAAAGTGAATAAGTGAATAAGTGAGTAAGTGAGCGAAAAGGATTCATCCCTTTTCACTATTTCACTCATTCACTATTTCACCGGCTCACTTCATCCGACCTAGCTGATCCTAAGTGCAAACAGCGGCTGCCCATACTCGATGGGCTGGCCGTTGGAGACAAGGCAATCGACAATTTCGCCGGCGGCGTCCGATTCGACCTCGTTCATCAGCTTCATCGCCTCGATGATGCCGATCACCTGCCCTTTGGCGACGCGATCTCCGGCAGTGACAAACGGCGCTGCGCCCGGTGAAGGCGAACCGAAGAAGGTGCCGACCATCGGCGACTTGACGGTGTGCAGGCCTGCATCCGGCTCAGCTTCTGGAGCCGAAGATGGCATGGCAGCAATTGGCAGAACTGCGGAAGCAGGCGCGGAGGCTGCGCGCGCGCCAGCCAACAGACTGGCCAGATCCGAGAGGCTCTGCGATGAAGTCTCCGGCTGGTTGAATTTGAGTCGAATCTTCAGGCCGCCGCGGTCCAGATCGAACTCGGCAACCTGATTTTGTTTGAGGAATTCGATCAGTTCTTGCAGGTCCGTTCTATCTTGTGGTTTCATTCGTTCCTTGATTCTCCAGTTTCGGAGTGAGATGTGTTCTACAGCTCGATCAGTGCTTTGGGCGCGGGGGTAAGCACCTCGGCTCCTGTTCGGGTTACAGCCACCATGTCTTCGATGCGAATACCGAAGCGATTGGCTAAATAAATTCCCGGCTCAATGGTAATTACCATGCCGGCAAGCAGCCGCGCCCGTTCTCCTGCGCCAATGCGGGGCGGCTCGTGAATCTCCAGGCCGACGCCGTGGCCGGTGGAATGGGTAAATGCCTCAGCCAATCCTGCCGCGCGCAGCACACCGCGCGCTGCCTCATCGACTTCAGCGCAGGTGACGCCCGCAACTACCGCCGCGACACCCGCCTGCTGCGCTTCCAGCACAGTTTCGTGGGCCGCGCGCTCGTCGGCCTTCGGCCTGCCAAGATGCACCGTGCGCGTCATATCCGAGCAGTAACCGTTGAGGACGACGCCGAAGTCCAGCGTCACAAAACCGTTGCGAGGTAAACGCAGAGCCGTTGCGCGTCCGTGGGGATGAGCCGAACGCTCGCCCGAAGCGACAATGGTCTCGAAGGACATTCCCTCGGTGCCCAGCAGCCGTGCCTGATGCTCCAACTCCGCGGCGACCTCGAACTCCGCAAGGCCGGGACGAATGAAGCCGAGGATGTGGTCGAAGAGTTTGCAGCCCAAGAGCGCGGCCTGACGCATCACGGTCAGCTCATCTTCGTCCTTGATCTGCCGCAGCGGCTCAACCAGCGGCACGGCCAGTGCGGTGAGGAAGCTCTTGCGCAGGCGCGCGGGCAGCGCGGCGCGATAGCGATTCAGATTTGCGACGGTCGTATTCGCCGAATCGAAGCCGGCGAACTCCACTCCGGGCTGCGCGGCCAGCCACTGCGCGGCATTCACCGCCGGCGAGCTGGCGACGATCTCGACCCGCGCGACAGAGACCTCTTCCTTCGCCTGCGCAATGTAGCGCCCGTCAGTGAAGAGGCGCGCACTGCGGCGCGTCACGGCCAGCGCGGCGCTGGAACCGGTGAAGCCGGAGAGATAGCGAAGATCGGGAAGATGCGTGACCAGCAGGCCATGAAGCCCTGCTTTGGTCAGACGGCGGCGCAGTTGGCCGATGCGGCGAGAGTGATCCACATTTCAAGAATAACAGCGAACAGGGATCTGAGGTCAGGGATCAAACTCACGCTCTGCCGCGAAACTGGATGATGCGTCTGCGGTCACGCTTCGTGGGGCGATGCTCGGGCAGCGGCGCGTACTGCTGCGTCGCTTTGCGCTCAGCGGCGGCTTTGGCCCGCGCTTCTTTGCTGGCTTCGGTCTCGCGATAGAGCGACTGCGCCTGCGCCGCGGGGCCGCGCATCTGGCTGAGCGCGAGTACATCAATCTGATAATCGCCTCCCTCGTTCTTCACTTCAAGCTTGTCGCCAACGCGCACCTCGCGCGCAGGCTTGGCGACGATTTCGTTGGAAAGGATGCGACCGAGATCGCAGGCCTTCGAGGCCAGCGCTCGCGTCTTGAAGAAGCGCGCTGCCCAGAGCCATTTGTCGATGCGAATGGAATCCATGGATCTATTGTCGTACATCGCGGCAGTGAAAAGTGGACAGTTGTCAGTTATCAGTAATAAGCCCGAGACTGGCCGTTGTTCAAGGTTCTTTTGCAAGACAAGAAATGCAATTGAAGTTCAAATTAAAATAAATCTGCGTTATTATGTTGACCAAGGAGCGAGGTTTACAAAGTAAAGCCAACCAAATGACACTCGATAAGCCAATCGACGAGCGAATCCAAAAGTCAGGCGACTGGCGCAGCGAGATGCTCTCTCGCCTCCGCGCGCTGATCAAGCAGGCCGACCCAGAAATCGTTGAAGAGTGTAAGTGGAAGAAGCCTTCTAACCCCGCTGGTGTGCCTGTATGGTCTCACGGCGGAATCATCTGCACAGGCGAAACCTACAAGAGCGCCGTCAAGCTGACCTTTGCCAAAGGCGCGATGTTGGACGACCCATCAGGTCTTTTCAATTCCAGTCTCGAAGGTAGCGTGAGGCGCGCCATCGACTTTCACGAAGGCGACACGGTGAATGAGAAGGCTCTGAAAGCTCTGATTCGCGCCGCCGTGGCTCTGAATATATCCTCGGCCTTATAGATCTGAAAACTCCGCATATTCTCTGATTTTTTGACAATGCGCTTCGGAGTTTATCCGAAAAGTTCATTTTGTTTCTCATACAGTTCGACAGCGGCTTTTCTGAACACAGACGGATCGATCAGAGGAATATCCGGATTCTTTCCGGAAAATAGTTCCTCAATAGTTAGAATCTGTATCTTTTGATACTTGCCGAATCTGGTTTCAAAATATCCCGCCTTGATTGCTTCCGTCCGCATCGGTTTGGTTGGCTCCGCCAGAGTGATGAATACACCAATCCTCGCATTCTCCCGATCAACCACGTGAGCCAAGTCTCGGATCATCGCAACGCTGACATTCTCTCCGCCCTTGACGGATACAATGGCCTTCTCTGAAATCTTCCCATCCGGCTTGAAGTAGATGAATCCATCAATGCCGCTATCGGCTCCCTTTTTTCTGCCGCCGTACGGTACCGCGTCAACCAGCGATACAGCCCACCATTGGAATTGATACTTATTCTGCGCGGCCAGGGCCTGAGCGCCCTCCAGGTCTTTGGGAGTTCCGTGAACCTCGAAATTGATGCCGGGAAATGCGGCCTTCAATCGCTTCTCGATCAGCGAGATTGCTAGATGAGTTATATCAATCCCCACCCATTGGCGCTTGAGTTTTTGCGCCGCGTGAATCGTAGTTCCGCAGCCGCAGAACGGGTCCAAAACGACGTCGCCTTCATTGCTTGATGCTTCAAGTATCCGCTCCAGCAACGCCAGGGGCTTTTGCGTGGGATAGCCGAGACGTTCCTGCGCCTGCGAGTTGATGGGCGAAATATCCGTCCAGATATCACCCATTACGCCGCCTTCCATCTCATCAAGATATCGCTTGAGCTGTGGGCGTTTCGTCGTGTCGAGACTTCCATTCTTCAGTTTTGGATACCAGATTCGTCCTTCGGCATCGAGCCTTGCCATCGTTTCTTGAGAATAGCGCCAGCCCTTTTCTGGGAAAGAAAATCCCTTCCATTTATACATCATGTTCGGACGCGGATTGGGACTCGTCATGTTGTCAAGTCTGTATATTCTTCCATCACCATCATCCTTGCTGTACTTGTTTGCGAGATATGCCTCAGAATGAGGATTTCTTGGCGTATTCCATGTAAACTTATTCCCTTTGGTATAGAAAAATACCGTGTCGGAGACCCGGCTCCATGTCTTGCTGTCGCTGTGCGTGGTTGTCCGCTTCCATGTAACTTCATTGCGAAACATCTCCGCGCCGAATATCGCATCCAGGAGAATTTTCAGATAATGGCTGGCCGTCGGGTCACAGTGCAGATACAGGCTCCCCGTCGATTTCAATACGCGATGAAGCTCCAACAGGCGGACAGCCATCATAGTCAGATAGGCCATCATGTCATTCTCTTTTAGAAACGAGCGAAAGGCGCGCAGCATCTCCGAGACTTCCGCATTGCCGCTCTTCAATACATCATCAAAAGCCAGCTCTGCAATATCGTTCCAATGCCATGTATCGACAAAGGCCTCAACCTGCGCCTGCGACTGCCGGCCTTTTGAAGACTTGAAGAGAATATTGTAGTTTGCCTGACTGTTGAATGGAGGGTCCAAATAGATGAGGTCAACGCTCTCAGTGGCGATGGAATCCCGCAAGACCTGAAGGTTGTCGCCGTAATAGAGTTGGTTAGCCATCTTCCCCTTTGTCAACATCATAATTCAACGGCCCCGGCGCATGATCGAACTAGGGCCTGCTAACACTACCTCAGGCGGATGGCGTTGCGCGCGAAAAAACCGCTCAGACGAGGCGGAGTCCGCAGGGTTTGGTGATTCCAAGCACAAGGACGACAACGAAGTATGGGCGGTTTTTCGCCGCAACCCGAAGGGACGGGGCCAATTTCCCCCATTTCTTCGTTGCTCGTCACTCCAGTAACTGGCTCCAGTTCGCTCCTCGCGCCTCGAACTGAGGGAAATTGGCACCCGTCGCCACCGCCTGAGGTAGTGTTAACAGGCCCTCGAGTAAACTGGAGCATGGAGCTGCTGATGGCGAGCTTGTGGGCGAAGACGCGGACGACACTGGAGATGATCAAGTGGGAGCACTCGATCTTTGCGCTGCCCTTTGCTCTGACGGCGGTGTTGCTGGCGGCGGAGGGATTGCCTGAGTCGCGGCGCGTTCTGCCGGTGAAGCTAGCGTGGATACTGGTGGCGATGGTCGGGGCGCGGTCGTCAGCGATGGCCTTCAATCGCTGGGCCGATGCGGAGTTGGATGCCGCCAATCCGCGAACCAAATCGCGCGCGATTCCTGCCGGGTTGCTGACGCGCGAGTTTGTGCTGGGCTTTGCGCTGCTGATGGCTGCGCTCTTTGTGGCGGCGGCGGCGGAGTTGAACCGGCTCACGCTGTTGCTTTCTCCGCTGGCGCTTGCGGTGCTTTGGGGTTACAGCTATCTAAAGCGCCTGACGCGATGGTCGCATCTAGGGCTTGGCCTCGCGCTCGGTCTTGCGCCCTCGGCGGCGTGGATTGCGGTGCGCGGCTCGCTGGACGCGCGGATTGTGGTGCTGACGGCGGCTGTGACGCTCTGGGCGGGCGGCTTTGACGTGCTCTACGCCTGCCAGGATTTCGAGCACGATCGCTCCGTTGGTCTTAATTCCCTGCCCCAGTCCTTTGGCATTCCGGCGGCCTTTTGGGCGGCGCGAACGATGCACCTGACTATGCTGGCGCTACTGGTTTGGTTTGGCGCGCTCTTTCACTTTGGAGTAATTGGCTGGATGGGAATTGTAGCCGTCGGGCTGCTACTGGGCTATGAGCACTCGCTGGTTTCGCCAAACGATCTGCGACGGTTGAATGCCGCTTTCTTCACGATGAACGGCGTGATCGCAATGGTGTTTTTGGGATTTGTCGCGGGAGATTTGTGGCGGGGCCGATAGCCGATAATCGAAGTGGAGAATAGGAGCGCGATGAAGATTGCAATTCAGGGAGAGCTAGGATCATTCAGCAATGAAGCGGCATTGAAACTGATTCCCGATGGGGAGATTGTTCCCTGCTCGCTTTCGGCGGATGTCTTTGCGGCGCTGAGCGAGGGACGTGTCGATGCCGCGGTGATTCCCATCGAGAATTGCCTTGCAGGCTCGGTGAGCGAGCACTTTGACCTGCTACTGGCGCATGATGTGCGCATCGAGCGTGAGACCCAGCTTCATATCCGCCATAATCTGATCGCACTCGGGGGCGTGACAATGGCGGAGATTGAGCGCGTCTATTCGCATCCGGTGGCCTTGGCGCAGTGCCGAAGATTTTTGGCCGCTCATCCCAGCATGAAGGCCTTTTCCAACTACGACACGGCGGGCAGCGTGAAGCAGTTAGTGGAGCAGAAGGACCGGCGCTCGGCGGCGATTGCCAGCGCGGCGGCGGCGCGGCACTACGGCGCGGAGATTCTGGCTGCGAACATCGAAGACGATGCGGAGAATATCACGCGCTTCTTTCAGGTGCGGCGCGCGGCGGAGGCGGTCATCGATCCCGCATCGAACAAGATCAGTCTGGCCTTTGCGCTCGAGGACCGGCCCGGAACGCTGGTTTCGGCGCTCTCGGCGATGGCCTTCATGGGTATCAATCTGACCAAAATCGAGTCGCGGCCCGTGCTGGGCAAGCCCTGGGAATATATCTTTTATGTGGATTGCAAAATCAACTCCGCGGACGAAGCCGAGCGCGTGATCGAAGCGCTCCGGCGGCACTGCTTGATGGTCAAGGAGCTAGGCCGCTATCGCGATGCGGGGCAATAAAAAAACGAACGGCCGGGAATGCTCTCCCGCTCAAGATTGCGCCCCGGCCGTTCGAGGAGGCCACACATCAGCTTCTCTGGCTGTCGTATTTTTACTGTCGCATAAGCGGGAATAATTATATGCAAAACCGCGCTGTGCAAAATTCATTTCGGGGCAAAGATTATTCCGTCTCATTTTGGCGCGAAGGCAGATGCTGGCGGAGGGCCCCCTCCAGGCGCGGGCTATCCGCCTCTTCAACGGCCTTCTCGACGCGGGCGCGCGTCTCGGCATTCGGCACCGTGCGACCAATCGCTTCAATGGCTTGCGGGGCCTCGCGTTTGTCGTGGACGATAATATCGACGAGAAAATCCATCGCTTCAGGCAGACGTGTGAGTGCGATAGCGCTCAACAAAACTCCTCCGAACCAAGCGTCAGCGTCGGCGCGAAAGCGGGCAATCAGCGCGGCCAGAGCCTCAGGCGCGCGCATCTCGGCCAGCGCAAAGGCAGCTTCGGCAGCCAGATCGTCGCCCTCCTTCATCGCATCCGCAACCAGCGGGACCGCCCGCGCGCCTTCGACGGCGAGCAACGCGGAATAGACTGCGCCGAGAACTTCAGGCTCCTCCTTATCGGATGGCGTTGGTGCCAGCAGCGCGCGCAGGCGAAGGATCAGCGCGGCGCTCACTCCGCCGACTTGCCCGATGGCGCGGGCGGCTTCAATGCGCACGGTTTTGTCGGAGTCGGTAAGAGGCTCCAATAGAATTGTCAGCAGATCAGCGTCGGAAATTCCCGGGCAATCGACCAGCGCATGAGCGCAGGCCGCGCGCAAAGCTCCAGAGGTGTCGGACGGGCCGCCGTAGGAACCCTCCAACTGATGATGGCGCAGGCCGCGCAGATAAGCGTCGCGCTGGCGATGCTCCAGCTTGACGAGAGTTTTGACGAGCGCGTTTTTGGCCCAGCACTGCGGATCGGATTTCGCAGCATCGATAAAGAAGCGGTCATATGCGGCGAGCGCATCGGGCAACAGGTCGAATAACTCCGCATCGGCAACCAGCTTTGCGGCCTTGGAGACGAGGAAGTTATTGCGATGAGCAAGAGCCTTGCGCAGGTACTTCGTGCCGTCCTCATCCAAGGCGATTCCACTTCGGAAGGCAACGACCAATGCTTCCATCTCGACCAGCTCCTTGTCGAAGCCGCGCGGCGGGGGCTTGGTGGATTGCTTTGCGCTCATGCGATGCTCCTGCACGCTATACCGGAGGGTCGTAGTTGAGGTTAGGTCCGAGCCAGCGCTCGACCTCGGCGACGCTCATCTGCTTGCGCTCGGCGTAGTCGGCGACCTGATCGAGGCCAATCTTGCCGAGCGAGAAGTAGCGCGAGTCTGGGTGGGCGAAGTAGAGGCCGCTGACGCTTGATCCCGGCCACATGGCGAAGGATTCAGTAAGCTGCATTCCGGTCTTCACCTCTACATTGAGCAAGCGCCAGAGTGTGCCCTTCTCAGTGTGATCGGGGCAGGCCGGGTAACCTGCCGCGGGGCGGATGCCGCGATATTTTTCGTGGATGATCTCGTCGATGGTCAGCGATTCGGCGCGGCCGTAGCCCCAGTCATCGCGGACGCGCTTGTGCAGGCATTCGGCGAATGCTTCGGCGAGGCGGTCAGCAATTGCCTCGGCCATGATGGCGTTGTAGTCGTCATGCTGTGCGCGGAATTGGTCGCACAGTTCCTTGAGGCCGATTCCGCTGGTGACCGCGAATGCGCCGATGTGGTCGCGCAACCCGGTCTCGCTGGGCGCAATAAAATCGGCGAGCGAACGGCAGGCTTCATTCCCTTCCCTGTTGGCCTGCTGGCGGAGGAAGTGGAAGCGAGTGAGCGCAGTCGAGCGGCTCTCGTTCGTGTACAACTCAACATCATCGCCGACAGCATTGGCGGGAAAGAGGCCGTAGACGCTCAGCGCCGTAAGCAGCTTCTTGGCAATGATTATGTCGAGCAGCGCGTTGGCTTCCGCGAAGATCTGACGCGCCTGCGCGCCTTGCGCCTCATCGTCGAGTATGCGCGGATAGACACCTTTCAGTTCCCAGGTGTGAAAGAACGGCGTCCAGTCAATGAACTCGCGCAGTGTCGCAAGCGGAAAATCGTCTAGGACGCGCACGCCTGTAAACTCAGGAACCGGAAGATCATCCGCGCGCCACTCAATCGAAGTGCGCCGACTGCGAGCCTCTGCAAGCGAGACGAGTTTGGGACGCGGCGTGGCGTGAGCCTTGCGGAGCGCCTCGTAAGCAGCGCAATGCTCGGCGACAAAGGCCGCCTTGCCGTCGGCGCTCAGCAGGCTCGTCGTCACCGGCACGGCGCGGCTGGCATCGAGCACGTGAATCACCGGCTCGCTATAGTGCGGCGCAATTTTAATGGCGGTGTGCGCGCGGCTGGTGGTGGCTCCGCCTATCAGCAGGGGCAGTTTGAAGCCCTGGCGCTCCATCTCGCGCGCCACGTGAACCATCTCGTCGAGCGAGGGCGTGATGAGGCCGCTGAGGCCGATTAGATCGGCCCTTTCCTCTTTGGCGCGTTCGAGAATCTTTTCGCAGGAGACCATAACTCCGAGGTCAATAACTTCGTAGTTATTACACGCAAGAACAACACCGACAATGTTCTTGCCAATATCGTGAACGTCTCCCTTGACGGTAGCGAGCACAATCTTTCCCTGCGCTTTGACCTCCTCGCCAGCCGCAATCATGGCGGCTTTCTCGGCTTCCATGAAAGGCGTCAGATGGGCAACGGCCTTCTTCATCACGCGCGCCGACTTGACCACCTGAGGGAGAAACATCTTGCCCGCGCCGAAGAGATCGCCGACGACGCTCATGCCGGCCATCAGCGGGCCTTCAATCACCGCGAGCGGACGGCCGAGTTTGAGGCGCGCCTCCTCGGCGTCGATTTCGATATAGGCGTCGATGCCCTTGACTAATGCATGAGTCAGGCGCTCCTCGACCGTGCCTGCGCGCCACTCCTCGGTCTTCTTTTCGCTCACAGTCTCGCCCGCAGAGGCGTTCTTCAACGCTTCGCCAAAGTTGACCAAGCGCTCGGTGGCGTCGGGACGGCGATTAAGCAGCACGTCTTCAACAAGCTCCTTCAGCTCAGGTTCAATCTGCTCGTAGACTTCAAGCATTCCGGCATTCACGATGCCCATGTCCATGCCTGCGGCGATGGCGTGATAGAGAAAGGCGGAGTGCATCGCCTCGCGGACTTTGTTGTTACCGCGAAAGCTAAACGAAATATTCGACACGCCGCCGCTGACTTTGGCGTTAGGCAGATTGGCCTTGATCCAGCGCGTGGCACGGATGAAGTCCACGGCGTAGTTGTTGTGCTCGTCCATGCCGGTGGCGACGGTAAGGACATTGGGATCGAAAATAATATCTTCAGACGGGAAGCCGATCTCGTTGACGAGAATTTTGTAAGCGCGTTCGCAGATGCGAATTTTTTCATCGAAGCTCGCGGCCTGCCCCTGTTCATCGAAGGCCATGACGACCGCGGCTGCACCATATTTCAGCACGGCTGCGGCGCGTTCGCGAAATTTCTGTTCGCCTTCTTTGAGCGAGATCGAGTTTACAATGCCCTTGCCTTGAAGGCACTTCAGGCCTGCCTCGATGACATCCCACTTGGAGGAATCGACCATGAAGGGAACGCGCGCGATCTCAGGCTCGCTGGCGAGCAACTGCAAGTAGCGCGTCATGGCTGCGACGCCGTCGATCATGCCCTCGTCCATACAGATGTCGATGATGTTGGCGCCGTTATCGACCTGCTGCCGCGCTATGCTGACGGCTTCTTCGTATTTGCCTTCCTTGATGAGTTTGGCGAATTTGGGCGAACCGGCGACGTTGGTGCGCTCGCCGATCATGATGTAGACGCCGGGCTGCTGCGTGAAGGGCTGCGAACCGGAGAGGCGGAGGGGTTTTGGCTCCGGGGTAACCGATGAGGCAGGCCACAACCGCCTCGGAGGCTGGGCTTGGAGTGCTTTAGCAATTGCCGCGATGTGCTCGGGTGTGTTGCCGCAGCAGCCGCCGGCGATGTTGATCAGCCCGCCTCGCGCAAAGTCGCCGAGGTAGCGCGCCATATCCGCAGGCCCCAGATCAAAGCCTGTCGGCGAAAGCGGATTTGGCAAGCCGGCATTCGGATAGCAGGAGATCGCCGCGTTCGACTTCCCCGCAAGTTCGGCAAGGAAGGGATACATCAGATCGGGTCCGAGCGAGCAGTTCAATCCCACCGAAAGCGGGCGGGCATTCTTCACGGCATTCCAGAAGGCCTCGATGGTCTGCGCGGAGATCATCGTCTCGCCACCACGGCCAACGGCCGCGGAGATCATCACGGGCAGTTCCCTCCCCTCTGCGTCGAAGACCTCGCGAATGGCGACCAGCGCCGCTTTGGCGTTGAGCGAGTCGAAGATCGTCTCGACCAGCAGCAGATCAACTCCTCCGGCGATGAGGGCGCGTGCCTGATGAGCGTAAGCGGCCTTCACTTGATCGAAGGTGACCACGCGAAAGCCCGCGTCATCGGCGTCGGGCGAGTTGGAGAGCGAGACGGTAAGCGGGCCGATGGACCCCGCCACGAAGCGCTGACGGCCAGTCGCGTTGGCGACGCGATCGGCCCACTCGCGGCACTGCCGCGCGGAAGTCTCGTTGATCTCCCATGCCAAAGAATTGAGGAACTCGTCGTCGATGATTTTTTGATAAAAGGCGGGATCCTTGCGGCCGCCATGCTCGCGCGGATCCTCGACAAAGAACTCGCTCTGCGCGATGCCAGTTGCGCCGAAGGTGTTGGTCTCGATAATGTCGGCGCCAGCGTCGAGAAAGCGGCGATGAATATCGCAGATCATTTTGGGCTGCGTGAGCGAGAAGAGGTCGCCGTTGTTCAGCAGGTCTTTGGCGGAGTCTTTGAAGCGCTCCGTGCGAATGTCGGCTTCCGTCATCCCATAGGTGCGGATGGTCGTGCCCATCGCTCCATCGATGATAGCGATGCGGCTGGCGAGAATCGTTTCAAGTGGATGCCGGTGATCTAGGGTCATGTCTATCTGGCCATCAATTCTAGAATATATGCTCTCGCCAAAACAGAAAGATCTCCGCGCCGTCCGGCAACCCAAATCCAGATTGAAAACTGTAATTCAGCGGCTTTGCATTTCCGCCGGCTGATAAACCTGGAAGCCGTTTCTTCCATGCGCCTTCACGTTGTACATGGCGTCGTCGACGTGGCGCAAGAGGTTTTCGATGGTCAGGCCAGCCTCGGGGTATGTGCAGACTCCCACACTGACGGTTACATGGATAGGCGATTGTTCATTTCCAATATTGAAAGGCGCGGCGACTGAAGCAACGACTTTTGCGGCAATTGTCTGGGCTTCATCGCGCGTATGCAGATCGGGCAGGAGAATGATAAACTCATCGCCGCCAAGGCGGGCCACTGTATCCGTCAGCCGCACGGAATGGCGGATGCGCTTTGCCAATTCACAGAGCACCTTGTCTCCCGCATGGTGGCCATAAGTATCATTGACATCTTTGAATCGATCCACATCCACCATCAGCAGGCCCATGCCCTCATGGAATCTCTCTGCGCGTTGCAAAGCCACTGAGAAGCGATCGTTGAGAAGAATGCGATTGGGGAGGTTGGTAAGCGCATCATGTTCCGACAAGTGGCGCAATCGCTCTTCACTTTCGCGCAGGGCTTGCGTCTGCTGGCGCACTCTTCGGCGCAGTACAACGATCCACGCAAAGGCGGCAAACGCCATCGCTACGACAGCGAGTAGAATTCCCGCTACATTACGGGTTGTCCACCAGCTTGGTGAACGGAGCAGTTCGACATCTCCCCTGGAGCGCAGCAGAATTCGCACCATGACAGGCCGCACGCTGGCTACTCCGAGAGTTGCGGCATCAGGGTCGATCTGAACGCTGCAAATTCCTGTCAGACGCAATAAACTCCCGTCTTTCCAGATAAGCTGGCCTGGAGCCATCGATTCTTTCGGCAAGATCGCCAGAAAGCGGGAATCTCCAGAACGCAGCATCAGCGTCAAATCGCCTGTTGCGCGGTCCTGGTCGATAAGCTCGCCCTCGATGACGACCAGTTCGCCATCATGGTCCCCCTGGAAGATCTGACTAGCGGTGATCGGTTTGGCAATAGGCTGCAAGGCGCTTCCGCCCGCGGGCCGCAGAGCTATGTCCTCCAGTGTCGCTTTGAATTCGCTGATGGCCGGAAATCCGAGAATATCCACTAGATTGCCGGTGCCCACCTGAGCGGGCAGTGATGTCGTCATACATAGGCCTTCGCTCTGCTGCTGGATGCAGAGTAATCTGCCCGGCCATTGAAGGGTCACTCTGCCCTGAACGTGGACTCGGCGGACTAGATCCAACCCAGGTCTGTACAGCAAAAGGCTGGATATGGGCAGCACCTCCATTGCATAGGGATCGGATGGGGGCGCTTCAAGAACCGTGAGTTCACGAAGCGTGGGAAAGAAAAGGCGTGCGCCGACCATCTGAAACTTTCGGTTGAAGACGGGAGCGGCATTGCCGCGCAGCCGGACACGAGAATCGATCATCGCTTCATAGTCGGTTCCGGTCTGACGGAGCGTGACGGCGCTGATCGATCCGTCGTTGCCTGCAATCTCCAGGATTGCATTCCATGCGGTCAGGCGCACAGAGCGTACGACTCCGTCAATCTCCACCCATTGTCCGTCCAGAGTGCCGGAGAGCATATGCGTCAAGGTTGTTTTCTGAGCCTGCTCGGGGAGGTGGGATTGGCCGATAACCCGTATCGTGGGATTGATCAGAATTGGAGCATAGTCACCAACCGCTGTAACTCCCACAATATCCACGAGGGCGCCAGCCGGTAAATCAGGAGTTGTATCCAAAGCAGCATTTGGAATCCTGATAAAAATGCAGCCGGTTGGATCGCATACGAAAAGTGCGCCGTGGCGGGGATCAATGTTGGGGTCGTAGTAAGTTGCTACCGCGCGCAAGTGAACCGGGTAAGCGCGCTTCGCTTCTTCTATCGTCAAACTATGCGCTTCTTGCGCGGTGACCAGCGTGCGCAAAGGCGCTTGCGGTCCGTGCGAACCCTGAGCGACTACTGCCGCTGAAATCAGGACCAAAGCAAAAAATGCTCCATACCTGCGCGGCAGTCTCATTCGATTCCCCCAGCAGAGAGGCCCATTCCAACAGAAGGCGCGCCGCTGACAGCGCGCCGTATCTCTAGAATAAAGCGGAGTTTCTTCGGTGCATGATCCCCTAATCGGCGGCATTGTCAGAACCCTTAACTTGCGTAACCTGAACGATCCATCCCTTGCTGTCAGGTTAAAAATTTCTGAACCGCAGACGGGATTAAGCCGGGGAAAATGATGCAGCGCCTGCGGAGTACTCGGCAGGACGAATAAAAGCTAATGCATTTACTTTACCGCAGTCAGCGCCTCTACGGGAACTAGCATATCTTCCTTGCGCATTACCAGATTGGTGGCGTTCAGCGTGGCCAACTCGAAGCCGTGACCGTGGGTAATGGCGTCTGTGGGGCAGGCCTCGACGCAGTAGCCGCAAAAGATGCAGCGGTTGTAGTCGATGTTGTAGACCTTGGCGTAGCGCTCGGAAGACGAGATGCGAACAATGTCGGTGTTCTCGGCGGCTTCAATATAAATGCAGTTTGAGGGGCAGGCCGCTGCGCAAAGAAAGCAGGCTACGCATTTTTCCAGGCCGTTCTCATCGCGTTGCAGAACGTGAGCGCCGCGATAGCGTTGCTCGAATACCGCGCCATGCTCGGGGCCGGGGCCGTCAGGGTAGTTTTCCACCTGGACTGGCTCGAAGATCTCGCCCAGGGTGATACTCATGCCCTTGGCGATGCCGGCGATGTTGCTCACGATCGACATAGTGACAGTATACGACGGAAGCCGTCAGCGCCGCGTGCCCGATGGCTGTGAACGGCCTTGGTTGTTGGCCGGCGGAGTGGTGACGGGCTTGCGCGCGGGGAGAGCTTTGAGCATCTGCTGACAGAGCGGTGAATCCTGCCCGCGTTGCAGTCCCGCCACAGGATTCTGCGCGGCGCAGATGCGCTGCTCAACGGGTTCAGCCTCCTTGCGGAGACCGAATAATTGCGTGCTCTCCATGCCAGTGAGCGGGTCGAGGCCGTAGCAAACGATGATCTCTTCCGGCTTCTGCGCGCCGTGGTCGATGTGATTCCAGGTGCACATCTGTTGCTGACCATTGGGCTGATTAAGCAGAGCGTAAAGTTGCGTAATGGCAAGTCCCTGAGGCATATTCGCGCTCCAGATGGGCGCGGCTTGCGTGCCGCGCATCCAGCGAGCTGCCCAGGCGTGCTGCGACAGGTCGTAATGGAAGGCGGTGAAGTAAGTGGAGGCCGCGCAGTCGTTGCAATCATCGTAAAGCGCGGCCAGCTCGCGCGGTCGGCCGTCGGCAAAGAGCATCCAGTCGAGCAGGCGCAGGTTGACGCCTTTGATGAGAGGCGCGTAGCTGTGATTGGTAAGCGAGAGATTCCATACAGTGAAGGTGTCCGCTGTCGGGTCCGACTGCGGCGTGGCGCGCTGTGTGGTGACGACCAGCGCCGCGTCATATTCGACGCCGATCTCGCGAATCGCCGTCCAGTTTTCAACGGTAAGCGAGCGCGTCACCCAGGCAATAATGTTCTGGTCGCTACTGGAGTGGAAGTCGATCCAGCGAAAGGCGTCGGGAGGCTGCTGAGCGTTGGCGCGTACCGATACGAGCAGCAAAGCCACGATGATGAGACGTGAGAAAACGAGCCGCATACGTTTAGATATAACAGAGAGGCGCTGCCGATAGGCGCAAGCATCCAGACCAAATGGCAGCATGGGCGGCAAGCCGAAGAAAGTGACTACCGCAGCCTGAGGGCAGTGGTCAGCGGTCAGAAAAACATTGGTTGGGGTTCTTGGCGTCCGACAACTCAGGCAATGGCTGCGATGCCGTTTTTGGCGGCTAGAGTGAGAAGTTTGGCGGCGGGTCCGCGCGGCTGCTTTTCGCCACGCTCCCACTTGCTGACGACCCCAGTGGTCACATTCAGATGAGCCGCGAAGACGGCCTGACTCACCGCCGCCTTGGTGCGGATGCGGCGAACCGCAGCCGGAGAGAGTTCCATAACCGGGGTGAGACATGCGCGGTCGAATTCACGCATGGTCTTGCTGTCAATCGCGCCAGCATGGCGCAGGTCAGACATACTTTCGTGCAGTGCCGCGAGCGCTTCGCTGACCGTTAGCTTGCCGTGATGGCTTGCCTTCATTTCGATATTATAGCTCTTAGAACTATAGATAGCAAGCGGCTGAATAGAGTAAAGACCGATTCGGCGGGTATCTCGGTCCGAAAATCCGGACTTTGGGCACCCATTTTATTTGTGGATGATCGGACCTGCGCCACCCAGTTCTTTCGATTCAATTTTCGGGCCGCTCGTGAAGCTCAGGAGTTCAGCCCTATAGTGATTCACCCATCCGTGGTGGGTGTACTCATCGATCACGAGGCCGACTCCCGCGCATACACATCTCTCTTCGTCGTCGGGGCCGGTTAGGTAGTCGAGTTCGTAGCAGTCCTTGAAGTTGCCGGCGGGAATCGCGATAGGTAATTTAGCTTCGACATTCCACTGATAGCGCTTGTCTGCTCGCCTTGGTTGAGCTAGATCTGCACCCCAAAAGCCCCCCGGATGGAAGGGCAGAAGATACTCCGGACCTTTTATGGGGACATTGTGTGTAAAAGTCTCGGTAAGTGATGCAGCAAGATGAGTCGCCTTCTCTTTATCGCAACTTGCGTAGACACTCAGACGCTTAGCTACAAACCAAAAATGTAATACACTCGGTTGTTTCTCGTCATCCTCACAGAAGGTATAACTCGGTCCGACTCCATCCCGTCTTATTTCAATAAGTCTCACCGTAGAACTAGTGAATTGAGCCGAAACAACGGTCTCAGTGTATTGCCCGCACCGCGATTCGATTCGGGCGCTCTTGCCAGAGCCCTTCTCTGTATCACTACAGAATTTGTACGTCCACGCAGTGCCCACGCTAAACGGGAAAAAGCTAAGGGGG
>Ga0181517_10001210_pt1 | contig 29713 bp, 26 predicted proteins | sample PEATcosm2014_Bin_31_FD_119748 | JGI IMG/M metagenome (GOLD analysis project Ga0181517, IMG submission 119748) | Peatland microbial communities from MTU Mesocosm Facility, Houghton, MI, USA - PEATcosm2014_Bin01_30_metaG | ecosystem: Environmental > Terrestrial > Soil > Wetlands > Peat | place... | reverse complement strand
TTAGGTTGCCCTATGGAGCGGCTTGTACTGATCCACTAGTATGGCACTCGTTCGCAAAGTGGCCCTCTTCGGCGCGTCTGGCGCCATGGGCCAATCGGTGGCCCCGGAACTGGAGCGCCGCGGCATCCCGTATCGCGTGGTGGGGCGTTCGCGGCAGAAGCTCCAGCAGGCCTTCGGCGGCTTGCCTCACGCCGAAATCTTCCCCGCCGATCTGGCCGACCCCGCTGCCGCCGCGGCCGCCGCGCGCGGCGTGGACACCATCTTCTACACGCTCGGGCTTCCGTATCCCCAGCACAATTTACACCCGGTCCTGATGCGCGCGACCCTCGAAGCGGCCGCCGCCGAACACGTCGAGCGCCTGCTGCTGATATCGAGCGTATACCCCTATAGCGCTCCCACCACGCCCCGGGTGGCCGAGACACATCCGCGCAATCCACCGTCGCGCAAGGGCCGCTACCGGGCCGAACAGGAGGATCTGGTGCTGGAGGCTCATCGCCGGGGCGACATCGCCGGCATGATCCTGCGCCTGCCCGATTTCTACGGCCCGCACGCCGATCTGGGCCTCGCCAATCCCGTTTTTCGCGCGGCCCTGGCGGGCAAGACGGCTAACTGGATCGGCCCGACCGGCACGCCTCACGAATTCGTTTTTGTGCCCGACACCGGACCGGTGGTTCTCGACCTGGCTTCCTGCGCGGAGTGCTATGGCGAGGCCTGGAATTTCGGTGGTGCCGGCGAAATCACCGCCGTGGATTTCATCACGCGCATCTATCGCGCCTCCGGCCATGCTCCCCGGTACCGCACGGCTGGCCGCCGGCTCCTGAGCGTGCTGGGCTGGTTCAATCCCCTGATGCGCGAGCTGCCCGAGATGCTCTACCTTCAGGAGACGCCCATCATCCTCGACGACCGCAAGCCTCTGGCGAAGTTCCCGGCGATTCGCAAGACTCCGTACGATGAGGGCATCCAAAAAACCCTCGAGTGGATGCGCGCGCCGGATCAGGGCCTAGGACGCCCGACCATACCATAACCGAAAGAACCGGGACCGCCGGACTGTAAGCCGGTTTCTGTACCCTTGCGGGCGGCAGTCATTCATCTTGGCCGGACATTGCTGCCCGGCTCTAGCGACCTACCCGGGAGTCCTGCGGAGCGGGCCGCTCCTCCTCCCCTATTTGGTCTTGCTCCGCGTGGGGTTTGCCATGCCGGCGAAATCGCTTCCGCCGCGGTGCGCTCTTACCGCACCATTTCACCCTTACCGCGCCCAAGCGCGGCGGTATATTTTCTGTTGCGCTTTCCGTAGAGCCCTGCGGCCCTCCCGGCCGTTAGCCGGCACGCTGCCCTTTGGAGACCGGACTTTCCTCCCCCGTTTCCGGGAGCGACTGCCCATCCGGCGGTCCCATAGCCATTGTGACATTTCTCATCGTGGCGTTTCGCGGCATGTGCAATGCGATCCACTATCGTTAACTAAATCGCTGAAAATCTTGCAGATACCGATCAGTTTTGGGTGTATTCTACTTTCAGTTGGGGTTTTGCTTAACCATTAGCCGGCACGGTCTAAATCGTCCGCTGCCATATGAATCCCGGCCTGCGTCCTCGACGACTAGGGCCGCCAGATCGACCAATATGGGACCTTTGCAGATGTTCATCTTGAGGAGATTTTAAAGGCAATGAGAAAGCTAGCAGCTATGAGTGCCCTTGGACTCATGGCATCCGGACTGTTCGCCCAAGGCTTGAATCCGCCGCCCACTCAGACCAAGGATAGTTGGGAGGAGATCAACTTCGAATTCAATTCGTCGATCCTTTCCGATGGCTATCCCAGTCTGCTGCGTCTCGCGGACCTGCTTAACCAGCACAAAGACTATCGCGTCAAGATTGTCGGCAACACCGATTACGTCGGTTCGGCCAACTACAACAATAAGTTGGCGATGGCCCGCGCCGAAGCCGTGCGCACCTTTCTGGTCAAATATGGCGCCTCCGCCGACCAGCTCTCCACAGCGGGCAACGGCAAGCGCGATCCCGCCGTCGATAACCGCTCCAAGGAAGGCCGCTTCATCAATCGCCGCGTCGTATTGACGGTGAGCGACGGCCAGGGCAAGGTAATCGGGGAGGGCCCCATCAGCCAGGTTTTGCCGGCCATGACCGCCCTCGACGATTTCATGAAGAAGCAGCAGGATTGCTGCGACCAGATTCTCAAGCGGCTCGACAAGCTGGACGACATTCTCGCCGCGCTCAAGAATTTGCAGGGCGAGAACGATAAGCTGCGCGGCGAGCTGGCGGACCTGCGCAATCAGCAGAACACCCTCCGCGATCAGGTCAACGGCCTGCCCAAACCGCTCACCGAGCAGCAGACCCAGACCGTCGCCCACACCGAGGCCCAGGGCGCCGTGGATGAAGCCCAGCGCCGCAACAAAAAGTTTTCGCTCGTATCGGTGAATGTCGGCCCCACCTTCGGCGCCGGCCGCACGGGCAATGGCAGCGTCAGCGGGCGCGGCCAGTTCTTCTCGCCTTTTGGCGGCGATGGCACCCACGCCGTGCAGGCCCAGGGCGAGTACATGTATTATCCCGGCCGGCAGGAAGGCCAGTTCGATGTCGGTCTGGTCAACCGCTGGGGCAGTTTCCAGGCCGGCGCGTTCGGCAGCTTCAAGTACATCAACTTCAGCCAGTATCAGAATGGCGGTTCGCTGGGTCAGGGAGCCTTCCTGGCGGACTACGTGTTCGGCCGCGGACGCATCGGCGCGTTTGTCACCCACGGCTTCAAGAATTACGCGGTTTTGAACAGCGTCGTGCTCGCACCCGGAGCGTACATGGAAACTTTCGCCCGCGTGCTGAACACCGAAGGCGTCAGCGGCATGTTCGGCCTCTGGGGCGAGTCCTATTTGGAGGCCAATGTGGCCTACCTGCGGCGCATCTCGAGTGCCGGCAGCGACCGTCCCGGCGGCACCATCCGCCTGGTGCAGCCGGTCTCTGGCGCGTTGGCCTTCACCGCCGAGTTCGATTACAACGAGACCCTCCTGGCCGCCAAGGATGCCGGGCGGTTTGTCTTAGGCATTCAGGTCGGCAACTACATCCACCCCAAGGAATATGCCAAGACCAACACCCCGGTGCCCATGGACGTTCCGCGCGTGCGCTACGAATTCGGCACGCGGCGCGCCGGCAGCAGTCCGCCGGTAGCCGATGCGGGACCCAACCAGATTGGCATCCAGCCCGGCACCATCACATTGAACGGCTCCGGATCCTACGATCCGCTGGGCGAAACGCTCACCTATACCTGGACCCAGGTCAACGGTCCCCCGGTGACGCTCTCGAGCACCAGCGCGCCGGTGGTCACCTTCACGGCCCTGGCCAGCCAGAGCTACGGTTTCCGTCTAACCGTCAGGAACACCGACGGCCTGCAGAGCTCCGCTTCCACCACCGTCACCACCGTACAGGCCACCCAGGTGCAGATCGCTTCGTTTACGGCGAATCCGGCCGCCATTCAGGCCGGCCAGAGCAGCACCCTGAGCTGGACGATTACCAATGCCACTGGCGCCAGCATCTCGCCCAACGTCGGCACGGTCGATCCGCATACCGGCTCGGTCTCGGTCTCGCCCACGCAGACCACCACCTACACCCTGACCGCTACTGGCACGGGAGGCCCGGTTACGCAAAGTGTGACCGTGCAGGTCGGCGGTGCGCCTGCCGGCAATCCGCAGATCGTGCGCTACGCCGCCAGCCCCGTCACCATTACCAAGGGCCAATCCTCCACGCTGAGCTGGACCACCACCGGGGCCGCCTCGGTAACCATCAGCGGCATCGGCACCGTGGCGCTCAACGGCAGCACCACCGTCACGCCGACTCAGACCACCAGTTATACCCTGACCGCCACCGATTCCGCCGGCAAGAGCGTCACCGCGGTGGTCACCGTCACCGTATCCACCGGCGCCGTGCCGCAGGTGCTTCAATTCGTCGCCAACCCGCAGAACATCTCCTCGGGCGGCTCCAGCCAGCTCTGCTGGCAGATCAGCGGAGCCACTTCCATCAGCATCGCTCCGGGTATCGGCTCGAATTTGAACGCCAACGCTTGTGTAACTGTCAATCCCACGACCACTACCACCTACACGTTGACGGCGACCAACAGTTCCGGCACGATCCAAGCCAATGCCACCGTCTACGTCGGCTCGGTGGTCATCGTGGCGTTCTCCGCCAGCCCCACGTTCGCGAATTACTCCAACGAGCCGGTCACGCTCTCGTGGCAAACGCAGAACGCCACGTCGGTAGTCATCACCGGTTCTGGTGTGCAGCCGCAAACGCTGCCCGTTAACGGCAGCATCACGGTCACGCCGTTCTCCGACACCACCTACACTCTGACGGCCTACGGTCCGGGAGGCCAGACCGTCAGCGACACCATCTCGGTGGGTGTCAGGTAATTTCGACCCAGTAACGCATCAAAAGGCCGGGCGGCTTTCGAGCTGCCCGGCCGTTTCTGTTAGGCCCAGCGCGCTTTGGTCGATCCTCACGCCGCGAATACCGAGCGGCAATTCCAGCTCGAAGTTGCGCGCCGCCATCAGCCCCGCGAAGGCGTCCATCCGGTAGGTTGTGTGCGCCAGCAAGCCTCCCAGCGACGTCAGCCACGCGCGGCGTTCATCGATGTAATACCCTACCCACTGCCGCTCCGGCACGGTCTGCGAAACCGGCCCCCACTGCCCGAATACCTTCCGCTCGACCGTCAACCAGCCGCCCTGGATGAAACTGTCGAATACCACTGCCTGCGCCAGCGGGGTGGCCAATCCGGCGCGCGCCGCCGCCCGCAGGGCCGGGTCGAAATAATCCGCCTCGAAGTATCGGTCCTGCACCCCGTGCATCACCGGATCTGCCGCCGCCTCTTCAAGCGCCCGGCATAGCTCTTCATCGTCATCCAGGGACGCGTCGCAGCACCTCAGCCGGTCGAGGTATGGAGAGAGGAGCTGGGAGCACGCCGCGTCGGGCGCTTCGCAGTAGCTGTCCAGCAGCCGGTACAGCGAGCCGCTGGCCAGCGAGGCCTGGCTGCGCCCATAGGTGAGGCGGCCGGGATCGCCGTCGCTGCGCGCAATCGCGCCGTACCGGCCCGCGAGGGTCCCCGTCTCAAACACATTGACGATGGCCCAGGCAGTGCGTTTCTGCGTTTCCGTCATGGGACGGAGACCCTACCAGGCGGGACGCAGGTCCGCCGCGTCGCGCGGCCCCACTTCGCCCTGTTTGTAGATGATCCGGCCGTTCTTGATCGTCGTGTGAACCAGGTTGACGCCGAACTGGCTGGCCAACTCGCGATAGTCGCCGGTCTCCAGAATGATCGCGTCGGCGGCTTTGCCTGGTTCCAGCGAGCCGATGCGGTCGGCGCATCCCAGCGCGTGGGCGCCGTTGATCGTAGCCGCCGCGATGGCCTGCTCCGGCGCCAGGCCCATCTGCAGACAGGCCAGCGCGATGACTGTCTGCATACTCAGCGTGGGAGTGTGATGCGCGTTGAAGTTAGAAGCCAGCGCCACCGCCGCGCCGCGCTCCACAAGGTCCCTGGCGGGCGGAAACAGGCCGTCCGTCCGCCAGACCGGCACGGGCAGGAGCGTGGCCACCACGGAGGCACCCGCCAGCGCGGCGACTTCGCTCTCGCGGGCCCGCTCCAGGTGATCGACGCTCACCACCAGGTGATCCAGCCCCATGGCCACCGCGGCCGGCGCTTCTCCATCCGCATGAATCTTGCACCGCAACCCGAGATTCCGCGCGCCTTCGAGGTATTTGAGGAAGCCCGCATGCACCGGCTGACGGTCGCTCCAGGCCAGGTCGGCGAATTGCGCCAGATTGCGCCGCCGGATCTTGGGCAGCAGCTCGTTGAGCGCCCACTCCAACGTCCGCTCGCCGTTCTCGTCCGGCAGGCGCAGCAGAAACGTCGGAATCACCTCGAGCGGGTCCTCGACGAACGCCGCGAGCACGCGCAACGCCTTGAGCTCCGCGCTTTCATCCATCCCGCAGCCGGTTTTGGCCTCCACCGTGGTGGTGCCGTGGCGCGCCATGGCCTCCAGGATGGTCCTGATCCGCCCCCCCAGCCGCTGCCCGGTGCTGGAGCGAAGCCGGGCGGCCGCGCTCTCCTCCGCCAGCCCGGCATTTCCCGGAGGAGGAAACACCAGATGCGTGTGGCTGTCGACGAAGCCAGGCATCACGACTTTACCCGCCGCATTGATCTCGACGGCTCCGCGCGCGCCGGCCAGGTTCTCCACCCGCCGCGTGGGACCCACCTGCACGAGAACCCCATCGCGAATCAGCAGCCCGCCATCCGGTATAATCCCCAGTTCGCCAAGCTCCGCCGCCCGCCGGGGACCCCTGGCGCCGCGCAACGTGAGCAATTGGCGTGCCCCCCGGATTAGAATGGTTCCCGTGTCGATCACCCCAGACAACTGTAGCATTCGGTACCGGTACTAACAATAGTTAGGTAACCATGAAGAACTCCCCACCCCCCGCTCAGTCAAATCCGCTAAAGACCCTGGAAAGAGCATTTTCCAAGACTGGCACAGGCTCCCGCTCGGACGCCCGGAGCTGGATTGGAGCCGGCCGTGTGCGTGTGAACGGCAAGATCGTCCAGAACCCGGATCACTGGGTGGACCTCCAGCACGACCGCATCACTTTCGATGGACAGCCCCTACGCGCCGCCGCTCCGCGCTACATCCTGCTCTACAAACCCACCGGCTACATCACCACCTATCGCGACCCCGAAGGGCGCCCTACGGTCTATGATCTGACGCGCGACGTGGGTGTGTGGCTCTCGCCGGTGGGCCGCCTGGACCTGGAGACCAGCGGCCTCCTGCTGATGACCAACGACACGGCCTTCGCCGACCACATCGCCAGCCCCGCTTCGCATGTGCCGAAAACCTACCAGGCGAAAGCCGCGGGTCTGCTCGAAGAGGAGCAGTTCGAACGGCTGCGCAGCGGTGTTGAATTATCCGACGGGTCTACGCGTCCCGCCGAAGTTCAGCGGCTGCGCGATGGCGCGCGCCATACCTTCCTCGAAATCACGCTGACGGAAGGCCGCAATCGCCAGGTGCGGCGGATGCTGGAGGCTATCGGGAGCAAGGTGCTGAAGCTGGTTCGCACGGCCATCGGCCCGGTCCGCATCGGCGATCTGCCGATCAGCACGTGGCGCGATCTGACCGCGACGGAATTAGCCGCCCTGGGCTATGCTAATCGAGGTTTACGCGGATCCCCGCGAAAGCCGCGGCCATAGTGTTGCGCGTGTAAAAGTCGGAGTTGGTGGAGGTCTTCCAGTGAAAGGCCTTGGCTCCCACACGCAGCTCGAAATGCCCTATTCGGAAGTTGGCCGAGGCGTCCGCATCCCAGATGTCGGTATGGCGGGGGATGGCGAATCCGCTGGCGTTAAGCTCCAGACGGAGGTGCTTCGATACGTACTCGGTGGCGCCCAGGCCAAACGTCGGCGAGACGAACCAGTGGTCGACGCGCCCCGAATAATCGACCGGATTTCCCGAGCTGTCCAGGATGGGGTTGCCGCTGCTATCGACGAGCGGCTTCAGCGGCGCGTCGAAGGCGCTGTTCACATCGGTAAACTGCACCTGCCACAATGTTTTCAGACGGAATCGCCGGCTTTCCACGGGGTACGGCCAAGTCAGATATTCGTAGGAAAGCTTGAGGTTGCGCACGCGGTAACTGGTGCTGACGAGGGTGCCCGCGGTGTACTCCTGGCTCGGCAACGAAATCTCCACCGAGGGCGTGAAGTCGCCCGAGGCCGAAGCTTCGAAAGCGCTGACGCGCAGGGTGTTGTGAGCTCCCACCGCCATGCCGAACTCGAATCCTCCGGCTAATTTGGGAGTGCCCAGCAGCCGGATGTTCGAGGGATACGTCACGGGATTGGATGCCCGCCCGGCGTTGAAATCCGGTTCCTGGGTCGGGAACCAGCCGGTCAAGCCGACGAACCACCCCGTTTCACCAGGCATGCGGATATCAGGCGCCTTGGGCGGCAGAGGCGGAGGCTGCAGGATATTGGTTTTCGATTGCTGGTCCTGCTGATCCGGCGGCGTCTGGTCCTGAGAAGGCGACGTCTGCGGCGGCGCCTGCGCTTGGGGGGGCGGAGTCTGGGGCGGCTGCGCCTGCTGGGCCCGGCCCGGCGAAACCCAGCCGAAGCAGAAGGCCAGACAGAGGGAGCCGATTAGCGATTTCTTCACGTACGCCTCATCGTTTTCAGATTTGCCGGCGAATGCGGCTATGCCCGTATCGGGTTGCACCGCCCGGGCCAAAGCATCGCAAACTGCTGCTTGTTGCTTTCCTTCTATTTTGCCTCATCATCGTGCGGCGGCGCACTGAAATCCCACCCCCCGCTTGTGGTTCCAACGGCACAGGTGTGCAACCCCGCGCCGGTGGGGCGTATTACGCGGCGCTCTTGGACTTGAGCACGCCCACCAACTCGGCCACCGAGGCGGCGCTCTTCTGAAGCATGGCCTGTTCTTCGGCGGTCAGCTTGATTTCGTAAACCTGCTCGATGCCGCGGGACCCGAGTTTCACGGGCACGCCCACGAACAGGTCGTGGATGCCGTATTCGCCCTCCAGGTAGGCGGCGCAGGGGAGCACCTTCTTCTTGTCCTTGAGGATGGATTCGGCCATCTCCACCGCGGCGGCCGAAGGAGCATAATAGGCGCTGCCGGTCTTGAGGTACTTGACGATCTCGGCGCCGCCATTGCGGGTGCGCGCCACGATGCTGTCGAGCGTGGCCTGGTTCAGCAGCTCCGTGAGCGGGATGCCGGAGACGGAACTGAGGCGGACCAGCGGCACCATGGTGTCGCCATGGCCGCCCATTACCACGGCGGTGACGTTCTCGACCGAAACCTTGAGTTCCTGGGCCAGAAACGCGCGGAAACGGGCGCTATCGAGCACTCCCGCCATGCCAATCACGCGGTTCTTGCCGAACTTCGACACCCAATAGGCGGCCTGGCACATGGCGTCCAGGGGATTGGTGACCACGATGATGATGCAGTCGGGCGAATACTTGGCGATCTGCTCGGTGGCCGCGCGCACGACGTCGTAGTTGGCCAGCAGCAGGTCGTCGCGGCTCATTCCGGGCTTGCGGGGAAAACCCGCTGTGAGGATGGCGATGTCGGAGTTGGCGGTAGGCTCGTAATCGTTGGCGCCGGTGACCGAAACATCGTAGCCCTGGATCGGGCCGGACTGAAGCAGGTCGAGTCCCTTACCCTGGGGAACGCCTTCGACGACATCCACCAGGATGACATCGGCAAGCTCTTTGTCCGCAATTCGAACCGCGCAATTCGCGCCGACATTGCCGGCGCCCACAACCGTAACTTTCTTTCGCAAGGTCAAACTCTCCTTTTTGGATCAACGTGAAGGGTGATGTGAGAATTATACCGTGGTGGGCGTGTTGGAATGCTCGATAGGCCCCCTTCCCCGGGCGGTCGCAATCGTCACCACTCCGATCAGTACCAACAGGGCTCCCAGGATGGTCCGCAGGTCAAGGGTTTCGCCGCCCAGAAAATATCCAATCAGCACGGCCACCACCGGATTCACGTAGCCATAAGTCCCCACCCTGGTTGGCGATTCATGATGCAGCAGCCACACGTAGGCGGTATAGGCGACGATGGAGCCGGCCACAATCAGGTAGAGCAGCGCAAGCCACGCTTCACGGGATACGCTCCCAGGCCGAAAATCGCGGAACTCTCCCAGCCCGGCAGCCGTGAAAGCCAGCAACACTCCACCGGCCAGCATCTGCACCGCCGAGCTCATGATTTTGGACGATGGAAGCGGCAGCTTGCGCATCAGCACGGTCGAAATCGCCAAACTGATCGAGCCGACGATGAGCGCCAGGGCGCCCGCCCGGTCTATAGGCGTCCCGCCGAGCGAAAACGAGCGGCTCATCAGCACCGCTACTCCCCCGATCCCAATCAGGAGCGCCAGAGCCAACCGGAGCGAGAGTCTCTGGGTTCGCAGGAAAACGATCTCGGCCAGCGCCATGAATACCGGCACCGTGGCCATCATGACCGCGGCAATCCCCGAAGGCACGCGCCGCTCGGCCCAGAACAGCAGCCCGTAATCCAGGACAAAGATCAACACGGCGAGAATAAATGCCGACATCCATTCGCGAACGCCCGGCGAGCGCTCGCCCCGCACGAGCATCGCGCCATAAAGAAAAAGTCCCGCAACCAGGAAGCGGATCGCCGCGAGAGCAAAAGGCGGAACTTCGCGCACACCCACGCGGATCGCCAGATAAGTCGATCCCCAGACGATGTAGATAATGGCGAACGCCAGCAGAGTCTTCCATGACCGGCGATGGGGGTGGGCGGGCATGAACGTCCAGTGCGGCCGCTACCTCGCCCCGCCGCGCGGTTGGCGAAAGACGGCGCGCTCCGAGGAAGCGAAGGCGCTGGCGGACGGCTTCACTGGCACTTCGCGATGGCCCTCGCGAAGCCGGGCAAAGAGCGTTCGATATCGCGCGTGGGAAGAGTGATCGAAAGCCGCATGTAGCCGCCGCGTCCAAACCCCACGCCGGGAACCGCCAGGATGCCCTCCTGCTGGAGGAGGCCGATGAACGCCATATCGTCCGGGATGGGCGTTTTGGGGAAGACGTAGAACGATCCGCGCGGGCGCGGCACGTCGTAGCCCATGGCGGTCAAGCCGTCGCACAGCAGGTCGCGGCGCGCCTGGTAAAGGCCCACATCCACCACCGCATCGGGCGTTTCGGCCACCACCAGTTGCCACAGCGCGGGCGCATTCACATAGCCCAGCACGCGCTGGGCGAACACGCAGGCATCCCGCAATTGAGCGGCCTCGGACAAGCCTGGCGGGATGGCCAGGCAGCCGATGCGCTCGCCCGGCAGAGCCATGGCCTTCGACCAGCTCCAGGCCAGCACCGAACGGCGGATGGCGCGCAGGGTCTCAGGCGGCTTCAGGCCGTCGAAAACGAGCGTGCGATACGGCTCGTCGGCGATCACGAGCACGGGTTCGCGGACGATGCCATCGAGCTCCCGCAGAAGCTCTTCGTCATAGACCGCGCCGGTGGGGTTGTTGGGCGAATTCAGGATAATCGCCTTGGTGCGCGGCGTGATGGCGGCGGCGATGCGCCCGATATCGGGCTGAAAGCGGTCGTCGGTCTCGACCACAACCAGACGGCCCTGGTGATTCTCGATGTAGTGCTCGTACTCAGGAAAATAGGGGTTCAGGACGATGACTTCGTCGCCCGGATCGAGAACCGCCTTGAGCACGATATTGATGGCCCCGGCCGCCCCGCAGGTCATGATGACGTCTTGCGCGGCGAACTCCATGCCGCTGCGCCCGGCCAGCCAGCACGCGATCGAGGCGCGCACTTCGGGGAAGCCGGCGTTGGGCATGTAGGCGTGGCTGCGCGGGCGATTGGCGGCCACGATCCGCCGCAAAGCTTCGATGGCCGCCGCGGGCGGCTCCACATCGGGATTCCCCAGGGAGAAATCGAAGACGTTTTCGGCCCCGCGTTCGCGGCGCATCTCGATGCCGATCTCGAACATGCGCCGGATCCATGAGGAGCGGCGCATCTGCTCCGCCACGGCGTGCGCGATGCTCACAATTCGGGCGCTCCCAGAACGTTGATGTCCGAGCCGCGCAGGCATTCGATGGCCACGTCCGGGCTATCGAAGCGAAAGATCAGCACGGCGCGGCCGCCGCGTCCGAAGGTGAAAGCGTACATGTATTCGATATTCACGCCGCTCGAATCGAGGCATTCGAGCAGGCGCACCAGTCCGCCCGGCTGGTCGTCCACCTCCACGGCCACCACCTCGGTGACGTTCACGACGTAGCCGGCTGCCTGCAGCAGTTGGCGCCCGCGCTCCCAATCGTCCACGATCAGCCGCAGTATGCCGAATTGCTGCGTGTCCGCGAGGTTCAGGGTCCGGATATTGACACCCGCGCAGGACAGTACGCGGCAGGGCTCCAGAGCTTTGCCGGGGCTGTTTTCCAGGAAGAGGGAGAGCTGATGGATCTTCATGATTCCCTCCGGTCGATCACTCGTTTGGCCTTGCCTTCACTGCGCGCGATGGTGCGCGGCGCCACCAGGCGGACGCTCACGCGCAGCCCCAGGGTGCGGTCGATGGCATCCGACAGGCGCTGTTGCAGGCCTTCCAGGGTGCGCACCTCGTCGCTGAAGACCTGGGGCGTTACTTCGACCTGCACCTCGACCGCGTCCAGCCCTTTTTGCCGCGTCAGGATGATCTGGTAGTGCGGCAGCGTGCCTTCGGCCTGGAGCAGGGCGTGCTCGATCTGCGAGGGGAAGACGTTTACGCCGCGAATGATCAGCATGTCGTCGGAGCGGCGCGAGATGCGGGACATGCGGCGCAGCGTGCGGCCGCACGGGCAGGGCTCCGTCATGAGGCGCGTGATGTCGCGTGTGCGATAGCGGATCATGGGCATGGCCTGCTTGCTCAGGGTGGTGAGCACCAGCTCGCCTTCCTCGCCATCGGGCAGAACTTCGCCGGTCTCGGGGTCCACCACCTCGGGGTAGAAATGATCCTCGAAAATATGCAGCCCATCCTGGCAGCCGCACTCCACGGCGACGCCCGGGCCGATAATCTCCGAGAGGCCGTAGATGTCGTAGGCGCGGATGCCGCCTTCGCTCTCCAGGCGGCGGCGCATCGAATCGGTCCACGGCTCGGCGCCGAAGATGCCCGCACGCAGCGGCAGCGTGTGCATATCGATGCCCAGCTCGCCGGCGCGCTCGGCCAGGTGCAAAAAGTAGCTCGGCGTGCAGCAGATGGCGGTCACGCGGAAATCCCGCATGACGGTGATCTGGCGGTCGGTGTTGCCGCCCGAAATGGGGATGACGGTGGCGCCCAAGCCCTCCACACCGTAGTGCGCGCCCAGCCCGCCGGTGAACAGGCCGTAGCCGTACGCGTTCTGCACGATATCGCCGCGCGTCAGCCCGCAGGCGGCCAGCGCGCGCACCATGACCTCGGTCCAGACAGCCAGGTCCTCGCGCGTATAGGCCACCACGATGGGCTTCCCGGTGGTTCCGCTGGAGGCGTGCAGACGCACCACTTCGGCCATGGGGCTGGCGAACAGGCCGAAGGGGTAGGTATCCCGCAGGTCGCTCTTGGTGGTGAAGGGCAGGCGCGCCAGATCGGCGATATCGCGTAGGCACTCCGGGTCGAGGCTGCGTTCGTCCATGCGCTCGCGGAAGAGCGCGACGCGCTCGTAGGCTCGCGCGGCGATGGCCCGCAGGCGGGCAAGCTGCAACTCACGCATGCGCGGAAGCGGCAGGTAATCGGGGGCGCTGGCGGAATGATAGCTCATGCGATGGCTGATCGGGCAATCTTCAAGAATTCAGAGACGGCCGGGCGGCCGGCGAAAAACGATTGTAGCGCGGCGCCGGCCCCGCGGCGCGGCAACGGGTATAATCGGATGTCCTTATGAGCCCGACAGCCGCAGCCCGGCCTGCCGTGTCGCGCATTCGGTGGACCGTCTGCGCGCTGCTGTTCTTCGCCACCACCATCAGCTACGTGGACCGGCAGGTGCTCAGCATCCTGGCCAAGACCCTCGAGACGCGGATTGGCTGGAACAGCATCCAGTATGGCTACATCACGGCCGTGTTTCAGGGTTCCTACGCGCTCGGCCTGTTGTTCACGGGCCGGCTCATCGACCGGCTGGGTCCGCGCCGCGGCTACGCGCTGGCCATGGTGGTGTGGAGCGCGGCCGCCATGGCTCATGCGGCCGCCGCGTCGGCGCTTCTGTTCGGGGTGGCGCGCGGGCTGCTAGGCATCGGAGAAGCCGCCAATTTCCCCGCCTGCATCAAGATCATCGCCGAGTGGTTTCCTAAGAAGGAGCGCGCCTTCTCCACCGCCATTTTCAACTCGGGGGCGGCCGTGGGCGCGGTGATGGCTCCCGTCACGGTGCCCTGGCTGGCCATAACATTCGGGTGGCAATCGGCATTCCTGGCCACCGGCGCGCTGGGCTTCATATGGGTGATCTTCTGGCTCGCGATGTACCGCACGCCCCGGGAGCACCCGCGCGTATCGGCCGTCGAACTGGCGCACATCGAGAGCGACCCGCCGGATAAGGTGGAGTACGTCCCCTGGGCGCGCCTGTTCCCCATACGCGAGACCTGGGCTTTTTCCGCCAGCAAATTCTTCACCGACGGGGTGTGGTGGTTCTATCTCTTCTGGTTCCCCAAATACCTGCAGGAGACCTTCGGCCTCACGCTAACCCAGATCATGCTGCCGACGGTGGTGGTCTACAGTTTCTCGAGCGTCGGTAGCATCGCCACGGGATGGGTGACGGGGCGGCTGATCGAGCGCGGCTGGAGCATCAACGCGGCGCGCAAGACGCTCCTGGCGATCTGCGCGCTGGCCGTGGTTCCGGTAATCTACGCGCCCTATTCGAAGAACCTGTGGACGGCGGTAGCGCTGGTCGCTTTGGCGGCGGCGGCGCACCAGGGCTGGTCCGCCAACCTCTACACCTTCGCCTCGGACGTGTTTCCGCGCGCGGCGGTGGGATCGGTGGTGGGAATCGGCAGCACCGCGGGCGGCATCGGCGGCGTGCTCATGCAACTGACCACGGGTTATTTGGTGCAATCGACCCACAGCTATCTGGTGCTATTCCTGATTTCCGGGTCCGCCTATCTGGTAGCTCTGGCGATCCTGCAGGCGCTTTCACCCAGACTGAGCCCGGCGCGCCTCGATTGATCCTGCCGGTGTGTAACGATACAGTGATCCAAGCCGGTGCAGTTGCCGTGGCCGGTTCGCACAGTTAGAATCAGCATGCCATGTCTGTCGAAGAGAAAAAAACAATTCTCGTGGTTGACGACGAGCCGGAGATCCGGAAACTGGTGAGTGCCATGGTGACCCAGCTCGGCTACTCGGTTTTGACGGCCGATAGTGGGGAGCACGCCTTGACGCTGTACCGGAATCACAAGGCTCCCATGGAGATGCTCATCACCGACGTGGTGGCGCCGGGAATGAGCGGCCCCATGCTGGCGGATAAGCTGACGGCCATCCAGCCGGATCTGAAAGTTCTGTATATTTCCGGCTACGACAACACCCACGTGGTGCAGAAGTACGTTGTGGAAAAAGGTCACGTTTTGCTGCCTAAGCCTTTCACAATGGAAGAGTTGCGCACGCGGATGGCGGCCCTCCTGACGCCCGTTGTGCGCGCCAACGCGCAAAGCTGAAACGGCGCGGGGCGGTGCTACCATCGCCTGTAGGTGACCATCCGCCCATCGAGCGATAGCTCGCTGCTCGTCACTTTCGGAGACCGTATCTCCCCCGAAGCGCACCGCCAGGTGCTGCGCCTGACGCGCCGTCTGGAAAGCGCGCGCAAGATCCGTAATCTGCATCCCGCTTTCACATCGGTGCTGGTGGAATTCGATCCGCGGCGGGCCCGCGCCGGGGAAATCGAAGAGTTGATCCGCGCGCGCCTCCAAGCGGATGGGGAAGAGGATGTCGCGGAACCGCCGGCGCGCCTCATCGAGATTCCCGTGCGCTACGGCGGAGAATTCGGTCCGGACCTCGAAGACGTAGCGCGCCACGCGGGGCTGGAGGCCGGCCGCGTAGTAGAACTGCACGCCTCGGCCGAATACGAAGTCTACTTCCTGGGATTCGCCACCTTCTTCGTGTACCTGGGCGGCCTTCCGGCGGAGATCGCGACGCCGCGACTCGCCGCGCCGCGCCGGCAGGTTCCCGCGGGCAGCGTGGGGATTGCCGGCGGGCAGACGGGCATCTATCCGCTGGCTTCTCCGGGCGGCTGGCGGATCATCGGCCGGACCGGCGCGCGCCTGTTCGATCCCCAGCGCGAGCCGCCGCCCCTGGTGCGCATGGGCGACCGTGTGCGCTTCGTGGCGGTCCCGGAGGATCGCGCGTGAACGCGATTCGCGTTCTTTCGCCCGGATTTCAGACCACCGTGCAGGACCTGGGGCGCTTCGGCTACGCGCATTTCGGCGTTTCGGCCAGCGGGGCGGCGGACGCCTTGGCGTTGCGCGCGGGTAACCTGCTGGTGGGCAATGCTGAGAACGCCACCGGGATCGAGATGACGCTGGTGGGCGGGGCCTTCGAATTCGAAGCCGATACGGTGGCGGCGCTGACGGGATCGGATCTGGGTGCCGGGCTGCCGTTGTGGACGCCGCTCGAAATTCGCGCCGGCCAGACGGTTCGGTGCGCGGCCACGCGCTCGGGAGCGCGCGGCTATCTGTGCGTGCGCGGCGGAATCGGCGTCCCCAAGATTATGGGCAGCGCCTCCGCGCATCTGCTCACAGGGGTGGGCGGGCGCGCGCTGCGGGCCGGCGACGTGCTGCCGATCGGCGAGGCCGCGATCCGCCGCCCGCGCAGGCCCGGGCCGGGAGCGCTCGCGAGGGCACCGCAATCCACGCGGCAGACGGTTGTGCGCGTCACGGCGGGTCCGCAGGAGGAATGGTTCGCGGGCGAGATCTATGCGGCCGCCTACGCGATGAGCGAGGAATCCGACCGCATGGGGCTGCGGCTGCGCGGCCCGGCCATTCCCAGCCCCGCGGGGCGCATGATCACCGAGGGCGTGCCGCTGGGCGCCATCCAGGTGCCGCCGGATGGCCAGCCGATTATTCTTTTCGTGGAGCACCAGACGACGGGCGGCTATCCCAAGCCGGCCAACGCGATTGCGGCCGATTTCTGGCGCCTGGGGCAGCTTCGGCCGAGGGACGAGGTGCGCTTCGAGCGGGTCGAAATCGAGCAGGCGCTCGAACTGCTGCGCGAGCAGGAGCGATGGCTGTATGATCTGGTGTAGCCGATGGATCTGAACTGCGATATGGGCGAACTCGAAGACGCCGGCCACGAGGCGGCGCTGATGGAGTACATCACGTCCGCCAACATCGCCTGCGGCGGACACGCCGGCGACGACGCCACCATGGAGCGCACCGCGCGGCTGGCGATCGAGCGCGGCGTGCGCATCGGCGCGCATCCGGGCTACCCGGATCGCGAGAGCTTCGGGCGCCTCGAGATGGCTATGACGGCCGGCCAGATCGAGCAGGCGGTTGCGGAGCAGATAAGCCGGTTGAACGCGGTGGTTGAGCGACTGGGTGGCGCCATCCGGCACGTGAAGGCGCACGGCGCGTTGTACAACGCGGCGGCGAAGAACCAGGATGTGGCACGCGCTATCGGGGCGGCGGTGGCCGGCTGGAACCCGCGCGTCAAACTCTTTGGCCTGGCCGGCTCACGCTGCCTGGAAGTATGGCGCGGGATGGGGCTCGCGGTGGCGGCCGAGGCTTTCGCCGACCGGCGCTACGAACCGGATGGCTCGCTGCGGTCGCGCCGTTTCGCGGATGCGCTGATCACCAACCCCGTCGAAGCCGCCGCGCAGGCGCTCGGTTTCGCGCGCGAAGGGATCGCCGCGACCCTCTGCGTGCACGGGGATACGCCGGGCGCGGTGGCGATTCTGAAGGCCTGCCGCGAGGCGCTCAGCGGCGCTCACTTTTCGAGCAGACTCTCGTAGACCTGGCGCTTCGAAAGGCCCCGGCGGCGCGCCACCTGCTTGATGGCCTCCATGCGCGGCGTCCCCTTTCCGATGAGCTCCCTCACGGCTTCCTCGATCGGGCGATCGTCGGGCGGAGGCGCGGTAGCTTTGCCGATCAGCAGGGTGATCTCTCCCTTGATCGCCTCGCGCGTTTCAAGCTCGGCGCGAATTTCGGCCGCGGTGCCGCGCAGGAATTCCTCGTGGATCTTGGTCAACTCGCGCGCCACCACCACGGGCCGCGGCCCCAGCGCCGCTTCGATCGCCTCCAGCGCCTCGATCAGTCGATGGGGGGCCTCGTAAAAGATCAGAGTGGCCGGATCGTCCGCCAGGGCTTCGAGCGCTTTGGCTCGCTGGCCCGGCTTGTGGGGCAGGAATCCGCCGAAGCGAAAGGCATCGGTGGGCAATCCCGAGGCTGCCAGCGCGGCCAGCGCCGCCGAGGGTCCGGGCAGAGGTTCGACGGTCACGCCGGTTTCGACGGCGGCGCGCACCAGGCGGTAGCCGGGGTCGGAAATCAGCGGCATCCCGGCATCCGAGACCAGCGCGATTTTGGCCCCGGCGCATAGGCGCGAGGCCAGTTCCACGGCGCGCTCAGCCTCGTTATGCTCGTGGTAGCTGATGGTGGGGGTGTGAATCTCGTAGCGATCCAGTAGCTTGCGGGTTTGGCGGGTATCCTCGCAGGCGATCAGATCCACCTCGCGCAACACGCGCACGGCGCGGTAAGTGATGTCTTCAAGATTTCCGATGGGCGTAGCTACGATGTAGAGCAATCCGGGCATATCGGCATCTCACCCCGTGGCCACCATTTTCAGCGCCTTCAGGCGGTCGCGCAACTGGGCGGCTTTTTCGAACTCGAAGCGGCGCGCCGCCTCGCGCATCTTCTCTTCCAGCTCGTCGATGAAGCGAACGCGCTGCTCGGGAGTCAGGTCCTCGACCTCCTCATCGGCTTCGAGTGACACGGTCACGTAATCGGCTTCGGCTACGGCCACCAGGCTCATGTCGATGGGCTTGACGATGGATTGCGGCACGATGTTGTGCAGCTCGTTGTAAGCCACCTGCGTGGCGCGCCGGCGCGAGGTTTCGTCCAGGGCGCGGCGCATGCTGTCGGTCATCACGTCGGCATAGAGGATGGCGTGCCCCTCGACATGGCGGGCGGCGCGGCCGATGGTCTGGATCAGGGCACCGGACGAGCGCAGGAAGCCTTCTTTATCGGCATCCAGGATGGCCACCAGCGAAACCTCCGGCAGATCCAGGCCTTCGCGCAGCAGGTTGATGCCGATCAGCACGTCGAATTCGCCGCGGCGCAGGTCGCGCAGGATCTTGATGCGGTCGAGCGTGCTGACCTCCGAATGTAGATATCGGCAGCGCACGCCGACCTCGGAGTAATACTCGGCCAGGTCCTCCGACATGCGCTTGGTCAGGGTGGTCACGAGCACGCGCTGGCCGGCTTCCACGCGCGCGCGGATCTGGCCCAGCAGGTCGTCCACCTGCCCTTTCACCGGGCGAATCTCGACGCTGGGGTCCACCAGGCCGGTGGGCCGGATGATCTGCTCCACCACCACGCCGGCGGATTTGGTCAGCTCGTAGGGCCCCGGGGTGGCCGAAACGTAGACCACCTGGTTGACGCGGTGCTCGAACTCCTCGAAGGTGAGCGGCCGGTTATCGAGCGCGCTGGGCAGGCGGAACCCGTGCGCCACCAGCATCTCTTTCCGCGAGCGATCACCGTGATACATGCCGTGCAACTGCGGAACGGTCTGGTGGCTTTCGTCGATGAAGATCGCGGAATCGTGCGGCAGATAATCGAGCAGCGTGGGCGGCGCCTCGCCGGGAAGGCGGCCGGAGAAATGGCGCGAGTAATTCTCGATGCCGTGGCAGTAGCCGATCTCCTTCATCATTTCGAGATCGAACATGGTGCGCTGCCAGAGCCGCTGCGCCTCCACCAGCTTGCCCTGCTTTTCCAGCTCCTTGTGCCACCACTCGAGTTCCGTGCGGATGGAATCCATGGCGGAGAGCTTGGTTTCTTCGCTCATCACGTAGTGCGTCTTGGGATAGATGGGCAGACGCGTGTAGGTCTGCTTCACCTGCCCGAGCAGCGGATCGATCTGCGCCAGGCTCTCGACTTCATCGCCCCACAGCTCGATGCGATAGGCGTTGTCGTCGTAAGTGGGATAGACCTCGATGACGTCGCCGCGCACGCGAAAGGTGCCGCGCCTGAAATCCACGTCGTTGCGTTCGTAGAGGATATCGACCAGCTTGGAGACGATCTGGTTGCGCGAGATCTTCTGGCCCTTTTCGAGCATGAGCAGCATGCCATAGTAGGCTTCCGGCGATCCCAGACCGTAGATGCAGCTCACGCTGGCCACGATCACGCAATCGCGCCGCTCGAACAGCGACTTGGTGGCGGAGAGGCGCAGCTTATCCAGCTCGTCGTTGATGGTGGCTTCTTTTTCGATATAGACGTCGCTCGAAGGGATGTAGGCTTCCGGCTGGTAGTAATCGTAATAGCTGACGAAGTATTCGACCGCGTTATCGGGGAAGAAGGACTTGAACTCGTGGTAGAGTTGCGCGGCCAGGGTCTTGTTGTGCGCCAGAACCAGCGCCGGCCGCCCGATGGCTTCCATCACCTTGGCGACGGTGAAGGTTTTGCCGGACCCCGTCACACCCAGCAGAACCTGGTGCTGCTCGCCTTCGCGCAGGCCACGAGTCAGCTCGGCAATGGCTGTCTCCTGATCGCCTCGCGGGCGGTAGTTGACCGCCAACCGAAACCCCATAAATCCAGGTTAGCAGGCGGCGCAATAGGGCAAGCTAAAGCATGCCCCACCGGTTGTTATGCTAGCGGCAATGGAGTTCAGCACCGCGAGCACGGGGCGCCGAAGGGTCTGGCTGGAAGAAGCCGGCTGGATGTCACTGTGCGCCGCCCTGCTGGCGTGGCAACTGTTCCTGCCGGGATTCATCGGGATGGCCGATAACGGCGATTTCGGAAAAGCCGCCGGGCCATTCTGCCTGGGCAGCGCGGACCCCGCGGCGGACCGTGCCTTCTTCCAGCCCGAATATCTGCGCGGAAGCCAGTTCTGCTACGATCCGCACCTGCCGATGTCGGAGCGGGCTTTGGTCGGGGTGGCTTCCACGGTGGAACAAGCCCTGGGCGATCCCCGGCGTTTCGATATCCGGTGGCTGGGCGCGCTCCATGCAGTGCTGTTTCTGCTGTTCTACCATGCGGTGCTGCGGCTGCTGCGGCCTCTCGATTTCGTGGCGCGGATGATCGGATCGCTGGCCGCCCTGTGGATCTTCGCCGATATCGGGACCACCGCGTACTTCAACTCCTTCTATTCGGATACGGCGGCTCTCCTGGGCGGACTGGCGGTTATCGCGCTGGCCATCCCGCTGATCGCGAGAAAAACGCCGGGCGCGGCACTGCTGGCGGCGTTCACGGCGGCGGCCCTCCTGTTTACGCTCTCGAAGAGCCAACATGCGGTCCTGGGTGTGGTACCCGCGGGCCTGGCGCTGCTGTCGAGCCGGAGGGCGCAGGGCTGGCGTATGCGGGCAGCGGCATTCGCCTCTGCGGCGATCTTGCTGATGGGAACCTTCACCATGCTGGCCGCCACGCCCAAGTGGTATCAAGGCCTCTCCCGCTTCAGCCTGATCTTCAACAAACTGACCCGCGACCCCGCCACACGCGCGAGCGACCTCGGCGAACTCGGCCTGGAGGCCGCCCACGCACGCTATGCCGGAATGAACGCCTTCATGCCGGGGATCCCGCTCGAAGACGCCGCCTGGCGTGAGCGCTTCTACCGCGGCACGTCCTATGGCCGCATACTGAGCTTCTACGCGCGGCATCCCGGCCGGGTGCTCGCCATCCTGCAAGCCGACCTGCGCGACGAGGCCTGGCAGAGGCGGCCGTACAGCCTCTCGAACTATCGCAAGGCCCGCGGCTTCCCCATAGGAACGCTCGCCGGCCGCTTCAGCACGTGGGGCTTTCTGCGCATGCAAATATTCCGCTGGTGGCCGGACCATGTGGTGGCGTGGTACGCCCTGCTGCTGCCCGGCGCGCTTCTCGTGGGGCTGCGCGAACGGGACCCGCTGCGGCGTTCGCTGGCGTGGGCCTTTGTGGCGGTTTCGCTCCTGGCGGCGGGCGAATTCGCGGTGACCAGCCTGACGGATGGGGTCGAAACGCCGCGCCATCTGTTTCTGTTTCACGTCTTCACGGATTTCTCGTTCTTTCTGGCTCTGTTCTTCGGGCTGAGCCGCTTTCATGCCGCGCGTCGGATGGAGCGCTCCCGGCCGGCTCTGTACGCGGCGCTGGCGGGACTGGCGATTGCCGGCGTGCTGATGGTGCGGCTCAATGGCTTCGAGGCGACGCCGGCTCTTTCGCGGGCGTCAAGCGGCGGCTCGACGGACGATACCAGTTCGGGGATCGCGTATGCGGGCCGCTGGGAGCGCGGGACTTTTCGCGGCGCCTTCAACGGTAGCCTGACCTATTCGGATGTCCCAGGCGCCACGGCGCGCTGGCAATTCGAGGGCACCGCCTTCGATTACGTGTACACCAAAGCCTTCAACCGCGGCCTGGCGGTGGTGGCAATCGATGGCTCGGAGCGCGGCACGGTGGATCTGTACGCCCCGGCCATCGAGTGGCAGGCCGTTACCACGTTCGGCGGCTTGCCGGCGGGCCGCCATACGGTGGAGATCCGGGTGGCCGGGCGGCGCGATCCGGCATCTTCCGGTTCCTTCGTGGATATCGATGCGCTGGCCGGCCGGTAGGAGCGGCGATTTCCGCGGCGCGGGAATTGAGGCCCCGTTGTTATGCTAGGGACAGTGGCGAGCTTCAACCCATCGTCGTGGTCGAAGGTGCTGGTGCGCGCCACCAACTGGCTGGGCGACGCGGTCATGTCGCTGCCAGCCATACGCGCCATCCGCGAGATCTTCCCGCGGGCGCACGTGGCGGTGGCGGCGCGGCCCTGGGTGGCCGATCTGTACGCCCGCGAAACCGCCATCGACAGCGTGATCCCGTATCCAGTCCAGCGCGGCCTGGCAGGCCGACGCGCATTTGCACGCCGCCTGGCCGAAGAGCGCTTCGATGGCGCCATCCTGCTGCAGAACGCTTTCGACGCCGCGCTCGTCACGTGGCTGGCCGGGATTCCAGAGCGTATCGGCTACAACCGCGATGGCCGAGGGCTGCTGCTCACGCGCGCCATCCCGGTGCCCGAGCCGGGCGAGATTCCGCGCCACGAGCGCTTCTACTACCTGGAACTGTTGCGCCGCGCCGGCATGATGGAGCGATTTCCGAAGTCGGACGCCATCCGGCTGGATGGTCTGGAAGCCGCGCGCGAAGCCGGCGGCCGGCATCTTGCGGCTCTGGGCATTGCGGCGCCGGTGATGGGCATCAGCCCCGGCGCGGCCTACGGGAACGCCAAGCGCTGGCTGCCCGAACGTTTCGCCGACTTGGCCGCCCGGTTCGCGGCCCAGTCCGAAGGAGGCACAGTGCTGGTGTTCGGTTCGGCCGCGGAGCGCGAACTTTGCGAGATCGTGGTGCGGGAACTGGCGCGCGCCAAGGTCCCGGCCCGCAACCTGGCCGGCCAGACCACGCTCGGCGAATACATCGATCTCACGGCCGCCTGCCGCCTGTATTTGACCAACGATTCGGGGGCCATGCACGTGGCATCTGCGCTGGCCGTTCCCACGGTGGCGGTGTTCGGGGCCACCGACGATACTACGACCGGTCCCACGGGCCCGCTCGCGCGCGTGGTCCGCGAGCATGCTGAATGCAGCCCGTGCCTGTTGCGCGAGTGCCCCATCGACCACCGCTGCATGACGCGCGTCACGGCCGATCGGGTGGCCGCGGTGGCGCTGGAACTCTGGGAGGAATCCGCCGCACGGTGGACACACGAAACAAGATCCTGAGCCTGGAAGATGCGCTGTCGCGCGCATGGCTGGGGCTGGTAATCGTGGCCGGCAGCTTCGACGTGCTGCGGGCCTCGCTGGTGCGTGAGATTGGCGCCATACGCGAGCGGACCGGCGCGCGGACGCTGCTGGCGGCGGTGCTGCCTGTTGAAAACGAGATCCTGCCACAGCGCGGCCGCGCGGAGCTGGCGGCCGCGCTGCGCGCGATAGACTACGTCGTGATCGCGGATCGCGCGGCGCTGGAGCGCCTGGCGGCGGGACTCGATCCGCTGGAGACGGTCAGCCTGGAAGCGGAAGACCGGTGCCGCACGCGCGAGTTGAGGGAAAAGCTGCACAGCGGGAGGGCAAGCTAAAGCATGCCCCACCTCCTGGTGGTCCGGCTGGGGGCCATGGGCGATATCGTCCACACGCTGCCCGCGGTGGCCACGCTGCGGCACAACTATCCCGGCGCGCGCATCACCTGGCTGGTGGAACCGCGCTGGGCCGCCTTGCTAGAGGAGAATCCGCATATCGACCGCGTGGCTTGGCTGCGCCGCCATTCGGCCGCGGGGCTGCTCCAGAGTTGGCGCGAATTGCGATCCGAGCCTTACGACCTGGCAGCAGATTTCCAGGGACTGATCAAATCCGCGCTGGCGGCGGCGGCGGCGCGCCCGGGCCGCATTTTCGGGTTCGACGCTGCGCTGCTGCGCGAGCGGGCCGCCACGGTTTTCTACTCGCGCCAGGTCATGAGCGGCGCGGCGCACGTGGTGGAGCGGAATATCGACCTGGCCCTGGCGGCATCGGGCGGAGCGGGCGAGGCGGTGCGCGAATTCCACCTGCCGGCGGGGAAGGCCGAGGGCGAGCTTCCGGAGGGTGATTTCGTACTGGCCTCTCCGCTGGCCGGCTGGCGCTCCAAGCAATGGCCCTTGGAGTACTACGCCGCGCTGGCCAGCCGCCTGGGCCGCGAACTCGGGGTGCCGCTGGTGTTGAACGGCCCGCCCGGCGCCGAAATGCCGGCGGCGCAGAATATCCGGCCGCATTTTTCGGGGATCGCCGGGTTGATCCACGCCACGCGGCGCGCCACGGCCGTGGTGGGCGTCGATAGCGGCCCGCTGCACTTGGCGGCGGCCCTCGCCAAACCGGGTGTGGCGATCTTCGGCCCTACCGATCCGGAGCGCAACGGCCCCTATGGCGGCTCGCCTCAGGTGCTGCGGGATGAAGGGGCGATTACTTCATACAAGCGGCGACCGGAGATCGACCCGAGCATGCGCCGGATCGTTCCCGATGACGTGTTTGAAGCCTTGCGCGCGGCGCTCGAAAGGCGGCCCGAACGATGATCGCGTTTCCCAAACGCTATGCCGATTTCGTGGCCCGGCTGCGGGTGCCCAGCGGATTCGTGATTGTGGCCGCGTTCGCCTGGTTCGCGCATCCCACAGCCGGCTCGCTGGCGATTGGGCTGCCGGTTTCGGTGCTGGGCCTGGCGTTGCGCGCCTGGGCGGCGGGATGCCTGGCCAAGAACCGGCAACTGGCCACCGGAGGGCCGTACGCCTATACGCGCAACCCGCTGTACATCGGCACCTTGCTGGTGGCCGCGGGGCTGGCGGTGGCGGCTCGCAGCGTGGGACTGGGGCGGTTATTCGCAGCGGTCTTCCTGATGGTGTACCTGCCGGTCATCCAGCTCGAAGAGCAGCACTTGCGGCGGCTGTTCCCGGAATACGCGGCCTACGCCGAACGGGTTCCGGCGCTGTGGCCGCGCAGGCGGCGGGAATCGGGCGGGAATCCGAATCCTTTCCGCATGGAGCTGTATCTAAGGAATCAAGAGTTTCAAGCTGGGGCCGGGTTTTTAGCCGGGGTGCTGTTTCTGCTTTGGAAGCTGTTGGGGTAGCCTCTCCACGTGGGGTGGCCTGCATCAGAGGTGAATGGGCGGCTGTGAGTCTACCGGCCGCCCTCTTCATTTGGGCCCCCTTGCTATATTGGTAGTTCCCCCATGCAAATCGACAAAGTCTATGAGCCACAGCGCTTTGAGCCGCATTGGGCACAGTGGTGGATCGATTCCGGCGTGTTCCGGGCCTCCAGCAAGTCGTCCAGCAAGGTTTTTTCGCTAGCCATTCCGCCGCCTAATGTGACCGGATTTCTGCATATCGGCCACATGCTGGAACATTCGGAGATCGACCTCATCGTGCGGTGGCATCGCATGCTGGGCGACAACACCCTGTGGATCCCGGGCACCGATCATGCGGGCATCGCGACCCAGATGGTGGTGGCGCGCAAACTCGCCGAAGAGGGCATTCACTACCGCGATTTGGGGCGCGAAGAGTTCGAAAAGCGCGTCTGGCAGTGGAAAGGGCAGTACGGCGACACCATCAAACGGCAGATGATCCGTCTGGGCGCGAGCTGCGACTGGACCCGCGAGCGCTTCACGCTGGATGCCGGGCTTTCCCGCGCCGTCCGCGAGGTCTTCGTCCGCCTGTATGAGAAGGGCCTCATCTACCGCGGCGAGTACATGGTGAACTGGTGCCCCAAGTGCAATACGGCGCTCTCGGACCTGGAAGTGGCCCACGCCGACGTGCAGGGGCACCTGTGGCACATACGCTACCCGGTTAAGGGCGTTGGGGGCGAGCGCACCATCACGGTGGCGACCACGCGGCCGGAGACCATGCTGGGCGATACGGCCGTGGCGGTGAACCCCAAGGACGAGCGCTATTTCGATTTGCACGGCAAGACCGTGGAAGTGCCGCTGGTGGGCCGCGAGATCCCCATCATCCTGGACGAGCTGGCCGACCCGGCGTTCGGCAGCGGCGCGGTGAAGGTGACGCCGGCGCACGATCCCAACGATTTCGAGGCCGGGCGGCGGCACAATCTGCCCAAGATTAAAGTGATCGACGAGAGCGGACAGATGACCGCCGAAGCCGGCGCCTACGCGGGTCTCGACCGCTTCGAAGCGCGTCGCAGGGTGGTGGCGGATCTGGAAGAGCGCGGCCTGCTGGCCAAGATCGAGGATTATCCGCTGAGCCTGGGCAAGTGCAGCCGCTGCTCGACCGCCGTGGAGCCACTGGTCTCGACACAATGGTTCGTGCGCACCAAGCCGCTGGCCGAAAAGGCCATCGAGGTGGTGGAGAAGGGCCGCATACAGTTCGTGCCGCCCAACTGGACCAAGACCTACTACGAATGGATGTACAACATTCGCGACTGGTGCATCTCGCGTCAGCTCTGGTGGGGCCACCGGATTCCGGCGTGGCACTGCCGCGAATGTCATGAAATCGTGGTGGCGCGCGAGACGCCGGCGGCCTGCCCACGCTGCGGCGCCGGGCACCTGGAGCAGGATACGGACGTCCTCGACACCTGGTTCAGTTCCGGCCTGTGGCCGTTTTCGACGCTGGGCTGGCCGGATCAGACCGAGGATCTGGCCACTTACTATCCCACCACGCTGATGATCCACGGCTTCGACATCCTGTTCTTCTGGGGTGCCCGCATGATCATGCTGGGGCTGGAGTTTATGGGCGACGTGCCGTATCGCACCTGCTACATCCACGCGCTGGTGCGGGATGCCGAGCGGCAGAAGATGTCGAAGACGCGCGGCAACGTGATCGATCCCCTGGTGGTCACCGAAAAATACGGCACCGACGCCGTGCGCATGGCGCTGCTGCAAGGGGCCGCGCCGGGCACCGACATCGTGCTCTCGGAAGAGCGCATGGAAAGCGCGCGCGCCTTCGCCAACAAGATCTGGAACGCCGCGCGGTTTTTGTTCCTGAACATGGAGCGCTCGGGCGTGGAGCCGTGGGTTCCGGAGAGCCTGGAGCAATTCCTGCCGGAGTCGGACCCGGACACGCTGGCGGTGCCCATCGAGGACCGCTGGATCTTCAGCCGCCTGAACAGTTGCGCCGACGAGGTCAACCGGGCGCTCGAGCAGTACCGTTTCCACGAAGCCGCGCAGGTGTTGTGGCATTTCTTCTGGCACGAGTTCTGCGACTGGTACCTGGAGCTGAAAAAGCTGCGTTTCCGCGAAAACTCCGGCCTGGACGCGGGCTGGCGCAACACGCTGGCGGCCTTCGAGACGGCCCTGCGGCTGCTGCACCCGGCCATGCCGTTCCTCACCGAGGAGCTTTGGCAGCGCATGGCGGCCGGCAAAGAGGGGCGGCCCATTTCGATCGCGCTGGCACTCTATCCGCAGTACCGCAAGGAGGTCACGGATTTCGAGGCGGAGCGCGAAATCGGCTTGCTGCAGGAGGTCGTGACCATGGCGCGCACGTTGCGCACCGAGAGCAAGCTGGACCCCAAGCAGCGCCTGGAGGGTGCGCTCTACGCCGGCAACTCGGCGCTCGACGTGGCATGCGGGCACGCGGAAGCCATTCAGAAACTGGCCAACGTGACGCTCGAATTCAAGTCCGAAGCCGCGCCCCGGGCCGCTGCCATGCGCTCCACAGCGCAGTTCGACCTGGTGCTGAAGGTGCCCCAGGCGCAGGAAGAGACGCAGCGCAAGCGCCTCGAGAAGGAGCGCGAGCAACTGCTCCGCAATATCGCCAACTCCGAGCGCCAGTTAAGCGATGAGACCTTCCTGAGCAAGGCCCCGGCCAAGGTGGTGGAGACCATCCGCATGAAGCTGGCGGATTACCAGGCGCAATTGCGGAAGATCGAAGACGCGCTATGATCGCGGGAATCGTACGCCGCGCACTCGAAGAAGATATCGGCACGGGCGATGTGACGACGTTCGCCTGCGTTCCGGAATTGCAGCAGGCTAGCGGCCGGTTTCTGGCGCGCGAGGATCTGGTGGTGGCGGGCGTGCAGGTGCTGCGGCCAATCTACGAACAGCGCGGCGGGGTGGACGAGCTGACACTACTGAAGCGGGATGGCGAGCGGTGTGTGGAGGGTGAAACGATCGCCACGGTGCGTGGGCGGGCTCGCACGCTGCTCGAATGCGAGCGCGTGGCGCTCAATTTCCTGCAACGGCTGAGCGGCGTAGCGACCACGGCGCGCCAGTATGCCGAGGCCGTGGCGGGCACGGGCTGCCGCGTGCTCGATACGCGCAAGACTACGCCGGGGCTGCGCCTGCTGGAAAAGATGGCCGCGCGCGCGGGCGGGGCGACCAACCACCGCATGGGATTGTTCGACGCGGTGCTGATTAAGAACAACCACATTGCGGCGGCGGGCGGCGTATCGCAGGCTATGGCGCGGGCGCGCTCGACCGGGCTGCCCATTGAGATCGAGGTGCGCACGCGCGAAGAGTTGCGGGAAGCGCTCGAAAACGGCGCCGGGCACCTTCTGCTCGACAACCTGACGCCCGAGGAAGCGGCCGAGTGGGTGCGCGAAATTGCCGGGCGCGCCAAGGTGGAATTGTCGGGCGGGATCACGCTCGAAAATGTGCGGGCTTACGCGGGGACGGGAGCGGATTTCGTGTCATCCGGCGCCATCACGCATTCGGCGCGCGCGGTGGATATCAGCTTCCGGCTGGAGCTGGTGTGAGGGGAGCGAGGCAAAGGGCGGGCCTGTTTTTCACCGCGGAGGCGCGGAGGAGCGGAGGCACGCGGAGAAGCATAAGGACAAGGTCAAAACCTGAGATCTCAGAGGTGGCGGAGGTCCGCTGGGCTGGCGCCCCGAGGTTGCCAGCCTTCCGGCTGGCTGGGCAAGCTAAAGCATGCCCCACATTATGAGACTCGCGCTTGATATCGGCCGCATACGACGGGCGTTTCCCGAGCGGCGCATCGATTATTATCCGGCCATCTCCTCGACTATGCACGCGGCGGCCAAACTGGAGTTCGGCGCGGCGGTCGTCGCCGAAGAACAGAGCGCCGGGCAGGGGCGCCACGGCCACGTTTGGCATTCGGAACCCCACGCGGGGATCTACTGCTCGATCGTGCTCGAACGGCAGCCGGTGCTTACGCTGGCGCTGGGACTGGCCGCAGCGGAGGCTATCGCACAGGCTACCGGGCTGGCCTGCGACCTGCGCTGGCCCAACGACCTGATGCTGGGCGGCAAGAAAGTGGCGGGCATCTTGGTGCAGCTCGTAGATGGCAAGGCCGTGGCGGGCATCGGGATCAACGTGAATCAGGGCGCGTTCCCGGCGGAACTGGCTGCCTTGGCCACCTCGCTGCGCCTCGAAGGCGGACGGGAATTCGCTCGCGAGGAAATTCTGCTGGAGCTGCTGCGCGCGGTGGAGCGCTTCCTGGAATTCGACCAGGAGAGCATTCTGCGACTCTTTTCGCAGGCATCGAGCTACGCCTGCGGCCGGCGCGTGACCGTCGATCTGCCGGATGGAGAGATCGAGGGCGTGACGGCGGGCCTCGACGCGGACGGGTACCTGGTGGTGCGCCGGGACGATGGAACCGATACTTTGATTGTTGCGGGAGGCGTTCGTGCTGCTGGCTCTTGACGCAGGCAACAGTAACAT
>Ga0181517_10001209_pt1 | contig 29745 bp, 24 predicted proteins | sample PEATcosm2014_Bin_31_FD_119748 | JGI IMG/M metagenome (GOLD analysis project Ga0181517, IMG submission 119748) | Peatland microbial communities from MTU Mesocosm Facility, Houghton, MI, USA - PEATcosm2014_Bin01_30_metaG | ecosystem: Environmental > Terrestrial > Soil > Wetlands > Peat | place... | reverse complement strand
TGTCATCGAAGCTTCGCCAACCGAGATGCTACGTGCGGTGCTATTGCGCGATTCTCTACCTGGCGTACTCGAGGAATTGGACGGCGTGATGCGACTGGCGTCGACGGAGGGTAACCCAATTGACCGTCCCGGGATGCGTTCTTCCAGCGGAATCGGTTCGTCCCGGGTCAATGTTTACGTGAACAACACCATCGAAACCGACTCAATCGGCGCTTCGGCGCTCAACCCGCGTTCGAGGTTTTCCGTGATCAATTCCTCCGCGAAAAATCGTGTTCACTCTAAACCAGTCTCAAGTTGATCGACTGGCTGCGTTCACCGAAGTCTGCTCAGAGTTGGCATCCGAGCCGTTCTTCCGGATGGCAGAGCCGCTGCCCAACTTCCGGGCCAGCAGCGACTGGAAACGTGTCACCTATCTCATGGGCAACCGAGTGGAGTTTCGCGCCGGGCTTATCCCGTTCTGCAGGATATGGTCGCTGTCGGAGCCGGCTCATTGGTCGGCCGTTATTGAAAGCCTGAACGCCGCCAACCTCCCGCCAAACCTCAACTGGAGCCTCGAGCGGGAGGCGAAGCTAATCCGTGGAGAAATCGAGCGTCATGAATTGAGCAATCGAATTCCCCTTCCGGCAGGTCGGGTCATCGATCTCTGGCTCAACGCGATAGTCATCCACTCATCTTGGGACAAGCGTCGCGAGTGGGAATCCGCGCTCGACCACTATGGGCACGCTCCACTGGATTACGCATTCCGCAGCGCCGTGAAGACACTTGGCTATCACTTTCAACGTCTCGCTGACTACGTCGTAGGCCCGGCGTTAGTTCTGGCAAAGACTGAGCTAAGTCTCGTCCCTTCGTTTGCGGTCGGCGCCGCGCGCGCCATCAAGAAGCGGGAGCAAACGCCTGACGGAGCCCATATCCTGAGGGAAGGGATTGCCGAATACGGGCCCGATGAGACCTTGGAGGAACGCTACCGGCGGCTCGTCGACGCCTATGACAACCAATCGCTTGGGCGAATTCTCACTCGGCTAGAGGCCAGCCAAGGCGAGATTATGCGAGCTGTGTTTCGGTGCTCAGATTTTGCCGAATGTAAGCGTCCGACGGAGTACCCCAGCCAGCGTCATTGATCGTCACGAGTAATGACGGTTTGGTCGTCACGACATGGATGACCATATCGTGACGACCTACAGGACGCTATTGCGGCTTCCAGTTGACCGGGGTCAGGGCGTCCAGGTCGTAGCGGTTTGTCAGGGCCGGCAGCCGGGTCAGGACGTCCCGCAGGTATGCGTGGGGGTCTTTTCCGTGGCGCTGGCAGGATACGACGATCGAGTAGATGATCGCCGACCGTTGGCCGGCGTCGGGGTGGCCTATAAAGAGCCAGTTCTTCTTGCCGATGGCGGACGGACGGATGGCGTTTTCGACGAGGTTGTTGTCGAGGCGGGTCTGCCCGTGCTCAAGATGAGCGGTGAGCGGATCCCAGTGGCCGAGCAGGTAGTCGCAGGCCCTGCCGAGGAGCGACTGGGGTCGGGCCTTCTTCCTAAGGTCGACGGCGACCTGCATCAGCCACTTGAGCGTCCTGGCGAAGCGCTCCTTCCTAAGTTGGGAGCGGACCGCCGGGTCCCTCTGTCCGGACTCGTCCCATTGCTTCTCCAGTCGGTACATCTTGGCGATCAGCTTCAAGACCACGCGCGTCGCCTTGGGCGCCTCGGGCTGCGCCTCGTTAAACTTGCGCCTGGCGTGGGCCCAGCAGCCGACCCAGACCACGCCCTCGTGGTTTTCCGCATAATTGGGGTAAGCCTCGTAGCCATCCGACTGAAGGACGCCTTTATAATCGGCGAGGAGGGTGTTCAGCTCCCCGTGGCGCCTCGACAGGCGCCAGTCGAAGACGACGTCGCCCCCGGGCCTGCTGATGACCCACAGCCATCCCTGTGTCGTCGTTCCCTTCCTTTCATCGGGGTCGTGGCACCGGATCGGCGTCTCGTCTGCCTGGAGGTAGCCTCCCGCCCGCAGGTTTATCAGCATCCTCCGGTAGATCGGTGCCAGCCACTCAGAGGCCACCTCGATCCAGTCGCACATCGACTGCCGGCTTATCGGTGCTCCCCACCGCGCCGACATCTGCTCCAGGCGGTAGAGCGGCAGGTGGTCGACGTACTTGGACAGGGCTACCCACGCGATGAGCCCCGCCGACGCATAGCCGCCCGGGACCGGCCTCGGTGGCGCCGGCGCCAAGAGGGGCGCCACGCTCCGGTCGGCCTTAAGCCGGTACTTCGGCCTCACGATCTCCCGTTTCACGAGCTTCGGCTGAAGGATGTCCACCTCGAAGGTGCGTTCCTCACCGATCCGCTCGTAAGCCTCAGGGTTCGCCTTCACCTCGTCCGGGATGATCTCGATCGTCTCCACGACCGGGAGGTTAGCAAAGGTCTCCGCTGGCGTAGGCCGCTCCTTGGGCGCAGCCCGCTCGTAGCTGACGACCTGCTTCTCGGGCAGCTTCTCCGCGCTCTTCTCGAGCGCCCCAAGCCTCAGGTTCAGCTGGGCGTCGTCGAGCTTCTCACTCTTTCCTCCCCCGAAGACCTGCTTCCTGAGCCAGTCGATCTGGGCGCGAAGGAGGGCCACTTCGCTTTTTAGCGACTCATTTTCCTCGAGCAGTTCCTCCGCGCTCGGCATGATAGTATCCGTAGCACGGATACGTGCTGCGTCAACACCTTTATCGCTCGTACCACGCCTTCTGGCAACCGTCCTTCAGGTCTATCCCGGCGAGCAGCATCGTGAGCGCCTCCGGCGCCAGGGACAGCTTCACCGTGTCGCTCCCGATGGGCCAGCTGAAGCGCCCCTTCTCGAGCCGCTTAGCCATCACCCACACCCCCGTCCCGTCCCAGTAGAGCATCTTTACCCGGTCCCGGTCCTTGTTGCAGAAGACGAAGACCGCGCCGGAGCGCGGATCCTCACGGAGCTTTTCACCGGCCATGGCCCAGAGCCCGTTAAACTGCTTCCTCATGTCCACCGGCTCCACCGCCAGGTAGATCTTAAACCCAACCGGGAAGGCGAACATCGGCTCAGTCTTGGAGGGCCTTGATGAGCGCCGCCAGGGCTGCCGCGTCTGTCCCGCGGATCACGATCCCGCTCGGCAGCACGATCTCGATCCCAGCACGCGGCTTCGGCATGCGCACCTCCGCGAAGCGGACGGTTTCCGGGGTCGGCACCTTGGCCACCTGCTCCCGCCTACGCCGTGTCAGCCACGTCACCAGCGTGTGGTATCGCACACCTTCCTGCTCAGCAAAAGCTCGCTGGGTAAGGCTGGTGCGATCGTACGCCGCCAAGACCGCCAATCGCCGCTCCTCTCCAGCCAGTCGACGCCCACGGCTGTCGCGCTTATCCGTTCCCGCCACCAACTCCGCCGAGATCATTCCCATCCCGCTATCCTACCCGACCTCCGCTCTCTCTACTAGGAGGTCCCCGGTCGGACGCTTACTGCCGAATTGCTTGCTTCCGTTGATGGCCGGCTGGAGATCACGAAGCTGTCATGGGAACAAGCAGGTAAGAACCGAACCGATGTCAGCCGGGGCGGCGCGGCCTCTGCCGATGGTATTTGGTTTTATCTTTTTGAAGGCAACCTAGTCGTCACCGCCGCAGAAGTTGTGCCGCTGCTTGATGCAGGCATTCTTCGCCTACGCCAACAAATGCTTGCAAGGGTCTAAGTATCGCGACCAGGAACAACATCAACTAACCTGACTCTATGGGTTCGATCGTGTTAGGGGAATATCGAGCTACAGGATTCTTAGGCTCCAAGCGGTCGGCCTTATCCTTGTCGTGCTTTAACAAGCCACAGAAAAGACACCTTGGCTGTTGAGGATAAGGATGCTCTTGCTGCTTTGGGATCTGTAATGGTCCGCACTTCACTCTTCGCGGATCGCCCGCTCAGGAAACTCGACCTTTTTTGAAATGCAGTCGAAGGCCTGCAATCCGGTCGAAACCGTTATTTGCTCGAAGACGTCCGGACGCATAAGCAATGCCCCGCCGAATAGCCGAGGATTTTCTTCGGCGAAACCATGGTCGCCGAGTGGACGGGAGCTCCACCAACGATACGAAACCGCGAGCCGGTCATCCCGATCGAATAGATCTAGCGGACCAACCTCGGGCCGGGGATTCAGCTCAATGGAAGCAAGCAGACGTGGCGAAACGGCGAGCAGCTGATAGAAGGGGAAACAGCGACCAAAGGCATCGAAGCTGGTGCACGGGCCTGCGAATTCAGCAAGCGGTAGCGTCACGTCTACGATACGCAGCCAAGCTGCCTTGTTTGGATATGTGAACGGCAATCCGGAGCCGGGAAGCGGGGCCGCGGTTTTATCTAGGATGACACCTGCGAGGACTTCCGTCTTAGTGTGGATCTCGTTGAGGCTTGTGTCGCCGTTTTCGAGGTGAGTCTCGAAAAAGCCCAACCGAATCCAACCGGTGAGTTCACCGTCAGGCACCGAGGAGACAGCGCCGACTCCTCCTGTCAGATTCTCCGGAAGAGGCCATGAAGGGCGCACGCGGCGGCAGAAGGCGTGGCGCACCGGGATCTCAAGATCTGGAAGCAGATACGATAGTAGCCGCGGCCAGACGCCGTCGTTCCATCGACCGTGGGACCAGAGATAGCGTTCGATATCGGTCGCTACTTCATGAAGAACATCTTGAAAGAGCTCATCCTCCCAGCCGTGGAAGCGGGCGCTCGGGAAGGTCTTGCGCACGCGTGAAGTGCGGGCCTCCCATCGATTCTTCATCCGCTGCATGTGGCTCTCGTCCGAATGGATGACCGTCTCGAATCGACCGACCACCCGGTCCCCGAATTCTGGCCAGAGGTCCTGAATCTTGGTAATCGCCTCCTCGCCATCGAGGGAAAGGACCGCGCGCCTTTTCTGCTCCGTGGGCGTGACTGTGATTACTGGGTTGTTCCGGACGGCTGTCGCAGTGATCGGCAACCCAGCCTGTCGGAGCAGCTGTTGAGCGAGAAGCTCCGTCCCGGCCTTGCCCGAAGCTACCAGGCCGTTAAGCTCTGGCACAAGGGCTTGACTGAGCGCAAAAGGCGCTTTCTCGAACTGCGCAAGCAATTGGAGAACCCAAAGCTGGTGTGTGAAACCCGTTGACGCATGGAGGATACCACGGAATGCCGGGGCACAGCGTTCAAGTTCCTGCTGGATGAGCCACGCCGCCTGGCTCAGCGCAGTCGTCTTGCGCCGCTTTTCCGGATGCGAGATCCGGGCGAGGATTAGGAACATAGCAGCGTCCTCTCGCGACCACGCGGGAATCTGCGCCGACTCCAAAGGTAGGAACGGTCCTTGGGCCTCTGCATTGCCAGGAAGGCGGTAAGCGATCATCGCAAATGCCTCATCCCACAACGATACCGCGAGGTTTATGTTGTCATGACGGCCTAGGAATTGAATAAAATGACGCGTCACGCCCCACGCGCCAAGCCGGTGGGAGAATTCGTGCGCAATAGTGGATAGCGCTACAGGCCGGGATGCTGCTATGGCCCTACGCAGGAGATCCTCGTGCTCATCGCCACCGAACGACAGGTAACCTCCACCCCCGCGGTGCACTGCGTACGCCAGCGCGAGACCACGGGCCGCAAGCTCCGGGTGACCGGCTGCCTCTAAATCGATACCCAGACCTGCCAGAAGGCCACCCCGTTCGCCATAGCTGCCTTGTCGGGCGATAAAGATCAGGATCTCATCGAGTTCCTCGCGATGAACACCGGCCCAAGCTGCGAAAGGCGGCCGACAATAGTCGAGCAACTGCTGGCTGCTGATCTGGTAGTCGGGTAGCGCGTCCCGCATTTGGTGGAGCATTGCTGCAGGCGTTGCGGGTGCCGGCCAGCCGAGCGGCGGACGAATTGGGTCGGGTCTCGGCTCAAAATGGTCTTCCGGGCGCTCCTTGTAGGCCGCGTCAGGTTGGCCGCTTGGGAGCGCCGAACCGTGCACGACTGCAAAGTCGCGGAGCAGGGCATAGGCTTCAGTTGGCGGCGCCACGGGATCGCCCTGAACGGCGGCTGCCAGAAGCTGCAGTTCAAGAGTAGCCGCGGCCGGGTCGACGGCTCTGAGCGTCTCGAGGCGATCAAGTCGGCGTCGGACGGTGGCCGGGGCGCCTGGGCCATCGACAACCATCTCTAGCCGCTGACGCCAACGACCAACCATGTCGCCAGCGGATTCGACCCAATGGTTGAGGCCCTCTTCGAGACGGTAGTCGACCCACCCGGCATCACGGGCCATTGAACGCCCTAAAAGCCACGCAGAGCCGATCTCGTCGGTTGCTATGAGCTTGCGGTACCATTCTGAAACCGAATGCGACGTTTCCCTGCCATCGGTGTGCGAGACGACCGCATACGTCAGCGGGAGTAGCCTCGCAAGGCGCTCCATCACGGCGGACTTACCGGCGCGACCCAGGTCGCAAACAGTGTCGAGGACTTCGTAGATCGTGATGTCTTTGCGCATACCGTAAGCGCATAGGTGGAGACATGCGTCCTTCCAATGGGTCTCAGCTCCTGCTTGGTCGCCCAGTGTGACCAATAGCGAGGCAAATCTCATCTCGTCGGCCGCGATAGAGTTATAAAGATTTGCGTGGTGCTGGTGCTCAACAAGCGGCTCGATCTCCCGCCGTATTAGATCGCGAAGATCCGTCCGTCGACCGAACGGCGCCACAAGTGCGAATAGATTCGAAGGCGTCAAAGGTCCGGTCTGGGAATTGTCTAAACGGGTCGTAGTGCCTTTTGAGATCGCCTTGAGAAACCGGAGCGCCTGTCGCCACTGCTGCAGGGACTGCAGCAATGCCAGACCCCGTCGGAGTGAGTCGGCGATCGCGTTCGTGGCATAGTATAAGTCGCATGCGCGAGGCGAACCTCGGAACGGATGAACATCGCTCGCAAGCTCGCGCAAGGCTTCCACAACGTCATCCGCAACGTCGTCCGGCCGCCGCAGGGCGCGGCGTTCGATCTCGGCGAGCGTGATGGCGAAAGTGAGCCACAGGCGATACCACCCGGCGCCCCTAATTCGGATGCGTTCAGCCGCAAGAAACCGGGGCTCAACAAATGCTGCGATTCGTACGCTGGACAGCCATCCCTCGACTTGTTCTGGCTCGGAGATCCCACGGCTGTTTACTCCAATTTCGTACGATTCGAGTCGGCCCGCCAGATGGGCGAGCTTGGCCGGCGCTGCCCCCAAGTTCAGCGCTTCAATTGCACGAGCAGCGTCTGTGGTAGCCCGCCCGGCCCGGGTCGCAGCTAACCTGCGCATTTTCACATTTTGTGTCGAACGTGCGAACTCGAGGTCAAGGACCACGGCAATTTCCTTCGAACACCTTGATTCGCGCCGCAATCGTTGCAAATCCTCGACCCCGGCACAATCTCGCCACCGTCTGGCAAAGTTTTCGAGATAACGGCGGTCGATCTTCGGCTCGTCCCGCTTTAGCCACCTCACGATACGTCGGCGCAGCCTCGCGGCGCCGCCAACTGCCAAGCGTCCGTGCAGCCGAGCCATTTCCGCTTGGATGTCCTGGTCTTCATCGGCAGGCAGCGGCTTTTCCAGATAGGCATACCAAGGCGGACTTGCTCCAGCGTCGGCGCAATAGGAGCAAAGCTTTAACCCGTCCGCGATCTTCATGGTCGGAGCACCGTCAAATGTCAGGCGTTCCACGAGCCGGTCGACACCGAAAATTGCGGCGAACGTCGCGCCGTAGTCGAGCACGTCGTTGAGGTTGTCGTCGCACGTCCTGAGCGATCGAGCGAGTTCGACGCCACGGACGAGCATCGGGAAATCTTGCAAATTCGCCGCGACAATGCCGAAGAGAGTTAGGTTAGCGTCAATCGCGGCGCTCGAGTGTCCGGCAGCCACGCTTTCGACGACAAATTCACGGTTGATTCGGGCCAAAACTTCGGGAGCGCGTTCCGCCCTCACAAGATTGGGAAGGAGGAAGCGATAGGCGCGGGCATCAGCCATGAACCCGCGGCTATCAAGCCAAGCTATGATCGCCCGAAGCTTGGGCGCAAGTCGGCCCGGTTGCTGCCGGGCTTGATCGAGGATGTGCCTCCGAAAGCTCTCGTGGTAAACGCGAAGCCCCCCGCGTCCGCGGGTTTGCTCGAGTATCGGAGCAACCCTTCGGAGGAACGCATCCACCCAGCCTTGGAGTAGAGGAAACATCTCCGCAAGTTCAGGCGGTGTGACGCCAAAATCGATGAGACCCAACGCCTCCGCCACCATCGCTTCCCCCTCCTCGAGCCTTCCGAGGAGGAATTCGTAATAGGTGGCGAGAACGCCATTGCTAGCCGGCAGTGCGCGCAGCACCGCGAGCAGGTCGGCAGCGGCATCGGTATCAATGCGTTGCTCGAGCTCACGGCAGAGATAGGTGCAATAGAGTGCATTGCCTTGTGATCTCGTGGTCAATTCGGCCAGCAGCGCTTGCTTGGAGTCTCTCCGGATGTGGCACCTTTGCAGTTGCCGGCCGAATCCGGTTCGCTGCACAAAGGTGCTGACGGCAACCTCATTCCACGCCGGGACGGTCAGGACGGCTCCAGCCCGCCCAAGCTGGGTGATATTATCACCCGGTTGTGAACCGACGATCACACTCACCGAAGGTGGCAGCGCAAGTGCTAGCAAGTCATGCGCAATATGCGTTTCTGCAGCGGAAATCGTTGGAGCGTCGCGCAATACGCGGGCGATGTGGTCGAGGCCGTCGACGACGACCACTATCCTCTGATCGGGTTTGAGCCGCGCGGCTTCGTTCAGCAGCCCCTGAAGTTCCTTCGCTCCGGCCGCGTAGCGCGCTGAGTTGGCATCTCGCAATTCAGGCATCGCCTCAGCGATGTCGGCCATGAGATTGCCGTAAAAGGTGTTCAGGGTAATGCGGCTTTGCACCTGAGGATCGCCTGGGGCGAGGTAGCAGTAGTGGGCTGCAACAATATTGCCATGGGTGCGAAGCCATCGGATCAGGGCAGTCAGCTCCCACGACTTCCCCGCGCCAGGGCCGCCAGCCAGCACAGTGATTCCGCCGGCGGCAACGCGTTCCAGCAACTTGCGGCGGAGTTCAGGTACCGGCACGAAATGCTCTTCTCTAAATGGAAACTGCTGTGGAATCTTGCCGTAATCAGTTATAAGTCCCAATCGCCCGGCAACCTGAGCGGGAGTGAGGGTCGAACCCGCGGCCTCCGCGCTGCGGGCTCCGCAAGCGATTACGATAAGGCGGCCCGCAGCGTTGATAGGACTGGGTTTCTCATTCGGTACGCGGCCGAAGCCTACCCGGTCTCCTAGGAAATCGATGAGTAGGCGCTCAATGGGACCAGGACGCTCGAGTTCGAGCGAGGCCGGTGGGCAATCGAGCTCGATCACCAAACGCGTTGCGAATGCTTTGAAATCGCGCCTGCTGATCCCCTGCAGGCAGCTTAGCAACGGCTGCCTGCGCCTCGGCCAGATTGTATCGACAGCCAGCCGAAATGATCGACTGGCACCGGCGAACGACCCAGGCTCAGCGAAAGGGACAAGCAAGGCCTTTTCATCGGGCTCGGCGGGCGGGTGCCACGTGACACATATACGGTATTCATGGGCCCGAGCCTGCGGTGGATCCCGAAGCCATGATTGTATCAATCTGTCTAGCCGGAGGTCGTAGCGCTCGCTATTGAGTAAGCTCCGCGAGAAAACGACGTTGGTACCGCTGTGTTTGAATTGGCGGCGCACCCGACGACCGTCTGCTAGTTCAAGTAGAAGATCATCGAATCGGTCTTCTGGGTGAAACTTCCAATCGATAGTCGCGGTTCTGACCGGATCAACAAGGCCACGGGCGAGAAAGTACGCCGTCGCGATATCTTGGTAGAGATATCCCTTATGAGCGGCGGCCAGCGATGCCATATAAGTATCGTAGTAGTTTCCCCATCCGTGGTCGCGCCTTTTCCCTCACTTGCAAGCCAACACATTGTCTTCGCCCGGATCCTTGATGCCGTTCGATCTCTAAAAAACGACCCTATTGAATCGCGCAGGGTCATGCGAGCCACGTAGCTGCCAGCCTGAGGAATCTACGGGTATCTAAATGAACTGAATAATCTGCGGCGATGTGGCCGCCTCATCTCGCACCAACTTCTCATTTTGCTCAATATTGTAGCGGATCAGTCAGCAACCACCACTACTGTACGGTCCACGTCCGGGGTCTCTGGACGCGCAAAGTAGTTCGCAACTTTCAACAGAAAAACATAAAAACCATTCTGCGTAAATGACGCGATACGGCGCTTATCCTGCAAGGCCTTCTCATACAGATCGGTGCTGACGCTCGCGACGTTATCCAGGAGGATCACGATCCCGTTCGGGAAGCCTGGACAATCTCGCACGTAAAAGAGTTCGTTGATTTTATTTTGTTCAACGGCGGCGAGGTAACCTTGGGCCTTACGCTCACCCCTTTCGGCAATTACAGAACCGCGGTACTCCCGATAGTCGAATGCAAGTGCAACATTCACGAGCCCTGACCGCCCGGGCTGAAGGTCGCAGGTGTTGTTCATCAAAGCGACCATGAGCGTTGCAGTCTTTGGAGCACCGGCTGAGTCTATAATGCAGAAGGGAAAGTCCCGAAGGATGTCACCTTGAAGACGCTCTTCACTTGAGTGAGGCTGGTCTGCCAGTTTAGGCGTTTCTGGGTAGCGAACCAAATACTCCAGAAACCTTACGAGTTTTCCTTCCGGGATCACGCCTGCCGCCCGGGCGGCGAGCTCCCGGTCCATTATCGGAAATGCGACAAAACAAACCTGTGAGTCGCCTGCTTCTCCCAGTCCTCCATCGGACGCGAGTTGGGGAATGCTGTCTTTGCAAGCGCGGCAAGGCTCATTCCCTTAAGGGCACTTTTCACGACGGCTTCTGCCGAAAATTCAGGGGCAGGTAGATCCTCGCTAGAGGAGGACAAGGTACTCAACGACGTCTCGCCCTTCCACGAGATGCTCGCAGATGTTTCCGTGCGCAGCGTGGTCGCTCCCGATGCATGTGTAAGGAACCCGGCCATTACGAATCCGGGAAGGGTGGCAAAAGTGCGAAAAGTGTTGGACATCATTTCTTTATCGGCACAAACACGTCGCGAAGCGAGTCTTGGATAAAGCTTTCGAAGATAACATTATGCGGAGAGTGGATCTTGTCGAGCAGACTTGGTAGGTCCTCCGCACCAGCTTCACCGGTCCAACCGATAGCGATATCGAGGAGGATTTCGGACGTCTGAAGAGGCATTTGGGGATAAGTGCCAAAATTGATGGCAACCCCCAAGCCGTCTCCAAGCGAGTACTGGCTGTGGCTGTTAAACACGGTGTCCTTGCCCTCAAGTGGCGCTGGCACCGGCGGACCTACTTTAAACCAAGTTGGCCATTCCCAGCGTTCCGCGGGAACCTTGATTCGGTCCAGATAGCGGAGGCTGACTTGTGCGACGCCCGAAATTGGAGCGATCTCCCGCAATTGAGCAAAACGGGAAAGGATCCGGCTGCGGAGGCCATCCGCCCATCCGGGATACGGAGGAAGCCGGTTCACCACTAGCGAATTTGACCCGATCTGCACGATATCTCGGCTATCGATCGATCTTGCGACTAGTTTTGTTCCAACGACTTTCTCCATCGCCTCAGCCTTGCCCATCGTAATTTCGATGCTAAGTGTCTTTTCGGGAACGAACTCTTGGTTTGGCAAGTCCGCCAGGAGCACCTTAGCCATGCTCTTCACCACTTGCTCGCCCACGGCATTCTTGGGCAACAGGTGGATTTCACAGACTACCTCCTGAATTGGGGGGTATTTGTATGATCCGCTCTCAGTCATCGCCATGTTTGCCATGCTTACAAATGGGGCTCCGGTCGCATTAGCGCGAGCGTGTTTTCAACAGCGGACAATGATCCGTGAAGTTTACCGGTCACACTGTGGTCACGTCAGCCATGAGATCCACGACAGGTTTCTCGAGCAGAGCAGCATAGTGCTTTTCGGTCACGAGTACCGAAGAGTGGCCGAGGTAGTCGCGAGCGGCAAATAGCCCGTGTCGGGTCGCAACGACTGAGCCGAATACCTTCCGCAAAAAGTGCACCGGCCGACCGTGGGTGATGCCTTTGGTTTTCAACCACGCCGACAGGCGCTTGAGCACCCGATACCCGCGTTTGTGTCCAACCTCTTTCTTGCCGTTTGGCCGCTCATCGTCGGCCAAAAGAAAAAGACCCTCGCCTCCGATGGACTGCAACTCGCCAACCAAGGAGGCGGACAAAGGAATGAATCGGCTCTTGGTGTTCTTGGTAACATGCGCCTCCGGATCGCTTTCCACGAAAATCCCGTTCGTCCGGATATGGGCGCGCTGCACCCAAGCGGCCTCTTGCGCACGCAGACCTGCACAGAGCGCCAGAAGAAATACAACGTATGCGGCATCATCCTTGCCCTTCAGCTCGTCCTTGGCGGCAGCTATCAGTTTTCGAACTGATTCGATAGGATAACCCTCGAAAGGTTTAATCTCGCTTTGCTGGACGTGGATGCCGGCAAACGGATTGACGACCGTCATTCCAGCGTCCGCGTAATACTTCATGGCTTTGGGCGTGAACACCGCTGCTCCAGATCGCAGATCGGTCGAGATCGAATGCTGCGACTTGCTCTGTCCGGAGCGCCATTCCGCAATTCTACCGACCAATCCATCTACTGTCCGTGCACCAAGATCCCGCGCTATGCGCTTCAATGTTGAGATGTTCTTTTGCACCGTCAGGTGTCGTAAGGGCCTCTCCCTGATGCTGGCCCATTTCCTGTAGAGTTCGCAAAAATCATCCAGATGCTGAAGCCGAGCGCCTGGAAGACGCGGCTTCAGGTTTTCCCATCCCAGTTCCTTGGAGCGCGCGATGAGAAGTCTCGCCCTACCCTGCGCAGTTACACGATTTGGAGTCTGCAGTGATTTGACGATGCGCCTGCCATCGCATTGAAATGCGACCGCGTAGTTGACCGCCGTGCGGTATTCGCCGGTGGCTGCCTTGTATTTCGGTTTGTAGAGATACATCGCCCGTTTCTTTACTTACGTAGCGATCACTTATGTCGCTGCTTATCCTCGAACTCTGATTCACAAAACACGACATTCCATTCACATTTCTGCAATCACAAAATGACTTAAACGTTAATCTATCAGTGTCTTGAGCACTGCCTTGCGAAGACTTGTGAAGAATTGCGAAGCTGCAAATCAACGAATCTGACCGCCTGTTAATCACTTGGTCGCTGGTTCGATCCCAGCTCGGGCAGCCATTTCTTTGGAAGTGCCTCACTTAAAATTAATAAGGATATAGGGAAGGCGCTTCCTTGGTTTTAACCGCTAATTCGGGTACCCGATTGACCTAGATTCGCCGGTTTCAGTCCCGTGCCGTTTTTCGAAACTTTCCGGTCGGGTGTTGGGTTGTTATATGTGAGAATGAATTACCTACGCCTTGCCTGGCGGCAGATACTCAAGTCGCCGGGACTTTCCTCGCTTGTCATCTTTACACTGGCTCTGGGTATCGGCTCGAATTCCGCCATCTTCAGCCTGGTTGAGAATACGTGCCTGCGCCCGCTTCCCTACCCGGACTCCAATAGGCTTGTCATCCTATCGGGGCAGACAAGCCAAGCCCATGGGATGTCGGTGTCCTACCCGGACTTTCTCGACTGGAGGGAAGGACAGGACGCATTCAGCGGAATGGCTATCTATCGCGTCGATGGCGGCAAGTTGAAGGCGAATGGCATCATTGAGCGCGTATCGATAGCCGAGGTATCGAAGGATTTCTTCTCGGTACTCAGCGTGCATCCGGAATTGGGGCGCGACCTCGCTCCTGACGACGACCGGGTCGGCGCTCCTCCCGCCGTTTGGCTCACCTATGAGAGCTGGCAGCGATTTCTCGGAGGCAGGCCCGATATCGTGGGGCGCACGGTGATGCTGAATGACGCCGCGACGACAGTTGCTGGAATCCTGCCCGCGAGTTTCCAATTCTACCGGCAGGCGGACGCCTTCATGCCCATTGAGGGTATCGTGGACCGGCAATACATGCGTGAACGGTCGACTCACGCCGGAACGCTCGTCTTAGGACGCCTGAAGCCCGGCGTCACCATCGAGGCCGCGCGCACTCAGATGACCGCCATCGCAAAACGACTCGAGCATCAGTACCCGGACTCAGATTCGGGAGTTACCGCTTCGGTCGTTCCGCTTCGAGAACGACTCGAAGGAGATTCTACGACTTATTTATTTCTGCTTCTCGGAGCCGTCGCCATGGTCTTTCTCATTGTGTGCATAAATGTTGCCAACATGCTGCTCGCACGTTCCTTCGCGCGCGCCAGGGAAATGGCGATTCGCACCGCCCTTGGCGCTACTCGATTGGAGCTCCTGACGCAGCTTTTGACCGAAAGCTTAGTTCTTGCGGTACTTGGTGGAGCCGTCGGAACGCTTGCCGGAATCTGGGGATACGAATTCGTCATTCGGCTCGCCCCTTGGGAAATGCGCGGACTTGTTCAAGAGGCGGGCGGGTTTGACGTTCCCGTATGCCTTTTTATCACAGGCCTGACGCTTCTATCCGGCGTCGCTTTCGGCCTGGCGCCAGCGTGGCAGCTGTCGCATGCCGACCCTCAAGCCGCCCTAAAGGGCCGGAAAACGACGGTGGGCACGCCTCTCGGCAGGGTCTATCTGGCCGACGCCCTTGTTTTCATCCAAGTAACTCTCGCTGTCGTTTTGCTGGTCGACGCCGGGCTCCTCATCCGGAGCCTCCAAAGCCTAACCTCGACTCCAACTGGCCTACGCCCTGACCGAGTGATCACGCTTCAAGTTTCAAGCCCTGCCGCGGCGTCCATCGGCGTCGACGCCACGGCGTATATTCAACATTACGAATCACTGCTTGAAAGAGTCCAGGTTGTGCCGGGGATTGAAACGGCCGCGTTTGCATCCGCGCTGCCTTATACCTGGGACGTCTCAAATACCTGGTTCTTTCGGCCAGATCGACCGCTGCCCGAGCCGGGAAAATACGTGAGCGCAAACCCCCATGTCGTTACCCCCGGGTATTTCGCAACGCTCGGCATCCCCCTCATTCGCGGCTCGCTCTTCGACGGCCATGAGAAGCGGCCGCCGCTTCCCCCCGGCGCGCCCCTCACGATCGAATCCGTCGGGAAGACCTACGCCGGATTCTTAGTAAGTGCTGTGATCAACAAGAAGATGGCGGAGACCTTCTGGCCGGGAGAAGATCCCATTGGAAAGATTTTCCAGTCTGGCTCCCCTTCCATGAACCTGGCGCGAATGAAGGTAATCGGCATAGTGGGCAACACGACCCAAACGGGCGCCGAGAACGGCGAGCCGCCGGAGTACTACACGCTCTTGTCGCAGTGGCCAGCAGCGGGCCAGTTGCATCTTCTGGCTCGCGCAAGCAAGGACCCGCTTGGCGTCGTGGCTTCACTCCGAGAGGCGATCCGCCAGGCCGACCCGGATGAAACCATCTTCGATGTCGAGCCGATGGCCTCCCGGATCTCGGATTTCTCGTCCGATCGGAGATTTCAAATGAGCCTTTTCACGTTCTTCGCAGCCACAGCTCTCCTACTTTCGGCAGTTGGCGTCTACGGGGTCTTGGCGTGCTTAGTCGTGCAGCGCACCCGTGAAATCGGGATCCGGATGGCCCTCGGTGCTCGCCACGCCGACGTCATTCGTAACGTTATCCGGCGTGGATTGCGAGTTGTACTACCCGGCGTCTTGATAGGTCTGGCCGCCGCCTGGGCAAGCAGCCGATTCCTTCAGTCACAGCTCTTTGGCGTTGAGAGCACAGATCTGGCGACCTACGCGGTAAGTGGCGTCCTTCTGACTTTGGCTGCCTTCCTCGCATGCACGCTCCCTGCACTTCGCGCTGCAAGGGTCAACCCTGTCGAAGCGCTCCGGTCAGAATGACACTAGAAGTGGCAACTGAGCATTCTCGAAGGCCCTCTGAATAGCACAAGCTACGGTGCCATCGTGCGAAGCCGCATTTGATTGCTGAGAATAGAGTTCGCATAGATGGGCGCACTTTCCACTCTCGAATCTGCCGACTCCTTCCGAGCATAGAATTCGTCAAACAATCGGCATTGAAACGGCCATATACCGGGGATAAGTCATTGGTAATGAGTAGAGCCCCTGGATTCGATCCCAGCTCGGGCAGCCATTTAGTCCCCAATTCCCGATCTACGGGCCGATTCGTTTACGCCGGTTGCAGGCGACGACGCGGCAAGAACCGGATATCAACACGGCGCTCTACCGCAGCGGCAATGCGATTGAGCATGGCGAGCGAATGGCCTTCGTAATCAGCATCTTCAAGCCGCGAAATTACAGACTGGGTGGTGCCGACTCGCTTGGCCAACTCTGTTTGGGATAGGCCGGCTTGCTCCCGCAATTCGTAGATTCGTTGGGCGACCTCGCGATTAGCGACGGCCTCCTCAAAAGCCTGCTGGCGCTTCGCGTCACGGCCGGCGAAATCCGCCAGAATCTTGTTAGCGTCGGTGGTGGTCTTTTTAGGCATCGTTGATTCTCCTTTGAACGTGTGGCTGGCTGGATCTGCAGTGAATGCGACTTTTCGAGCAATCGCCTTTTTGATATCGATGGCGGGCACTCCGGATTCCTTGGTCAGGCCATGGGCGACGACTGAAATGGTGCGACCATGAAAGAAGTAAAGGAGGCGGTAATTAACCGATCCCAATCTTATACGTAATTCATAAATGTCGTCGCGCAAGTAGTCGGCTTCGGGCCGACGAAGTTCGTGACCAAGAAGCGCGAGTCGGGAAATTGCAGCACGGCACTTATCGAAGGCTTTGGGGTTGGTATCATTTAGAGTCCGCAATCAAAGAACCACTGACGAGTCTCCTGGCTTTTCTTGGTAAAATACGACAGCTGTGGCCGGCATTGGTTCTGGATCATCATTATCGCATTTATGCGATATTCCGTCAAGGATTTCTCCTTCGCAGATGCAACTTGCCGTGCTCATCGCTACCATACGGTTCAACTGTTTTCCCACCAAAGATCCCTGTACCTTGCCCGAGCTTAGGAACTCTCTAATGCCGACTGCACTATGGGCTCCTTCCTAGCGGTGAATAGCTGATGAATAGTTCGCCGCTCGAAAGGCCAAATTGAAATTCTTGGCCAGTTATTGACTTTCCTAACTCGCTACTGGCAAGCTGCTAGCCAATGAAGGTAAAATCGCTGGCTCCGGTTCGATCCCAGCCCGGGCAGCCATTTATAGGCTCTCCACCGTGAAGTGGGGCCAGGGATCGTGGACAGACGAGGTTTAAAAATGTCGGCCCAAGGGGTCCCTTTGGACCAACAGGAAATGCGTTCGGGCTTTCTTCCCCGTAATTCCTAGGGCTGCGAAGCAAAGCTGATGCCGATGTTGGCTTGCGAGGCGATTGCCCGGCGCGCCTTCGAGGCAGCTGTTATCAGTTCGCTCGTCGACGGGTTCTTCTTCGGATTGGAGTATACCCAGCGTACAATGCCGTTGGTATCGACAATGAATACGGAGGGCACCAGAAGTCCGGCGGCCCCATGCTGTCCCGAAAACGTCGCGAGCGTGATTCCCTTCCTCGCGAAATCGTTTTCCAGGTCCTTTGGGGCAAGGAACGCAATTCCGTAGGCGGAGGAAAGCGATAGATCGTGGTCAGAGACAAGAGGATAGCCTAACTTGAACCTTTCGGTCGTTGGCTTGAGGCTCTCGGGCCTATCGGGCGAAACCGCGATTACCTGGTAGCCCAAGGCCAGAAGAAAAGGGATTTCCCTTTGGAATTCGACGAGCTCATCTTTTCCAAGGCTGCACCAGTTTCCCCGGTAAAAGACTAGGATTGTGGGCTTTGATTTGAGGGCGCTGCCAAGATCGAAAGGGCCGTCGGCAGATAGGAGGACTTTGTTCGGGGCAGTGGTACCCACCGGCAAAGGCGCCACTTTATTCGGGGCGTCGGGAACGGCCTGACCAGCCTGAAGCATGGCCGCGGCAATGAGGGACAAGGCAGGGACAAGGTGTCGGAGATGGAGCGGTATCTTCATAAAGCATTCATTCACGTTGATGGGCATTGTGGAGGACAAGAAGCGCGTGCTCCCCGAGGCACCGGGGATGCGCACGTGGCATGCCTCGATCGCAAATTGGCCAATATTGGTCCCGGGACCGGAGCTGAGGAGTGCGAGGACGGTTTCCTAGCCATTTCTTCGCACGAGCCGCTTAGAGCTCGCCTCCGTAGCTGAAGAACCTCCTGTAGCTCGCCACGAGGCGTCCGAGGAGAGGCACCAGGTTTGAGCTCCACTTCGATTGGGCCCAGGACGCTGGCAACGAGAGCGCCACTTCAAAAACAGCGGAATCCAACACCCGCGAAAGGCTCAAGGGGCCTGACAGCTCGCTCTCTTGCCCAAGAGTCTCGAAACGGGTCTCCCACGGCTCAAAATCCGACGAAGCGAATACCTCGGCAGAGGAGTGGTGCGCTCGTCGCTTCACCGCCATTCGCACAACCACGCTGGGAGCCGAGTCCCTGGACGCTTCAATGCGTATGAAGCCCTGATAAGCTCGAACCTTTGCGTTATCGGCGATCAGCCGAATCTCCGGTGTCCGGGATTTGAACCAGTCGCTATCCCGCAGCCCAACGCTGTCCGTACCGACCTGAATCGCATCCAGATTGACAATCGGAAATACGGACACGCTCACCCCCTGGCCGATGTCCGGCTGCACCAAGAGGACCTTTATCCAATCGATCAACGACCAGGAACCTTTAAGGTCCTCCCTGCCCAATCCACCGAAGACGGCGATCCGAACCGGGTCGATGCTCGAGCCGGGACCGAAATACACGAACTGCGGCAGGAAGATCCTTTGGCCGGGTCCCTCTATGGGGCCCAGCGGTGATCCAAAGACGCTGTCCGAGGCGGACGCCTCCTCGTAAAGGGCGCTCGCTGAGGAGTATATTCTAGCCGCCTCATTTCTGCCACGGCAACCCGGCACAGTTCGGCCCGTGTGCTCAAGCCCGATCGCGGCATCATTCCGAGGGGAGCGCGACATAGGAGGTTATACAGCCACTCCCTTCGAGGCCAGGAGCGTGCGAGCGTTCTCGCTGAAGATCCTTTTACGGTCCTCTGGTGTGAGAGGCGAATGCTCCACGTTCTCGATGACAGGAACCACCGATGCGGCGGCACCGTAATCGGTTCCAAACAAAATCCGGTCGGCGCCGATCACGCGGGCCGCGAGCGCGATCGCCTCGGGGCCGCGACCTCCGGCACCAGTGTCGAGATAGATGTTCTTGAATTTTCCCCGGATGTCCGTGATTCCGTTCGCCGCGGCCGACTGCTGCACAGATTCGGCGACAAGGGCGATCCCGCCGACGCCACCCAGCTGCGCCACCTGAACAGTGACATCCGGATAGGCGTCAAGAAATCCCGAGAATGCAAAGGTGATCGTCGCCGCGGTGAAATTCCACAGATTGTCGAGGGCGCTCCTCGCGGGTTTCGAGTCCCCGTGAACGGGCCTCGGAGGCTGTCCCGGTATCCGCGCATTCGCGTAACCCGTGTGGAGGTAGATGTGGCTCTTGAATTTTTGCGCGACCTCGAAGACGGGGGCAAAGGCCCGGGCACCCTCGAGCGTCGCGAAGCCGTTCACAGGAAGGACGCCGCCGATAAGGCCGAGCCTGTCATGCGCTCGAGCGAGCTCCCTTGCAGACCACTCGATATCAAGGGTCGAAAGGGCAGCGACACCTGTGAACCGGGATGGGTTCTTCTGAACGAGGCCGGATAGGTCGTCGTTGTAGGCAGCCCAGAGGAGCCTGGCCTCCTCCGCCGTGAGGTCGGGGTCGACGTTTGAAGTGGTCGGCCACGAGATCAGCTGGCGCTGAACACCGTGCTTGTCCAGATGGCTTATGCGCGTCTCAGCGCCGTCAAACATCTGCGTGCCGCGGGGTCCGTTAGGACGCGGTCCCTGGCCGCTCGCAGGAGCTCCAGGGCGCACGAGGTTCCGCTCGCCGTTTTCGTTTGTCACGTAGCGGACGCCAACCGTCTTGGTAGAGAGAATCTCAAAGGCTCCCGGCGATATCCAATGATTGTGCAGGTCGAATAACCCGCTGGGCCCGGCGGACGCGTTGTCATGCGATTCGGCGACTGCTTGGGACCGAAGGCGAGACGGCAGCAAAGCGGCAACCGCGGTGGCGGCGGCTCCCATTTGGAGGAACTGGCGGCGGGATTTCATAGTGATGCAGGTTTTGACTGTATGTATTCTGCTCAGGTTATGCCCCGGGCCTTCAGGAGGGCCCGGGAATTGTCGACGTAGATAAGCTGACGCTGAGAGGGTGTGAGCGCCTTGTTGAGAGATGCGACCGAGGGAGCCAGGCGATCCTGCGAGGTCCCTCCCCCGACCCCGTAGTCGGTCCCGAAAAGGATCCGATCGGCGCCGAATTTTTGAGCCGCCAACGCTACCCATTCGCCGTTGCTGCTCGAATAGGGACCGGGTTCCAGATAGATACGCCTGAGTCGCGCCAGGGGATCCTTGATGTTGAGCCGGGGCCCAGAAGCGATGATCGAATCGATCAGGTAGGGGAAGAATCCGCCCAGCATGATCACCTGGACGGTGACGTCGGGATACGGATCCAGGAAGTCGGACAGCCCTAGAGTGATTGCTCCGTTCACGAGGTGCGTGTTGCTGATCACGCTCCAGCGGACGGCACCCAGATCCGTGGGCACGATTAGCGGCGGCTGCCCGGGCAGCTGCGTGCTCGCCGGAGCCCGGTGGACGAATATATGGCTCCCAAATTTCTGCGCGGTCTCGAACAGCCGCGCTTGCGTGCGTGCGCTCTCAACCGTCGCAAAGGCATTGAGGGGCAACGCGACGCCGATCAGCCCCAGATCCTGGTGGGCCCTGGCCAGTTCCTCGGCAGCCCATGCGGGATCGGTTGTGGGCACCGCGGCAACTCCAAGGAACCGCCCTGGATATTTCATCAGCGTCGCAGCCATGTCGTCGTTGAGCGTTCGATAGAAGGGGCGCAGCTCTTCGATCGGAAGCGTCGCATCGTATCCCAGCGCCACCGTGTAGCTCAGCAGTTGGCGCTGGACCCGATTTTTATCGAGATGTCTCACCCGGGTCTCGATGTCGGAAGCTGAGGTTACGGACGGACGGCCGCCCGCAGCTGAAACCGTGGTGAGGTTCTCGAGCACGCTCCGGCCCTGATCGTCCTTATAGATGCGCGGGGCCTTGGTCCGGCCGGAAAGATAGGAGATCTCGCCGGGCGTGATGACGTGGCTGTGCCAGTCGACCAGAACCAGTGGATCGGGACCGGACGGCAGGGAGGAATCCGGCTCCGCAAAGGTGCGCTTCGGCAAGAGTGTCCCGGCGGCAGCTGCGATGCCGGCGAGCTTAATGAATCTGCGTCGTGTGGTGGCCATCGCGGGTCCCCTCAGAAGCGATAGGCCACCCTCAGCCCCGCATTTGCGCCTGGCAGGGGCGTGGAGCCACCCGCATGATCGTGCTGGTTGGTCGCGTTCTGAAGGTCCAGCGCAATGCGGTAACGGGGCTGGTTGTAATAGACGCCCAGGTCGAGGTTGTAGTCTCCTGGCACCGTTACGGAGCCGTCGGTCGCGACCCAATAGGAATCGTGAACGGAATAGTCCGCCTTCACGCCGAAGCCGGAACTGAACTCGTACACGGCATATAGTGTGCCGGTATTGTGTGGCAGGTTCACGATCCGGGTGTTCACGCCCTTGACCGCCGTGGTCGCCCCCAGGATGTTGGTCGAGTTGTCGGCGACGATCGGAGCCGGAGCGCTGAACGTGGAATTGAGGTTTGTCGCGGCAAGGTAGCTATAGTTGACGCCGAGGCTGAACCGCTTGATCGGCTGGTAGCGCAGCGAGAATTCGGTTCCCTGATAGAGGCCCAACGCCTGGATCGGGTTGGCATTGGCGGCGGCGCCGGCGGGAAGCGCAAGCGTCCCTTCCCGGGTCTGTCGGTACTCGTCCACGGTGACGAAGAGCTTGTCCGGGATGACCTCCGCCTTGGCGCCCGCCTCGCTCAATTCACTTACGCTCTTGAAATTGTAGGGGTCGAGTTGGTTCGCGACGCCTGCGATCGTGGTCGAGAAGCCCACGGCGCCGCTGGTGTTGCCGTCCGTCGCGGTCACATAGTCGTAGGTGAAGTAAGTGGTCAGCCAGGGCACCGGCTTGTAGCTCAGGCTCGCGGAATAGGACGGTTCGGGAACCCTGACCGAACCGCTGAGCGCGCTATTTCCGGGTATGTTCGGGGTATAGATGGGATTTGAAGCGTGGGCCCATGCGAGGGATTCGCGCGCTCCAAGGTCTAGGATGAAATGGCTCCCAATCTTAATGGAGTGTTGGCTGAAGATGCCGCCCCACTCCTCGAGCGTGTAATAGTCCGCCGTTCCTAGCGTTCCGACGACGGTGCCCGTCGAGCTGCCGCCAGGGGTTGTGGCGCCGCCGTTCGTGCTCTGAGGGACCGGCAAGTACTGCCAAAAACCCTTCAGATAGCCAAAGTTAGTAAGCACCGGGGTGTTTACCGTGCCTGAAAACGGATAGACCTGTGCCCCGAAGAAGGAATTTCGGTTAAAGGTCGCGGGATTGGCCTCCAGATTGTAGAAGTCGCCTGTCGGCCCGTAGGCCGCGCTTTCGCTGTCCTTGAAGTTCGTGCTGGGCTCCCATCGAAAGGCCAGGCCCGTGTTGCTGTCGTGCTCGATGTTTACCCCGAGCACCTTGTAAAGCAGCTTTAGCTGCGCCTCGAAACGGTCTTCTATGGAGTTGGCCAGGATGTAGTTGAAGAACCCCCCGTTCGAGGTGCTGTCGGTGAGGTAGCGGCCATAGGTGAGGCTGTTCACGAGCACCAGGCTCTCGTTGACCTCCTTCTTGAAGCGGGTCTGGAAATTCACCGTGTCCGTGTAGGTGGGATAGGCCGGGTCGTTCAGAGTAGCCGCTTCTGAAATCGCCTCAGGCTGCACGAGGGCGGGGTCAAGAACGTAGCCGACGATCGTCCCGGCACCGGCCGTTGTGTCGCTCGTCGGATTGGCGGTGGGCGCACCCGCATTATAGTAGGTTAGGCCGTTCGGCGCGGTTACCTTCGTCCGCTTGATCCAGTTTCCCGTAGCAACCCCGGAGGCGTTGAGCACCGGCGAGTAATAGCCGGTGCCGACCTGGATGATGGGCGTGGCCGGACCAGCGAGATAAATGCTGTTATCGATCAGCTCCTGGTTAACCCTATTTTGGAAGTTGTTTACGATCCAGTCGTAGTGGCCGTACTCTAAATTAAAATCCAGGGCCGTAGTGCTATTGGGCCGCCATCCGAGCGCCCCGAAGAAGTTATTGTAGCTATCATGGGTGTTGGCGTAGTAGGAGTCAGTCGTGTCACCCTCGTAACTCACCCGAAAGGCGAGCTTCCCCTCGACGATTGGCGCTCCGATGTCGATCTGCGCCGAATCCTGCAATTTGTAACCCTCGCCGTCGAACCACTGCCCGATATCGACCGACACGACTCCGCGCTCCTGGTCGAAATATGGCTGCTTTGTGATGTAATTGACGTAGCCGGCCGTGCGGGCCGAGGGGCCAAAAATGACTGAAGCCGGACCCGCAATGAGATCCGCGCTTTCATAGGGATTGAGCGTAAACGGGCGATTGTTCGTTCCGCGCGTGAGGAGTCGGACTCCGTTCTGGTAGAGATCGCCCTGGGAGCCCCGGAAATAGGGGGTGCCCGCGTTGACCGCCGCACCCGTCAATAGGCTTGTCGAGGGACTGTAGCGGGCAAAATCGTTTACGCTGTTGATGATGTCGTTGTTGAATTCCTCGGGCGTGATCTGCGAGACGCTTCTCGGGACGTCCTGATAGGGTGTTGCGAAGCCGTAAAGTGCGGAGACCGGACGCTCCGGAAGGGTCGAATCCGCGAGTTCGGTCTCGCCAACCGTGTACTGCTCCAGTGTGACCAGATTACCGTCAGCGGCAGAGGGCGGCGGAGCGGGAACGCTGGGTGCCGAGGAGGGCCCGGCGACTGCAGCTGGCGTCGGTAAGGCAGATGCGGCCGCGGGCGCCGCCGGCTCGGAACCGCTGGCGGGACCGTTCGCACCGGACTGGTCACCCAAAGCAGTGAACGCGAGTATGGAAGCCGTGAATACAGCGGCAGCGACGTGTCCAGTCCTCCGAGTCCTCAGATAGCTGCCCGGCGCAACGCGGTCAGAGTCTGTAGGGGATCCCGCCGTCCCCACCCTCGCCCGGAACATGCCGAGCGGCTTGTGCTGGCCAAGAAACCCAGTGTCGATCTGGGCATTCGTTTTTGGTTTGATGTGAGGGTATGGGTAACGGCTCATGTGGTCTCACAAATAACCGCCTGCCTAAATTGAATTTCTGTAGTTCGTTTATTATCATCTTTTTCGGTTTCATTTTAATCCCTACCATTCCAATAGAGTTGACCGCCGATTTTTTGCCCGTTCGATGGCACCCCGCCACGGATGCTCCGACGACCAGGCCACTGGAGAAAGGCTTTCGACGCACTTTGCCATGCACGAACCTCTTCCCAGACATCCTCCAAATGCTCCACGCCCCTTCGTCTCAATGGGGGGCATACCATGACCCTTCAGGCCGGATACGAGGACGTAACGACGAAGGCCGGTACCGAACACGCTGGCAGCGAGTCCCCACCCGACGCCTCTGATGGCGGCGCGAGCTTTGGCTCCCCTGAACGGAACGCCTATTTGCGAGAGGCCGCGGAGCGTCTTAGCGCTGCCCTTTTCCATGTGGTGCACCAGCCAACGTCCAAAGGCCGGGATCGGTCACTTGCCGCACTGGTGGCTCTCATCTATGGCCCCACACCGTTCGGCGGAGTGAACAGCCTGAGGGACGTGGCGATGCGTTACGGCATGACGGAGCAGAATCTCTTCCAGCTGATGCGCGGCCACCGCGACCTGCTGGCTCGCGCGGCCGACCCGGAGTACGAGATATGAAGCCCGATACGCGGCCGGCCGCGGACCCCAGCGGCGCCCAGAACGCCCCCCAAATCCGATCAGAGTCGGCTGGGGCCTTCATGCACGGCGGAAATCGATATTGCATCGAAAGGATCCGGTTCCTGGGCCCACCCGCGAGGCACGACTACATTCGAATCGGGATTTTCGCCGGTATTCATGGAGACGAACCCTCGGGAACGGCCGCTGTGCGCATCTTTCTCAATTCTCTCATCAAAGAGCCTGTACGAGCCACGGGATACGAGTTATTCGCATACCCCGAAGTCAATCCGGTCGGCCTTGAGAGGGGAACACGGGGAAATTGCTCCGGGATAGACCTGAATCGGGATTTCTGGAGGTCCTCAAGGGAACCCGAAATCGGTATCATAGAGCGCGAACTGCGGGAGAATGGCTTCAACGGTCTCATTGCGCTGCACGCGGACGACTCCTGCGCGGGCACTTACGGGTATTCACACGGCAATGTGGTGGAGGACAGCCTGCTTAGGCCGGCGCTGCTTGCAGCCGAAAGGGTGCTTCCTAGGGACCCGCGTCCGTCGATTGACGGATTCCATGCACACGAAGGAATCATCACCGATTGCTTTCAAGGTATTCTAGCCCCGCCTCCCGAGCAACATCCTCGGCCGTTCAATCTTATCTTTGAAACTCCTGCCCATGTGGCCCTCAACATTCAAGTTGCAGCCCATGTTGCCGCGCTTGATGCAATCCTGGCCACTTATCGAGGTTACATGTCCTACGCTCAGGATCTTTAGAATCCGTCGCGGACCGATAACGAAGAAACTGTAGGTATCGTATCCCATAACGGAGCGGGTCGCCGCTAGGAACGAATTCCTTAAGCCTTCTGGTCAGCTCCTTGGGCAAGCTCCAATGCTTGCGTAGCGGTCATGCTGGCGCTCTTCGCACCCATAGAAAACTTGCAGTTCGAAGAGCTGGCATCGTAGGCGCAAAAATAGGGGAGGTAACTAAAAGAAACTAAATAGGACGTGCCATACTGGCTCAGTCGGCGCGGCTCGACCGTCGCCATTCAGTTACCCTCAAGCCCATCTCCGCCTCCAGAATCCGCCAATTTCACGCCGGTATTACGAGCGAATCTGATCAGCGCCCGAAGACTAATCTCTCTTCTCGATCTCTCCCTCAGAGACTGCTCTGCTTGTTCCTTGGAGATTCGACTCAACGGCCAAAGCTGCGACACTCGAGCCCGCGTAATCCCCTCAATTTTAGCTACTTCTGAACAGGATTGCACCCGACCCTCTCTCAATTGTTTGGCCCAGGAATGGACTCTAATAACTACCGCCCAAGGATCGGAGAGGTTCCCAAACAACACGCGTTTTTGACTGAGGACTCTCCCCGATCTTCTCGTTGAACTCCTGCCCTTTTCGAAGGGCATCGAGACCCGCAAAATTTTTTCTCGGATCCCAGCCCGGGCAGCCATTTTTTATGAGTCGTAATGCCTGCTGCTTTTTTGCGGGAGGCAATACCTCAATGACATCTGTAAACCGCTTCAAGTCAGCTTTGAGCTGGTGTCCATCGCCTAGCTCGTGCTCCAACAGATCCTTCTGCTCCAGTCACCGCTCTCTTTTCCCCTCCAAATCCCGGCGCTGGCGTACGAGGTCCTTAGCCTCGATTTCGATCGAGAGCGGCTTCATGGCTTCCCCTCCCGCCCCGCAGGAGGCGTGACCGATGGAGACGCAGAATCCGGGTGTTGGTTCTGCACCTTTTTGTTGAGACGGTGATAAACTAACACTGCCAAGAACACGGCAAAAGCCGGTGCCATTGGAGGAACATGGTCAAAACCGCCGCGAATACACTCTATGCCTAAGACGAGCGCGGCACAGGCGACCGAAACAAGGAACGCCCAAAACGCCTTTCTTTGATTCGGGCCCCCAACAACAACTGCGCCAATCATCTCAAACGAGCAGTATACAAAGACCGCGGCCAAGAATGGGCAGAGTATCACACCGGCAACTCTCGAATATATCGGCAGGTCCCAAAACCACGGCCTAGAAATCCAAAATACCGGGATAGCGAGAATCGCATACGTAATCCAAAACCCAAGTGTCGGCCTAAACGGCTTATCGATATCTACGGTCTTCATTGTTTGCCGAACATCCGAAGATCCGCGGCGACGGATGGTGCGTCCCCCGCTAATGTAAAATATGGCTCCATACTCTCAGGGTTCTTTTATCGCCGCTTCGTCCCTCCCGGCAACGTATAAGCCTTCCCAGTACGTAAATCCAAGTAGTCTCGGGGGCCGGAAACCCCTTCCCGCGACAGCCCTTTTGCCTATAATAAGGGAGAACCCGTGAAACCTTACCTCATAAGCGGATTCATCCTGACGGGGCTGCTCCTTGTCGGCTGCTCCACGCCAGTCACCCAGCTTTTGGACAAGCCGGCAATTGTCGTCGAAAAAGACGGGATCAGCGCCACGTTGCCCAAGGGCTGGCAGCCGTTCATGCCGTACGGAGATTTCGGTGGACTCGCATTCTCCTCACACGCATTAGGCCCCGGAAAATCGGCCTTGGAACTCATTATCGAACGGAGCCCCAGTATCGCCATCAGACGGGAATTAAAAGCCTTCTTACCGGAAAAGGGGCCAAGTCCTTGGAAAGATAACAGCATCGACACCTTCGCGAGTCTTAAGGGCAAAGGCCGCAGCGCCACTAATTCCGCTTCCGGAACCGGCGCTCCCATCGCCTTCACGGTGTTCTTCCCAAAGAAGCTCAACCCGTCGGACTCCTATTCGACCGCGATCCTTAAGATCGTGAACGCGGAGCCGGACCGAACCCAACTCGCCGAGCTGGCCCAAATCGCTGCATCTATTGAGATAAAACCTCTTCCAATGCTGTCCGAGGATGAATCAAAAGCCATCATTGCCGCAGCGACGAAGGCTCACCCTGAATACGAATTCGACTCGATATTCAGAGACGGGCCTTCCCTCGTGCGGGTTTTCCTTTACTCAGAGACGCATCCGACACAAGTACTCCTGTTAACCTTCAAGCCGAAGAACGGCCGCTGGGCAGAAGACTCCGTCGAGATACAGAAGGCACCCAAAGCCGGAGACACAATCGGCCCATAACCCTCCCGAACAAGATCCTGTGCGTCTTGGGCATCACCGTCGCCGCGGCCGTCGCGGTCGGCGTGATCGCCTCCACAAATCCCCTCATCCAATCTTAGATTGGGATGCTGTAGGGAGCGGCCAAATCCAATCGGCTTTAATCAGTACCCTCTCCTCGTGCCGCGCGGGCCAACGATAGTATGGCCGACCTGATTTCATTTCGGAGCGCTGGCCACAAGTTGGCCAGCTCTTGTAGGTCCTCCGGGAATTGTGTCCCATGTTGTGTCCCAGTCTTTCCATCGCTTTCGTAACCCAGTTTATCAATAAGGCTTTGGAAGATCCTGCACGCTGTTTCGATCCCAGCTCGGGCAGCCATTTGATCCTCGTGACAGGAAGTGACAGGCTCTCCACCATGAAGTGGCTCTCCACCATGAAGTGGGCTCACGGCAACCCCTTCTAGTGACGGGAATTTTGCCTCGCCCCCTGTGCCCCATCCCGTGTTCGCAGTTATTTTTGGGGAATCGCCTTGAAGGCGGCCACGATAATGGGCTTCGCCCATTCGGGAGTGTTCTGCACATCGTCGGGCCCGGGGAAGTCTATCGCGCGCTTAGTGACTGAGAGAACCAGTTTGGGTTCGGGAGATTGCCCTTTGTCTGGATCCCTTTCCATGGAATTGTCGTAGACGCGAAGGTCAGTCACATGGGGCAGCAATTTGACGAGGTTGACGTGGCTGCCGATCCAGCGTTTTCGGATGTCGGCCTCGGGAATTGGGTGCCCACCTTTTTCCACTCGGGAGGCCACACGCTTGATATGGAGGTCAATACTCGACAGGCCGGCATACCAGATATTGAGAGTGGCTCCCCTCTTGGCGGCATCGATCAAGAGCTTGGTCATAGTCTCGCCACCGAGGGTGGTTTCAAAGTTGAAATCGGTGCGATCCGCGATAGCGGCATCAAGCAACTCCTTACCGCGCTGCCAGGCATAAGCGTTCGCTTCTTGGGCGGTGAGTGAAGGCGAAGCTTTGCGGGCAGCGAGCGCTACCAAGTCGGGATTATAGAATGCACCACCTCTCTGCTGGAGGTAGGCTCCGCCAATGCTGCTCTTGCCGGCGCCGTTGACTCCGGCGAGAACCGTGATGATGAACGAGTCAGCGGGCATTCGCCCTGGAAGCATTTAATGCGGCTTTGCCTAAGTCGGCGGAGGTAGATCCGAAAAGAGCCTGGACGGCATTTCTTGATTTGGCGGTCTGCATCTTCGCGACCAATTCATCAAACTGCCCAGTCAACGCGTCGAGTGAGGTGCGCCGGAGCTTCTCTAGGCGGACGTATTCCCCGGCAGCCATAATCACCAGTTCCGGCCTACTGTATCGGCTGATGGCAACTGCTCCCTTGGCCGCTTGCGCAGCCACGTCTCGGAATTTATTCTTCACGGTCGAGGCGTCGAACGTGCGTAACTCTCCTAAGATGGGATCGATCGGCGCAGGGGGCGTTTTCATAATATTAGACATGTTGTCCATATTGGACATGTTGTCCATCATAATAGTCAAACGAAGGATTTCCATCTCGATTGTGCCGTGCATAGAATTCGTCAAACAATCGGCATTGAAAGGCCCGATAGCCGGAGTTAACTCGTTGGTAATGAGTATAGCCCCTAGGTTCGATCCCAGCCCGGGCAGCCATTTCACTACGGATTACAAAAAGTCCGGCCTCCTTTCCCAACGCGTTTGAGAATCGAGGTTTAACATAGAGATCGAGGTTTAGCGAATACCGCGCTTTT
>Ga0181517_10001205_pt1 | contig 29789 bp, 23 predicted proteins | sample PEATcosm2014_Bin_31_FD_119748 | JGI IMG/M metagenome (GOLD analysis project Ga0181517, IMG submission 119748) | Peatland microbial communities from MTU Mesocosm Facility, Houghton, MI, USA - PEATcosm2014_Bin01_30_metaG | ecosystem: Environmental > Terrestrial > Soil > Wetlands > Peat | place... | reverse complement strand
CCTTGCCGCGCCGACAGGTTAGCGTGACCAGCACTGGAAGAACCGCATGCCTTAATTGGGCACGTGCGGGTCTGTGGGGGTGCCGGCGGGTAACCGCCGGCACTACCCGGCCGGTGACAATGGAATTGATGCGTGACCCGCCTTCGCCAGGCTTCGGCGCGGCAAGTGCGTGATGCGTTGGAACGTGAAACGTGATGCGACAGGCCGCTACGGCACGGCAAGGCGGCGCGGCAGGGCGTGTGACCTGCGCGGTGTTGACGCGCTTTCCGGACTGTTTGGATGTGTAATCCATAATAGCATTCACAGGATATACCAATATGATACTCGTGTCAAGAGGGGGTAAGGCGGCGCGTTGGGGGGGTGTGATTCGAATCGGGTGAGACACCCGTTCAGCCGTCCCTTCAGGACTTGAGGAGCGTGGCCCCGGTTTCCCACCGCTGAAGCGTTGGGCTATTGTCAATTGTCCCTCCGGGACACAAGAGAAGGCAGAACGCAGAAGGCGGGGCAGAGGTTTGAATATGACAATAGTTTACGTCTGAGGATTCCGGCACGCTGGGCACACCGATTTCTGCCGGCAGTGCGGGCAACCGAGGCCCTTGGTGACCATCCGAGCGCACCCTAAAGCAAGAATCCCGAAGCCAATAGCCAACGCCGCGCGTCCCCAGGAAAAGTGAAGAAAGGAAAGGACCAAGGCAGCGATCAGGGGAGCCAGAAAGACTGGCGCGGCGAGCCTCATGCCCTTAAAACACGACTTGAAAAGCTCGGTATCACGTTTAGAAAACAGCAGGGCAGCCAGTCGGCCCTGACCCGAATGACAGGTCTTGCCATAATATGAACAGTGAGTGCATACGAACCTCGGAATCAAAAGATACATACTAACCAAGCAGTAGCCCAGATACGCCGCTGCCGCCCAAGTATTGCACAGCAAAAAAATGACTGAGCCAAGGAGATAAACCCCTAACCAAACGGTGTTTTCCAAAAACGGTGTGGTCCAAGGATAGCTGTCGTAATCTATGATTTGCTCTTTCATTTTGTGGAAGGTCTAATGGTATCATTGGGCTAAAGAGCGTGCAAATCAAAATCCGTCTTCAATAACCCGGCCTGCTGGAAATCGTCGGTGACCAGCGGTTCCTGGTCCAACTTTGAACAGGAGGATTGCCTCCGCTGGCCGCTGGGCTAAGCTTGGATCATGAATGATGCGTCAAGCGGGCAAGCGCCCGCCGCTACTCACGAAGCGTGTTGGCAAGGGGATCTTTTCGGCCAAGGCATTGGCTGGGTCATTATCGCCCGTTTCAAGTCGGGAGGCCGGCGCGTCCTGGCTGGGGTCTTCCTGGTGGATGTTTTCTGCCTGGGGATAAAAATGGCCCTCTACGAAAAATGCGATGTCCAGGATTACGTCCAGCGGATCCGGGATCATTACCGGTCTCAGTTTCCAATGATCCCCGCCGATCCGTGCGCCGCGCGCCAACTGGTGGAGGAGGCTGCCCAATACGCCCAAGCTCTGGGGTTCGCACCTCATCCGGACTATAGGAAAGCGACCCGGGTGTTTGAAGGCTTGCCAGTCGAGCAGCGCACTCCGCGGTTTACCTTTGGGCGTCAAGGCAAGCCATTCTATTGCCGGGGTCCCAGGGAAACGGAAGAGCAGGCTCGCCGCATCGTGTGGCAACTGGAAAAGCGCTGCGGTCCTGGAAACTTCAATTACCTGGTGGCTTTAGGAGATTCCGACGGCATCAGTCGAGCCCTTGATTAATGGCGCTGCGGGTGGCCCCGCAGCTCGCCTGACGCTTACGACCTGTTGCCTTTCCTGGGAGGTAACAGTTTAAAGCCTATCCCAGCAGGAGGGCTTTTCACCGGAGGGCCGAGCTCTGCGAGGCCCAAATAATGGGGACGCGCGGGAGCTCGTCCCTCCGGGGTTTGGCCACTGCATTGCCCTGGCGGGATAGGTCCTTAGGTCCTTAGCGCGTGTTCCGCGCGACCGCCATCCGTGGTCAGCAATTATGAGTGCTGTGCCGATCGCGGGACCATGCGATTTTATTTGCCCAGACCCGGGCAAGGCCGCCAAGATGCCGCATGAATCGCATCGTGGAACGGTTCGAACGGCTCAAGCGCCAGGGCCAGAAGGGCTTCGTTGTTTACATCGGGGCAGGGGATCCGGACTTGGACGCGACTCGCCGGCTGGCGCTGGAGTTTGATCGGCTGGGGGTGGATGTGCTGGAATTGGGAGTGCCTTTCAGCGATCCGCTGGCCGACGGCTTGGTCAACCAGCTCGCGGCCCAGCGGGGCCTTGAGTCGGGCGCCACGCCTCCCCGGGTCCTGGAAACGGTGGCCGCTCTGCGCCGGGAATCGCAGATCCCGGTTGTCCTCTACATCTATTTCAATCTTATCCATCATTATGGCCTGGAACAGTTCATCCAGGATGCCGCGCGGGCGGGGGTCGATGGATTGCTGGTTTTGGATTTGCCGCCGGAAGAAGGCGGCAACTATGAGTCGCTCATGCGCCAGGCCGGCTTGTGCAACGTCTATTTGGTGGCGCCGACCACCCCCGACGAGCGCATCGAGTTGATCGTGAAGCGAGGGCAGGGATTCATCTACTACGTCTCGCGCGAGGGGGTCACCGGGATGCAGACCAAGGTGGCCGATAGCATCGGGCGGATGACAGCCAAAATCCGGGCGCACACGGACCTGCCCGTCGCGGTCGGCTTCGGAATCTCGACCCCTGAGCAGGCCGCAACCGTGGCCGCCAGCGCCGAGGCTGTCGTGGTCGGCAGCGCCATTGTCAATGCCATCGCGCGGCATGGCAAATCAGCGGGTCTGATCGAGGCCGTGGGGGGCTTTGTCCGACCGTTGCTTCTGGCGGTTAAGGGCGGCGGGTAGCGGGGGCATCCGGAGACTGTCCCCGGGCGCAGCAGTGATCGAATGAGCGGAGGCCATGGAAACGTCTCAAGTCAGGCGCTTTTCGTTACCCGCTGCGCCCGGGGACGGGCGCACCCCGACGGCGTGGCGGGCGGGCGCACGCCGACCACCCCGCACGGTCTGGCGGTGAGACAGTGTTCGGATGTGATTCGCCAAAAGCGGGTTTGCAACGCTGCCGTCAATTGGATATGTATTCCACCGAGAGACCAAGAATCTATGAAGGCGAAGACGGCAGCTAACATCAACGATCGGTTTGTCATTATCATGGCTGGGGGCAAGGGCGAGCGGTTCTGGCCGGTGAGCCGCGAGAAGTCTCCCAAACAGCTCCTTACGTTGCTCGGCACGCGGTCGTTTCTTCAGCAGGCGGTGGACCGGGTCCTGCCGTTGGTTCCGATAAAGAACATTCTCATCATCACCAATGAGGTCCAGGCTCCGGAGGTGCGCCGGCAATTGCCCAAGCTGCCCAAGGACAACGTTGTAGCCGAGCCGGTCGGTCGCGATACCACCGCGGCGGTGACGCTCGGCGCCGCCCTGGTTGGAGCCCGCTCGACCACGGCGGTGATGGCGGTGCTGCCGGCCGACCATGTCATCCCGGAGGAAAAGAAGTTTCAGCAGGTGCTTGCGGACGCCTTCGATCTGGCCGGCCGGGGCCAGGCCATCATTACCATCGGCATCAAACCGACCGAACCGGCGACCGGCTACGGCTATATCCGGGTCGCCGAGCCGCTGCCTCCACCCCAGGGCGTGAAGGGGTATAAGACCGCCTTTTACCGCGCGGAACAGTTCGTCGAGAAACCGCACTTCGACAAGGCGGTTGAGTACGTCAACAGCGGCCAATACCGTTGGAACGCCGGGATGTTCCTCTGGTCCTTTGTGACCATCACCGAGGGGCTCCAGAAACACCAGCCCGAGATGTACGCAGCCTGCCAGCGCTGGTTCAAAGTCGGCGCCACTCCTGCCAAGCTTAACAAAATGCTGGCCAAGGAGTACCCGGCGTTGAAGAAGGTTTCTATCGACTATGCCCTGATGGAAAAGGCGCAGAACGTTATCGTCGCCGACGGCGCTTTCGAGTGGGACGATTTAGGATCGTGGACCGCGCTGGGCCGGCATCTCAAGGCCGATCCGGAAGGGAACTGTGCCGCCGCCGATTTCATCCATGTCGATGCCGCCCGGAACATTATTTTCGACGCCCGCTCCAAATCACGGCGCACCCCCATCGCCGTGGTCGGCCTGCGCGACTCGATCCTGGTCCAGACCGATGACGCGACGCTTCTCGCCCACAAGAGCCAGGCGCAGAAGGTGAAGGAACTGGTTAAGCGGCTGGCGGAAGATCCGAGATTCAAGAAGCTGATCTAAGACGTAGAAACTCAGCGAAACCACTAATCTTCGCTCTAATGAATGCGGTTCCGAAGGGATAAACCTCTCGGATGAGAGCGTTGTTTCGGAGACTTACGGAGCTGAATACACGGACGATTGGTTCGTATAATGATTGTCGCCAACTATTCGAGCGGAGCGAGCCGACCTGAAGTCCCGGAGGGACGATACGATAGTAGCCCAGGGCAAGCGTAGCGCCGCCCTGGGTTACGGCCGCAATAGAATCTCCTCTTTTTTCCTTCTGGATTGGCGCGCCTCTGGCGCGCCAATCCAGAAGGAAAAAAGAGGATGGGTGGGGGCTTCGTACCCAGGGCGGCGGCCTCGGCGGCCTTGCCCTGGGCTATTATCAAGCCGCCCCTCCGGGGCTCCGGAAAGGCGAGCCAGACGCTTGAGTCGACAGCCACCGGCTTTGGTGTTTGCGCTGGTGATGGGAGATTGGCCGCTCCTTGGCTTCGCTGGCGCTCATCTCGCCGCAGCTGTGGCTCAGGCTGGTGTTGGACCACAGGTCGCGTGAAAAACGAGCAAGCTAATTCTCTCCTCGCTCGGATTCATTGCCGCGGCGTTGCTCGGCTATTGGGCTGGTTTAAATCGCGGCGGTTACCATTGGCCCTAGGACGACTGGTCTAACGAGCGCAGCAGAGTGGATGCCGGGCGCGCACTCTGTTTGGATATGTTGCGGTGTGGGGTCAGGGGCTACTCGCCCCCCAAACCTCTCTGCGGTGACCCACGGCCATCGACCCGCGCTCGCCATGCTGTCGCTGCCAGGAGCACGACGGCGATTCCGACGCAGGTCCATCCGAAGCAGTCTCCGTGCAGGTTGTAGAAGGTGCGTGCCGGCCGTTCGTCCGGCGGGGGCAGGGGAATCTGCACCGTCATGAAACCCGCGCCGTAGATCGTGCCGGCGGTGTCGCGGAAGACTTCGTTTAAGCGGCCGCGCGCGTCGATCCAGCAGGTCAGCCCGGTATTGGTGCAACGGACGAGCGGCAGGCCGTTTTCGACGGCCCGGAACAGGGCGGTGGCCGCGTGTTGCCACTGGGCGGCGCCTTCCCCAAACCAGCCGTCGTTGGTGATGTTGACCAGGAAATCCACGTCCGGCCCGGCTGCTTCGCGGGTTAATTGCGGAAACACGTCTTCGAAGCAGATTAACACGGAGGTTGTCGCGTCCAGCCCGGCGAGTTGGAATCGGGCGGGGCGGTTGCCGGGCGTGAATCCGCCTTCGATGGGGGTGAACCACTTCAGGAACGGAAGCCAGCGCGCCAGCGGAATGTACTCCCCGAAAATGACCAGGTTCCGCTTCAGGTAGCGATCTTCGAGGCGGCCCTGCGGGCTGACCAGGAAACTGCTGTTGAAATAAAGCCGATCTTTGGGATCGGTCGAGCCCGGCTTTGGTTCCATGTCATCGGCGCCGATAATCATCCAGGCTCGATGCGCGACGGCCAGGTTGGTGACCGCCTCCAATAGAGCGGGATCATACCGCACGAGGCTCGGCACCGCCGATTCCGGCCAGATGAGCAGTTCGGGCTGCGTCGCCAGCGCCTGCTCCGACAAACGAACGACGTCGCGGAAACGCATGGCGTCGGCGCTCTCGTCCCAGATCAGGGTCTGGGGGATGCTCGGTTGAACGAGTGCGACCTTGAGCACCCGGTCCGATGCGGGCTTTTCCCGCAGGCGATGAAAGCCGAGATTGAAGAGCACCGCCGCGACGATCATTGGCAGAAACAGGTCCGCAATCCAAACGGAGCGGGCCGCAGGCTGGCGGAGCATTCTGACTCCGGCCGACACAAGGCAGAGCGAAAACCAGACCAGCAGGAACGACACCCCGTAAACGCCGGTGACCGACGCCACCTGAATTAGCGGCGTCATGCGATACTGCGATACCCCCAGCAGGTCCCAGGGGAACCCACCAAATATGCGGGTGAGAAGCATTTCGAGGGCGACCCAGACCGCCGCGCCGGAAAGCGACCACAGCAGCCGTTGCCCCCAACTCCCTTCCAGTATTCCTTCGAACATCCCTTTTGGTTCAAGGAGGCCGGGTGAAGCATCAAACGTTGGATTCTGACCGCCGGCGTTTGGAGCTTGCGGCGCGGGATCGAGGTTCGCGTTTCCCTGTCTTGCGCCTCCAGAAACAAGGCAGACCCAGGTCGCCGGGAACAAGGCCAGAAAAGCGCTCAACGCCAGCCACCCCACGGCGGGGCCGAGCGGCAGGCCGTGCCAGCGGTAAGGAATCAACAGCAGCCAGTAAAGGCCGGCGAGATAGTAGGCCAAGCCGGCGATGTAACCGATTCGAAACCTCTCCGCGCCGCGCTTGCCCAGGGCGGCGGCGGCCATCAACCCGGGTGCAACCCAGGCCAGGCCGGCAATGCCGATGTTGGGAAAGGCTGCCGCCAGCAACAGCCCCCCGGCAATAGCCGACGGGTAACGACTGCGCATGAGCGAGCTGGCCCAGAGTTTCTTCACCCGGCGCAGCTTGCCTCAAAGCTTCTGAAAGGCAAGCGCGACCGCGCGACCGGGCGACATCCGCGCACTGCCCGGGGAGTGCGCCCTTGGGCGTCCGCAAGGACCCCGGGCGCAGCAATATCCGAAAACCGGCTGACATCCGCACGCGCTGAAGCTGCGCCCAACGATACGTCGGAAATCAGCCGGCCGAAGTGGCCCGCTGCGCCCGAGGACGGGCGCACCCCCTTCGCGTCTGTTGGGGGCGGTGTATGAATGCGCCCAAAAGGCCCCTTTCACATCGCCCCATTCATGAGCTATCCTCTCCCCATGCAGGACCAGGTCCAATTCCACCGGCTTTTCATCGCTATCCAGCCGCCGGAGGATGTCAAAACCGCCATTGAAAAGGCCCAGGCGGAACTGCGACGCGCGGCATCCGGGGGACGGGTGCGATGGACCACGCGCGAGCAGTTTCATTTAACTCTGAAATTCCTGGGCGACGTGGACTCCCAACGCACCGAGACGCTGGCCGAAGCTCTCCGTGGCGCGTGCCGGGGCTTCGCGCCGATGCTATTGCGGGCCGAGGGTGTTGGCTTCTTCCCGGACCCGCGTCGCCCACGGGTGGTTTGGGGTGGCGTGAATGAGGGGCGGGACCAGTTGCGCGCGCTGCAAGTGGCGGTGGAAGCAGCCAGCCGGGACTTTAGCGTCCAAGCTCCCGAAAAGAGCTTCACCGGGCACATCACGCTGGGCCGCGTCAAGGAGATCCGCCGGCCGGAAGTCGAGGCGCTGGCCAATGCCGCCGCGGGCATGGCGACACGCTTGTTTGGTGAGTGGACGGCGGAGGAGGTGGAGTTGGTTCGTAGCGAGCTTTCGCCGGTCGGGGCGCGGTATTCGTGCGTGGGGGTGGCGAGGCTGGGGTAGGGCCGCACTGCCATTAAGTTTGAGTGACGAATACGCCGTGGCCCTGTAGCGCGGACTGCCAGTATGCCTGGGGTGGCGAGTACGAAGCGCACAGTGAATGCCAAGAGCGAGTGAGGTTCGGATGTGAATGCAGGCCGGAGGCCTGCGCTACGTCCGAAGGGCCACGGTTGTCACTCAAATTTAATGGCAGTGGGGCTGGCGCCTTGGTATGAGGGACGGCGTTGGCGACCTCGGGCCGCGCTGCTGAAAAACACAAAAGGGAACCTATCGGGCCGGGGTTTCTACAAATATAGCGCTTCTACGGAGCTCGGGAATCTCGGCTCCCAAGTCCTGAGCCTCGACCCCGGAGGGGGCGTAGCCTTCTGGCATCCCTCCAGGATGCGAAGGACTTTTCAATCGGCTACCGGGGGTCTCCGCTAAGGGCTCCGACCCCCGGCTACCATCTGTCAACCCTCCGGGTTGGTTAGGAGGGGAGGTTCCTTCGTCTTAATCGATATGACAGGACCGGAAGACGGTCTGGAGCAGCGTAAGGGTTTGGTCGCCGATGCCGGGAATCGTTCCCTCGCTCGGCCCGGCGACGTTTAGGGTGCGGATTGGCAGGGAGCGCAGCCAATCGATAATCTTCTCGGCGGCGTGCTGATCCCATGGGTCGCAAGTTAGCAGTGGCCGCCCGAAACGGGACGCGCACGCCCGGGTCCAATCCGTTCCTGCATCCTGCTTGTCGGAAGATTGTGGCTGCAGAATCAGGGTGGCATCCGAGTCCCGGACGTTCCATTCCGTACGTTGCGACCGGGGAATTGTCGGCGCATCAGGGCTGTGCTCTTGAGGCGTCTCCTGGAGGTGAAAGCGCGAAGGAATAGTTCCTGATTCGCACACGCGCCCGGGCGGGCACCATCCGCCGCACTCGATATTGGATTCCTGGGCGGCACGCAGGGCTGCCTGATCCACGCCCGTCTGCCCGCCGGACACGATTTTGTGTAGCATGGAAGCCTTCCGTCTACTCGTTTTCTGCTGTTTTGAACACCAAGATAACAAAGGGAACGAAGAAATCCTTCGTTCGCCTTGTTACAAGACGCCGCATGGTTTGTAGTGGCAGTCCGCTTTTGCTGGGGGTAGCCTTGGGCAAATCATACTTTATGCCAGAGGACCCCGCAGCGCCAATGCCCGCGAGACCCAGGTTGAACCCGCTGGAAGAACCGACGAACGCCCAGATCGTTGAAGCCATCAAGGTATGCGCCAAGGAGGCGGTTCTCATGGCCATTACGGTGATGATCCTGGGCAGCATCGCTATCGGCATCCTGAGCGGTATCTGTGGAGAGATGGTTCCTTCATTGCCGCCGGGTTTGGGGGGGCAGACGGGTTTAGAGAGCCAGACGGGGTCGGCAGGCGCGCTGACTCATTGGTGGCACGCGCCCACGATCGCCTTTCATCGTCATTCCTTTGTTATGCTGTGGGCGGTGCTGTTCATCGCCAAGATGGCGTTGAGGCTGGCGCGCTACTCGACCAACCCGTGGCAACGCGCCGTTGCGGCGCGATTGCTCCGGGTAAGTCACCGGGTTTTGCGGGATTGGTTCAAGATTCTCATCAAGAATGCTTTCGCGGCTTTTATTGCCGTTCTCGTGTTACAGGCCATTCCGCGGTTTTCATGGACAAGCCTTTTGTGGGCAGCGCTCAAGGATCAGATACACCCCCTATTCGAAGCCGCGGCGCACTTGATGAGCGGGCGCTTGCTGGGCCTTTTTCAGGAGTGGTTTTCCTGGTATGGAGATAACCAGACCAAGCTCTCTTTCTGGCTGCTCTTCAGCGCCGCGGTCTGCGATGATCTCGGGCTACCGAATTACAAGACGCTTGCCTGCTGGGCCTGGAGACGGATCCGTAAAGGCATTGAGCAAAGGAGAGTTGCCTCGGCGTGAGGTTACGTGTGAGAGTTGGCTACTTAACCGCGGCGGCGGCGATGACTTCGAAGGGGATGGCGGGGATGGCGCTTAGGGCCAGGCGCTGGTTCTTGGTTTGAGCTTTGGCTTTTCCGGCGGCGGCGGGCCGCTCGGTGGTGACGCGCACGATGAGGTTTCCCTTCTGGCCGGGTTTGACCTTGGCGGCGTCGCTCTGGAGCAGCAGTTCGGTGCTCTCGTCGGAGGAGGTGACGCTCTGGAGCTGGATGCCATCGGGCGGCTCGCTCAATTCAAGCTGCAAGCGGTCGGACAAAGCCCCCCTGGGTGTGGCAATCCGGACCCGGGCGGTGCCGCCGGCGGGGATTCGGATGGGGGTCTCGCCCAGGATGCGCACGGCGGCGGCCGGCATTCGCCTGCCGGAGACGTTTACCAGCAAATCCTTGGATGGGACCAAGTGACGGTAAATGAAGGCCTGCATCATGTCCTCGGCCGGCACAGCCGTGTGCACGATGGCATCTCCACCAATGACCGCGCGGCCGGACAGGCTCAAGGAGACGGGCTCCTCGGGCGAGGTTTGCGGGGCGGTGAGGGTGATCCGAACCTGGTTGCTATTGGCGGGCACCTGGGCGCCGCTCAGTGAAAAGCCCGGCGGCGCATCTTTGAGGATCAGGGAGATTGGGCCGGAAAAGCCATCTTTGCGCAGCGCATAGACGGTGAGCGGGACGGTTGCACCCGGGCGGACGCTCAGACTGGAGGGGGCGACGCGCAATTCGAAATCGGGCTGCGGGGCGCTGACGCGCAGACGATAGGCGAACTCGGGTCCGCCCTGGCGCTGGGCATCATAGAGGCGCAGGTAATAGGTGCCGTCGGCCGGGAGCGTGGCGGTCAGATAGGAATCGGCGTGATGGGTGTTGAGGCCGGAGCCTTTGTCCTCGAAATCGTCGTTGAAAGCGATCTGGCGGTTGGCGGCGTCGGTCAGTTTGAGCACCGAATCGAGGGGAGAATTAAGGCGGCGAGCGAAGACTTCGGCAACCACCTGGCTGCCCGCTCGGCCTTCGAATCGGAACAGGTCGACGTCGCCCGGCCGATCAATGCGGCCATTGACGATTATCGGCAGGGTCAGATGCTGCGCGTGGTTGGTATCGTCGTTGGGCTCCTGTTCCAGGCATTCCGGCAGCGAGGTGACGGCGAACCAGGTGGGGTTGCACAGCCATTCGCCTTCACGCTTGGAGAGGGGATAGATGCCCGGGGTTTTGTCCTTGGCATCCATAACCAGGTTGGTGACCGGGAGGTTCCAGCCGGTAAGCTGGACTTGGGTGCGGGCGCCGGCCGGGCCGCCGAGAGGGAAGATGGCGGTTACAAATGGCAGTTCCCCCACGGTGATCCGATAGACAAAGTCTTCGCGGCCGCGGTAGATGGAATCCCGGATCGTAATCGAGTATTCACCATCCTTGGGGATTTCGTAGTAGAGGATCGGATCGGGGTTGAACCGGAAATGGTCGGCATAATCGAGCTCTTTGCCCTTGGGGTCGTACAAAGCGACTGAGGCCTGGAACCAGCCGGGAACCGCGTCAGGCAGATAGGGAATGAGCTCGCGTGCGGCGGCCGAAATGACCAGATGCTCGCCCTGGCGCGCTTTGAAGCGGAACCAGTCCACGCCGCCGGACATGGTCTGGCCGTTGATCGTGCAAGGCAGCGTGACGTTCATTTCCGTGGGCGGCACGGCGCTGTTGTTGCGTTCGCGGGGGTGCGGGTCGTCCGGGTTGAAAGCCTCCCGGCCGGCGGCGCGCTTGCTGAACTCGGGGAGTTGGCCGACGCGGAAGAGCAGGGGATTAGACAAGCCGGTTTGGGTCGCAAGCCGCAATTCGCGGTCGCCCACTTCGGCGTCGGGGGCCATCGTGAGCTGCAGAACGACGTTTTCAGCGATGGCGGGGTTAGCTTGGCGGTTGGGTCCGAGAGTTTCGAGTTTAGTGCGGATCTCGAGCAGCATCATTCGATCTTCCTGGGTCCAGACCGCATTGGTGCCTGACGCTTCAACCTGGGCTCCGCGGCGGTTGCCCATTGCCGCCATTCGTTTGTCCTGAAGCGCCTTAAGCTTTTCTCTCAGCTCGTTGGCCTCTTTGCCTGTCAGGGGGCGGGTGTACTGGATAATCTTCGCTTCGATACCAGGTCCGGAAAGGAAGGCGTTGGTGACGCCATTGAGGAATTGGCCGCCGATCACAACCTGGAAGGAGGCGCCTTGGCGTCCTCCGGCGGGATAGACATAGCCGATGTGAGGCGAGTTTTGTTGCGCCGAAGCCAGGCAAGCGCCGAGCGCCAGCGCCAGCAGAGCGCAGGCGGAGCGTGAGGAAATCGCAATCATCACACGATTTCGTGCAGCCTTCCCGCCGTTTTCACGCCGTCCTCGGCAGATGGAGTGACGCGGACCGTCAGGCCCTGCGGGTGGGGGAGTTTGCCTTGCGGGTCGATGCCGAGCAGCTCGTACATGGTGCCGATGAGGTCGGTGGGATAGACAGGCCTTTCCTTGACGGTTTCGCCTCTGGCATCGGAAGCACCCAGCACCTGGCCGCCTTTGAAACCGCCGCCGGCGACAACGGAGCAAAAGACCTCGCCGTGGTGGCCGCGTCCGCCGTTCCAGGGGGCTTCCCATTGAACTTTGGGGGTGCGGCCGAATTCACCCACCCACCAAACGATGGTGTTGTCGAGCAGGCCGTGTTCGGAGAGGTCCTGGAGCAGGGTGGCCATGCCTTTGTCCATTTCGGGCAAGCGCCGGCGCATCACTTGGAAGTTTTGTTTATGAGTATCCCAGCCGCCTTTATAGTTAATGGTGATGTAGGGGACGCCGCGCTCGACCAGACGGCGAGCCACGAGGCATGATTGGCCGAAGGTGTTGCGGCCGTAGCGGTCGCGCAAGTCGTCCTTCTCGAGCGACAGGTCGAAGACTTTGCCACCATCGCCCAGAATCAAATCATAGGCTTGCCGCTCGGCGGCTTCGGAAGCGGCCAATTGCGTGCTGGCGGGAAATACGTGCTCCAGGGTGTCGAGTTTGTGGAGCAGATCCCGACGAGCCTCCTGCCGATCGTCGGAGACGCCTTCCGCGACGACACCCTCGACGGCAAACCTTTTCTGGGCGGGGTCGCCGCCGGTGGCGAAGGGTTTATAGCGGGAAGGAAGGAACCCGGCTTCCGAAAAGCGTCCCTGCGGTTCCGTCAGGACGATGTAAGGGGGAATCAGGCCGGTATAGCCCGCTTCGTAGCCTTTGAAAAGGGAGACGACCGCGCCGACGCACGGAAAGACCTCACGGCCGCCCTGCGGCCGGGCGGTCTGGACCATGTACGAGGCGGTTTCATGGGCGTTGACGCCATGGGTCAGGCTGCGAATGATGGAGTACTTATCGGCCTGTTTGGCCAGCAGCGGCAACAATTCGCAGATGCGAATGCCATCGACGTTGGTTGGGATCGGCTTCTCAAGAGGGCCGCAGTAATCGGAGCCGGCTTCCGGCTTGGGGTCGAAGGTATCCAGGTGCGGCGGTCCGCCCCACATCCAGATCTGGATGACGGATTTGGCTTTGGCTTTTGGCAGCGGAGCGGCGGCCAGCGTTCGGAGGCTCAGGTGGTGGCCCAGCATCAAGCCGGCGGCGCCCAGCAACGCCCGCTGCACGGCCTCCCGCCGGGAGATGGGAGTGCCGGCAAGACGCTCAATCTGTTTGTCGGAATAATGCTTGAATGGGTCTCCAGGAAAGGCGGTCTTCATTTTTCTGTCTCCAGTCTTGCTATGTATGTTTCTTCGATGAGCAGTTTTAATGCCGGTAAAGGAATTCCTTGCTGTTAATCAAGGCCCAGGCAAGGTCGACGGTGGCTTCGCGCGGCTTGGCCTTGCCGGATTGAGCGTAGGATTCCGCCGTTCGCAACTCGTCCTCGGTAGGGAAACGAGAGAGGATTCCGAGGTAGATGCCGGTGGCAATCTCGCGCGGGGTCTTGCCGGATTGAAGCTGGTAGCGGATCATGCGGCTCTGTTCGATTTTGCGCTGGATATGGCTTGAGTTGAGCAAATGCAGCCGCTGGTCCGCGGTGGGGCGGTTGTTGCGTTCGGACTCCAGGCCGGTATCGCGGGAAGAACGGCCGAACAGCTCGAGAAAGGAACTGCTGATGCTGCCATCCTCCAGCGCGATCGATCGCTCGGTCTCGGGAACATAGGTGAACGGTTCGGGGATGGCGCTGGAGTATTTCTCGGTTGAGCCGGTGATTTGGTCCAAGGCGTCGATGAGCACCTCGGCGTCCAGCCGCCGCAACGGGTAGGAGGCAAAGTTAGCCTCAGCCGCGGCGTTGGCGGTTTTGGGGATCGAGGATAGCTGGTAAACCTGGGAGTTGAGGATGAGCCGGTAGAGATGCTTCAGATCGTACTTGGAATCGATCAGTTCATTCTCCAGGAAGGCCAGCAGATCGGGATTGGAGGGCGGATTGTCAGGCCGGAGGTCGTCGGGTTCGTGGACGATGCCGCGACCCAGCAGCCAGGCCCAAACGCGGTTGGCGATGTTGCGGGTGAACCAGGGATTTCGAGGATTGACCAGCCAGTCGGTGAAGACCTCGCGCGGGTCCTGGTCGGGGGAGATGTGTGCCAGGGCGCCATCGGGGAAAGTGGCATCCGGGGGGACGCCGTTACTGGCCTTGCCAGCGTCGAAAAAGACAATTTCCTCTTTCCATTCGGCGGTCGATTTGTAGCCGACCTCCGAGAAGAAGCCGGCCATGCCGGCGAGGCGCGCCTGGGGCCATTGGTCGGCACGTGTTCCCATAAGCGTGAGAGCGACGGTTTGGGCGATGCCTTGCGGGGTGCGGTTTTGCATCGCGCGATAAAAATTAACCGGAGGCACGCGGAAATTGCTGCCGCTGGCCGTCAACAGCTCGCGCGCGAACTTATCGTAGGGCCGGTTTTCCATGAGGCAGGTTCGAACCCAGCGGTGATAGGCTTGGGCGGCATTCGGCCAGAGATTGATGGGGAACTCCGCTTTGATGCGCAACAGATCGCTCCATTTCATCGCCCAATAGTCGGCGAATTCATCCCGTTCGAGGAGCCGATCAATCAAGGCGCGGCGCTTGTCCGGAGACTGGTTGAGAATGAACTCTCGGGCTTCATAGGCGGTCGGAAGCGTGCCAATGGTATCCAGATAAACTCGGCGCACAAAGACCGGATCCGAGCACAGATTGGCCGGCTGGAGATTCAAATCCTTGAGGCGGTTCAGAACCAGTTCGTCAATCCGGCTGCGCGGGACAGGGGGGAAACCGCTATCGAACGGATTAGGCGTCGCTGCGCCGAGAGAGGCTCCCGCCCAACTCAGCGCGAGCAGCAGCGCCAGTACCGCGGCAGGAACACCGTAGCTCTTCATCACCATATAGGACGATGATACCAGCGAAAAGGATACAAATGAAAGGGCCGAATACGAAGGCTGAGACGTGGCGTCAAGCAATAGCCACCCAGCCCGATAGGGACGATGTCCTGAACGATGGTGAACGCGCGCGCGCAATCCAGGCGCGCGCGATTTGCGGGCTGCTCTCCCCGAGGGGTTACTTTTGCAGGCTCTGCACGAGCGTGCCGTCGTCAGCCACCCGGATAGTTGGGTTCTTGCCCTGGTCCTTGAAGGCGATCTCGTAGATGACGCGGCCGTTGGATTCGTGGCGGGTGATGGAGGCAATCTGAGCGTCGGGGGCCTGGGATTGGATGGCCTTCTGCACCAGTTCGGGCAGGGCGCTGTAGGACGTGCCGGTTGCGCCCGTGGGTGTGAGCATGCGCTCGATGGCGCTCGGCGGGTTCGGCATGTCGCTTCTTATCAGCGTGCCGTCGATGGCTACGATTACTTTGGGATTAGGGGTGTGGCCGGGCTGGCTGAACTCCACCTGATAGACCTCTCTGCCCTGATCGGTGGTTTTGGCAACAGCAATGATTTCGCTGTTGGGTGCTTGAGCACGGACTGTCTTTTGGACGGCTGGAGGGAGTTCGTTGAACTTTTGCGAAACCGTTTGAACGCTCTGGGTGCAGCCGGCTGTCAGGGCTGCGGCGGCGATCAGGACAAGGATGTTTTTCTTCATGTTTGGATCTTCCTTAAGCCAAGTTAGCCCATCTCCTTCGGCTCAAAAGTGGGTGTAACCCTGCCAGACAACGTGATCTTTCTTGCAGGCGAACGTGGGCTTGCGGGCGAGGATTTGGGGCGGTGAACAACTTGTGGGATTTTGTTGCTAGCTATTTGGCGGCAAGGTCCGTAAGGTGGTGTCGGAGTTCCGTTAGTTGCTGCGGGCTCAGAGTCATGAATGATAAGACAGATTCCAGTACAGGCGCGGGCGGGGGTGTCGTGGTTGGACGTGGCCAAAGACCTCATTCGGCGAGTGATTTGCGCACGCACCCTTCGACGGGCCGGTTGACCGGCACGGTTCGGGAACGGCATGCGCCGCTCCGGGGACGTGTCACGAAGCAGTCGGCCAGTTGCTGCATCGCGCGGCTGTTGGTGTTAGCGGCGGAGGATCCGAAGAATCCTATCGTGGCTTATATTGATTCGGCGGGTGGTTCCGCAGGCGAATCCCTGAGCATCCTTTCGACCATGAACGGGATTCGATGCCCGATTGTGACGTTTTGCCGGGGCACCACGGGCGGTCCGGCAGTGGTCATTGCGGCGCATGGCCTGAGGGGGTTCCGCGTGGCGGCCCCAAACACCCGGTTTTCGTTCAAAGACTTTGACTTTGTTGGCCGCGCGGGAAAAATGACGGGCAAAGAATCGTTCCTGCCGCTTCTGGCCGAGATCCTGTCCGAGGACTCACACCGGCCGAAAGAGGAGTTTCTGGAATTGCTGGCCAAAGGCGCGGAGTTCAACGTCCAGGAGGCGATTCGCCTGGGCCTGATTGACCAGGTGTCAAGCAAGCCGATTTTGCCGCCGAAAGCGGCGTGAGAGTCTGGGAACGTTATCCGGGAGTCCCAAATCCTGAGCGGAGGCGTGTCGAGCGTTGGGTATCGTGAAGACCGCAGATCCCCTCGGCCGTTTTTATCCGCCCGCGTGAAAACCGGATCACGTTCCACCGTTTTAACGTTCTAACGCTTTAACCTTTTTTCCCTTCCTGCCTCCGCTGTTACAAACCCTTTCCTCCTTTATAGATGCCACTCCCGCTTGCTTCAGGATATGTTGACAAGCAACGAGCCTGCTGGCTAATCTGCGCTGTCACGCGGAGTGGGCAGTGGGAGAAAGTGGCCGAATAATATGAGAAATTTTCTATCGCTTGCTGTTCTAGCCGCCCTGGTGGTTGCAGGGCAAGGCACCTCCGTCCTGGCTGCCGCCGATGAGGAGGGCGTCGCCCTCGCCATTATTTACGATACTTCCGGCAGCATGCACGATCCGGTTCCTGATCGGGATGGCCGGCCGACCCCCAAATATGTCATCGCCAGCCGGGCACTCCGAGCGGTGACGGATCAGATTCAGGCCTATGTAACCAACAACGCCGGGGGCCCGCCTCGGAAGGTTTTTGCCGGGGTCTTTACCTTCAAGAACAATGGCGCCCAGGAAGTTGTGCCGTTCGGTCCGTTCGACGCACAAGCGATCAAGACGTGGGCAGGGAGTTTTTTTCATCCGGTCGGCAACACGCCTTTGGGGAACGCCCTGAACACGGCGGCCCAACGCGTCCTCAGCGCGCCGCTCACCCATAAGCACGTGCTGATTCTGACCGACGGGATGAACACCGCCGGGCCGGATCCGGCGGCAGTCATTCCCAGGCTTAAGGCGCGGGCCGACCAGAAGGGAACCAGCCTTTCCTTCCATTTCATTGCGTTCGATGTCGACGCCAAAGTTTTCGAGCCGGTCAAAAGACTCGGGGCGACCGTCGTCGGCGCCTCTGATGAAAAGCAGCTTAACGCACAACTGGATTACATCCTGCAGCGTGAAATATTGCTCGAAGCGGAGACGCCGAAGCGGTAATACATAGGAGCGGCAGAACGGCAACACGTTGGAACGTTGGAAGGCTAAAACGTTAAAACCAGGAAAATAGAAATGAGTAAAGACGTCGGGTGGGCTGGAACCGGCAGACTCGGCTGGGCATAACCATTAGAAAGGACATCTATGTTTAGAGCGATCAAGCGGTTGTTTATGTGGCTGGGATTGGCGGCGGAGAAGGCCACGGAGACCGATGCCATCAATCAGGCGGTGGTCGAGCGGGGCATTCGCGATTCGAAAGCCAAGGCCGACAAGGCGCATTACGCCAACGGACAATTGGCGGGGCAGATCGCCTTGATCAAAGACCAGATCAAGCGCCAGGAACGCCAGCGCGACGAGCTGCAGAGCTTGCTGCAAGCCTCGGCGGCCGCCAATGACGAGGCCAACGGCGCCCACTACGCCGAAGGGCTGGCAACCCTTGAATCGGATCTCAACGACAACAAGTCCCAGGCCGACAGCCTGGAGCAGCTTTACCAGCAAAACACCCAGATCATTGCCGAAAGCCTGCGCGAGATTCAGAAATTCCAGCGCGAGTTCGAGGCGGTCAAGGCCAAGGTCGCCATCGGCCGGTCGCTCGAGGGCCTGGCCGGGATGATGAAGAGCTCGATTACGGAGTTGCAGGGCATGATGGGCGGCGAGATGGGCCAATCGATGCAGCAGCTCCGCCAATCCGCCGCCGCCGGCGAGGGCCAGATGCGGGCGACGCTCGATTTGGCGAAGGAGATGGGCTCCAACGTCTCGCGACAGCAGGAAGCCCGCAAAGCGCGGGGCGCGTTGCTCTTCCAGGAATACAAGAAGAAGATGGGCCTCGTTCAGCCCGAAGTCGCCGCCAGCGCTCCTGTGCTGCCCGCTCCGCAACCGGAAAGGCAGAAGATCCCCGAGAAATAGCGGTCCGGGAACTCGGAGCCTTTTGCGCGTTTGAGGCGAATTGGTCCTCCCTTGGGGCTGGGCGCGCTGCAGCGGTGGCCAAGTTTGTGGTGTCGTTAAATCTCCGTATTGATTAGATTAAGCGTAACGAACGGCATGGACGAGCAGGCCCCGAATTATCATCGCGAGTTTTTTAAGAGCCCGCATCACGCGGCGTTGGGCCTGCTCACGCTTGGGGTCGGTTTCATGTGCGGGTCGTTGCTGCCTCTCATCGTGGGCGTCACCGCCTACATCCTGGGCTGGATTTACCTGCCCGACCTGCCGCTCTTCCGCCGGTGGGTGGATCGGCGCTATGAGGCCGCCAAGCGCACCCAGGAAGGCCAAAAAGTGGCGGAGTTCGTCCAGCGCCGCGAATCCTTGCTTCAGTCCTTGGCTCCGGAACGGCGCGAGCGTTACAACCGCTTGGCACAGGTCTGCCGCGATATCGAGGCCGCGGGCGCCGACAACCCCATGGCTGCCTCCGCCGACCTGGCCGCGGATCCCCGGCTGCGCAAGCTGGACGAACTCATGTGGACCTATCTCCGCTTGCTCGGCATCGAGGAATCGGTCTCCCGGTTCATCGAAACGGAGCGGGCTGAAGATGTTCCCGGCCTGGTGACCGAAGCCGAAGACGAAGCCAAACGGCTGAACGCGGAGTTCGAAGCTTTGAAGGCGAAGGGGGCAACCGACACTTTGGAAACCAAACAGCGTTACCTCAGCTCGCGCCTCGAGCGGCTCGAAGTTCTGCGCAAGCGCCAACAACGCATCGACCAGGCGGAGGCCAACCTCGCCCTCGTCGTTGCCGAGCAGGATCGGCTCGGCCAGCAAATCAAGCTGATACGCGCGGACGCCGTCGCCACCAAGAACGCCGAAACGCTCACCGCCCGCATCGATGCCACCGTAGAGCATTTGGACGAAACCAATAAGTGGCTCTCCGAGCTGGACGAGTTCAAAGACCTCGTCGGCGACATGCCCCCGACCGATGTGCGGGTCGGCTATGGAGCGCCGGCAGCCGTCGCCCCGCCGCCGATCATCGATCCAGGCCGGATGCAGCGCCGCCAACAAACGCGGCAAGGCCAGCGGTGACGAGTCTGCGCCGCCGTTTTCCAACGACCGTTTTATACCCCTCTCATGAATTCTGACACCTCTTCGCCTGCCACCCCTAATGGAGCACCTCGGCTGCCGTTGCGCGGCTGGGCGTTGGAACTCGCCCGCCGCTGGAACGGCGGAACTTATTCCCTCTTCGTCCTGCACGGGAATATCTTCGACCTCTTTCCAGTCCAGGACAACGGCCAGATCAATTACGTCTCGCTCAAGACATTCCTGGTTCGGCGGCTCTTTGCCGAGCGGTCCTGCCTGCTCTTTTACGACATCAGCGACGGCCTGACGTTCGGCTCGGCCGAAATGCAGACGCGGTTCTTCGAGTGGCTCGAGGTCTATGACAACGTCGAAAAAACCAACTTCCATCAGGCCGGACCGCCGCGGGACCTGATCCACCTGGCGCCGCTGCTGCGCCGTTTTTTCCTGCGGGTGGCCGAAGAGAAGGAGAAATGGCGCGGCATTACCTTGATCATCGATTTTCCAGAGAAACTCATCCCTTCCTGCGAAGAGGCGAGCGCGAGCATGGAGGAACGGATGAACCTGGTGACCTTCCTCAAATGGGCCGCCGCTCCAGAACTGGCCCGGCTCGATATCGGCGTGGTCCTGGTGACCGAGTCGGCCGACGAGCTGAGCCCGCGCCTGCTCCAAAACCCCCACGTCGCCCAGGTGCGCATCGATTTGCCTGACGCCGAAGACCGCCTCCGCTTCCTCCAATCCGGCTGGGCCGAGGCGATGGCGGACGGCAAGCCTTACTCCGAATGGAGCGATTTTTCCGCCGAGGAGATGGCCGCCCGCACTTCGGGTTTGAACCTTCTCCGCATCCGTCATTTCCTGGCCGAGGCCGTTCGCAACGACATGCGCGTGACCCAGGAGTTGGTCAGCGCCGGCAAAAAGCGGCTCATTGAAGATTACTGCCAGGGCCTGGTGCGGTTCAAAGACCCCAAACCCGGCTCCAATCTCGAAGTCGTCGCGACCCACACGGCCGCTAAAAAGCGGCTTCGCGAAATCGCCTGGCTGATTAAAAACGGCAAGGCTGACGTTATCGAACGAGGGGTGCTTGTCCCGGGCCGGGTCGGCGTCGGCAAGTCATTCTTGATCGATTGCTTCGCCAGCGAGTGCGGCTTGCCGGTCATGGAGATGGGCGACTTCCGATCCAAATGGGTGGGTGACACCGAAAGGCAGCAGGCGCGGATCCTGATGACCATTCGCGCCTTGGGACCGGTGATTGTCGTGGTGGATGAAGCCGACGCCGTTTTTGGCACGCGAGAGGCGGATGGCGACAGCGGCGTTTCGGGCCGGGTGTTCGCCGCCTTCGCCGCCCACATCGGCGATTCGACGCTGCGCGGGCGGGAACTCTGGGTGGCGATGACGTCGCGGCCGGACCTGCTGTCCATCGACATGAAACGCCAAGGCCGCTTTGGCCTCTGCATCCCGCTGTTCCCGGCGCAAGGGCCGGAGGACATCGTCGACCTCTTCACCACCGTCGCGCGGGTGAAGAAGATCGCTCTTTCCGAGTCGATCCTGGTGTATGTCCGCCAAAACCTTGGCGCCCGGCCGCTGACGGGCAGCGACATCGACTCGATCCTGACCCGGGCCAAAGAACAGGCGGTCCTGGCCAAACGCGACAGCGATGTGCAACAAGGCGATTTGGAAGCAGCCGTCAGCTCGTTCATCGATCCGCTGGATCCCAACCTCCTCGCTTTGCAGGAGCTGGCCGCCGTGCTGGCCTGCTCCGACAAGCGCTACCTGCCGGAACGCTATCTCAACAGCGACCGCGCCGTGTTCCTCGATCAATTTGCCCAGCTCAAGCTCCGGGCGGGGAAGTGGTGAGAATCCTGGGGACCGGTCGAGGGTTAAGGATCGCGACCCCTCTGCCGGGGGCTGGAGCACTATTGAACGTTACTTCTAGCCAAAAGCCGGCGAGATCCTCTCGCCCAAGCTGTTGACGGCCCCAGCCGCCCGACAAAGGTCTCCTTGGTCCACAGTCGAAGCCCCCTGACCCAGACCACCATGGCGATGCCATTCACTGCCCGCAACGGGCAGCGAGTCACGGAGAGTTTAACAGAGGCTCCATCGCGTGTCTGTCAGGCGGCACACAGTATATTCGGTAAGGAAAGGCCTTACATGCTCCGCGACGGTTTATGGGACACCACGCTATCGGTGGTGCGTCCAGGCAATGGCGATCTGGAGCAATTCCGTCGGGTCCTTGAGCTTGAGTTTTTCGCGGATGCGGGTGCGATAGGTTTCAACGGTCTTGACGCCGATATGGAGGCGGAGGGCGATCTGGCGTGTGTTCAGGCCCCGGCCGGTCAGCTCGAAGACCTGCAATTCGCGGTCCGCCAGCAGCTCGGCGGGGCTGGCGGCGACGGTGGCTCCAGAGGCGGCGAGGCGGCTGATGATTTGGGTGGCGATCCGCTCGTTGAGGTAGATGTTGCCGTCGAGCACGCGGCGGATGGCCACCAGGACGCTGCGGGTGGCTTCCTGCTTGGTGATATAGCCCAAGGCCCCGGCCCGGATGACCCGTTCGGCGTAGAGCGACTCGTCGTGCATCGAAACCACCAGCATCTGCAGCTTGGGCCAGCGGGCATGGATGTCTCGGATAAGTTCCAGGCCGTCGGAATTCTTGAGCGTGATGTCGATGATGGCAAAATCAGGCCGCCCTTTCTCAATGGCTTGGAGGGCCTCATGGCGGTCTTCCGCCTCGGCACAAACGGTGAGATCGACTTCGCCGTTGATGATCTCGGCCAGGCGCTCGCGGACCATCGGGTGATCATCGACGAGGAGGATGCGAGTGAGCTTGCGGACGGAACTCATGAGGGGACATTGTGAGCGGGCGGGCGGGGGACGCAAGAGGAAACTGAAGCGCCGCCCCGGGGGCCAGGGCCGATCCGGAGCGCGCCGCCGATGGCGCGGGCGCGATAATCCATGATGTGCAGGCCCATGCCTCGGGATTGGTTGGCCGCCTCGCGGGGCAGGCCGGCGCCATTGTCCTCGATCGTCAACTCAACGCTGCGCGCGTCGGCGCGCAGCCCGATGAGGATCGAGGTGGCCCGGGAGTGTTTGACGGCATTGTTGAGGGCTTCCTGGGCAACGCGATAGAGATGAGTGGCCGTGGCCTTCTCGAGCGCCAGGCCGGGGGTGGCGCATTCGAAGCGGCATTGGATCTGAAATCGCTCGTTCAGGGCCGCCGCCAGTTCTTCCAGGGCCGAGGGAAGTCCCTCGCTCTCCAGGCGAATCGGGAACAGCCCGCGGGCCAGCCGGCGCGATTCGCTGATGGCCTGGTCGAGCAAGTTGGCCAGCCGAGCGGCCAGCGGCGCTTCCGGCCGCTGCTGCGAGGCAAGTTTGCGCTCCAGGGCGTTCGCGTCGAAGGCGAGGCTGACCAACTGCTGGCAGAGACCGTCGTGAATGTCCTGGCCGATACGGGCCTGCTCCCGGTCGCTGATCTCAAGAATCTGGCGCTGAGCCCGCTTCCGGTCGGTCACATCGTAGGTCATGTGCAGCAAGTGAGGCTGGCCGCCGCTGACAAACGGCGCCATATGAGCGTCCACCCAGATCGGTCTGCCGAACCGGGTGGTTACGAAAAGCTCTTCGGAACGGGTATGGCCCTCCCGGAGCGCCTGTTCGGCCAGTTGGAGAAGCCCGGACTCCTGCCAGCAATCAAACTGGCAATAGTTCCCCGCCAGCACTGCGGAGACGCTCCCGCCGACAACGCGGGCGAGGGCTTCATTGCAGAAAACGCATTCGCCGGAGGCTTTGTAGGCCACGATGCCCATCGGCGAGGCGGCGAGAATCGCCTGGTTCAACTCGACGGCCTCGGCCAGGCGCTGCTCGGCCTGTTTGCGGCCGGTGACGTCCTCGGCAATGCCGACGGAACGATACACCTTGCCTTCGGCGTTCCGGACGGCGAAAGCCCGATCCCGAATCCAGCGAGTTTCGCCGCCGGGCCGGAGGATGCGAAATTCGCATTCATGTGAGGCGGGGTCTTCCGCCAGGCATCGTTTGACTTCCGCCCGATCTTCCGGATGAATGACGCCTATCCACGATTCAGAATCGTCGTACAACGCCTGACAGGGGCGGCCCCAGACTTTTTCATATCCCGGGCTGATATAGATGATTTTCCCGCTCGCCAGGTCCGAGAGCCAGAAGACCTCGTTGATGTTGGAGGTGACTTGCTCGAAGCGCTGGAGCATCTCCGCCAGCCGGGCTGATGTGGCCTGATGGCCTTCGGCCTCGGCTTTGAGTTGCGCCGTCCGCGCCTCGGCCAGACGATCCAGGTGGCGCGTCAGGCGGGCGACTTCGGCGGCAAGCCAGCCAACGCCGACGTAAAGAAACAGCCTCGAGACCAGATTCCAGAGCAAGAGCCAATTGCGATCCGGAGAGCGAGTCCAGTAATAATCGGCCGCGGCGGCGACGGCGACGGCCAGGACGGCCACGACGGTTGCCGGTCGTTTGCCCGCGCCCCAGGCTACAAAGGCGATGCCCAGGAGGTGAAACCGCGCGAAGCTGACCCACGCCGGGGTGGTGTAACCGAGCACGGCCAGCAATACCAGATAGCCGATGCCGAGGGCGACGATAATTGTTGGGGAGAAGCTTTCCACCCGCCGGACGAGCTTTTTGAGCAAGGCTTTCATGCGGGCAAAAGGCTATCAGAATCGCTGCAAATCGTGAACTGGGAATCGCGCTACGACAACCTTGCGCGATCAAGCGCGAGGCCAGTGTCCGCCTCGGGCGCGGCAGTCCGGATCTTGCGGCGCCGTTGTGTCGTTCCCCTGTCAGTCGCTTGGTGGATACCGCCGCCCCAGGACGGTCGCACCCCCGGAACCTTGGGATTCCGGTCCCGACGCTGCTCCCGGGTTGCCAGCGAGCTTTCCGGGCTTTACTCTGTGGGGGTGATTGCATTGATTGACTACGGCTCGGGCAACTTGCGCAGCGTCCACAAGGCGTTGCTCAAGGTCGGCGCGAAAGTGTGCCTTGCCCGGGAGCCTGGAGACCTGGCGGACGCGCGGGCGGTGGTGCTGCCGGGAGTTGGCGCGTTTGACGACTGCATCCACGCGCTCAACAAACAGGGCTTGCTCCAGGCGTCGCGCGCCTTTATCCAATCCGGCCGGCCGTTTCTGGGAATATGCGTCGGCTACCAGGCTTTGTTCGACAAGAGCGAGGAGTTTAACAGCCGCGCCGCCGGCCTTGGCGTGTTTCGGGGGAATGTCGTCCGCTTTTCGGAGCGAAAAGGTCTCAAAATCCCCCAGATTGGCTGGAACCAACTGGAGATTCTGCGGCCGGATTGTCCGCTCTATCGGGGTCTCAGCAGCGGCTGCTATGTCTATTTCGTGCATAGCTTTTTCCCGAAACCCGAGGACGAATCGATTGTCGCCACCCGCACAATTTACGGGGAACCGTTCGCCTCCTCCGTCTGGCGCGACAACGCCTTTGCCACGCAGTTCCACCCGGAGAAAAGCCAAAAGATCGGCCTGCAATTGCTGAAGAACTTCGTGGACCTGGCGTCCTGAAGCGTCGGCCGAAAAAGGCACACTGCGGGCCGGAGCCGCGGAGGAAACCGCTGAGAACGCAGCGAGGCGAAGTGCCAACCCAAGCCCTCCCTAAGGCGTTTGGAAGAAATAACTGTACCGGGTCTGGCTGGTCCTTTTGCCCGCTGGCTTCGTTGCTCACTCGTTACAGATCCAGGCGGATATGCGCCTCGTTCGCGCCTCGCCAGCGGGCAAAAGTCCTGCGCCATACCCGGTACATTTATTTCTTCCAAACGCCTAACAGCTCAACATTCGTTGGTTTGACTTAGACAAGAATGTGCTATATTGACGCGTTAGTGTTGGTAACCCCGGGGCTCAAAAGGGTTTCAGGGTCATTTTGGAAATTAACATCGAATTGGAATCAATATGGCATACGAATTACCTCCACTTCCTTATTCAAAGGACGCGCTCGAGCCTTACATCGACGCGATGACGATGGAAATTCATCACGACAAACATCACGGGGCCTATGTGACCAACGTCAACAAGGCCATCGCCGGCAAGACCGACCTGGAGAAGAAGCCGGTCGAGGAGCTTATCCGCAATCTGGACGCCGTACCGGCGGACATTCGCACGGTGGTGCGGAACAACGGCGGCGGGCATGCAAATCACTCGATGTTTTGGAAAATTCTTGGCCCTAAGGCCGGCGGGGCTCCGGCGGGGCGGTTGGCCGAAGACATCAAAGGCGCTTTCGGGGGCTTCGACGCCTTCAAAGAGAAATTCGAGGCCGCAGCGGTTGGCCGGTTCGGCAGCGGATGGGCGTGGCTGGTGCTCAACCACGGCAAGTTGGAAATTGTCTCCACCGCGAACCAGGATAATCCGCTCATGGGCAAGGCGGTTTGCGGCGTCGAAGGGGTGCCCGTTTTCGGCTGCGACGTCTGGGAACACGCCTATTATCTCAAGTATCAAAACCGCCGAGCCGAGTATTTGAAAGCCTTCTGGAACGTCGTTAATTGGCCCGAAGTCGCCAAGTACTATGAGGGGGCGAAGCGGTGAGAGAGCGTCAGGCGGGAAGACCGCGAGCGGTTAAGCCCCTCTGAGAAGCGCCAGATCGCTGGAGCGCGGACGCCCCGTCCGCGCGTTTCTGTTGCCGCGGGACGCGCGGAAGGGTAGTCCACGCTTCGATTGCGCGGGCTATTCTTCGGCGTTCGCGGCTCTTATTTCTTCTGCGCCTCTCTGGCCCAGGTATCTTTCAGGGTGATGGTGCGGTTGAAGATGAGCTTGCCGGGAGCGGCCTCCTTGTCGACGGCGAAATAGCCGAGGCGCTCGAATTGATAGCGCGCGTCCGGGCTCGCCTCTTTCAGGCCTGGCTCGCATTTGGCGGTTACCACTTCCAGCGAATGCGGGTTGAGGTGGCTCTTGAAGTCGCCTTCGGCATCGGGTTCGGCGACCGTGAAAAGCCGGTCGTAAAGGCGCACCTCGGCATCGATGGCATGGGAGGCGCTCACCCAGTGGATGGTCCCCTTGACCTTGCGGTTGGAGGTCGGGCCGCCGGTCTTGCTCCCCAGATCCGCGGTGCATCGAAGTTCGACGACGCTGCCGGCTGCGTCTTTGACCACTTCGTCGCACTTGATGATGTAAGCGTATTTCAGGCGGACCTCGCCGCCGGGCCGGAGACGGAAATACTTTGGCGGCGGCACTTCCATGAAATCATCGCGGTCGATGTAAAGGTCGCGGCTGAAAGGCAGCTTGCGGGTGCCGGCGCTCTCGTCCTCGGGATTATTGACGGCGTTAAGTTCCTCGATCTGGCCTTCCGGGTAATTGGTGATCACCACCTTGATGGGGCGCAGCACCGCCAGCCGGCGAAGGGCCCGCTTGTTGAGATCCTCGCGGATGGCGAATTCGAGCACGGCGACGTCCGTGAGGCCGTTGTATTTGGTGATGCCGATGTTGTAGGCGAAATCGCGCAAGGCTTGCGGAGTCACGCCGCGGCGGCGCAGGCCGCTGATGGTCGGCATCCGCGGGTCGTCCCAGCCGGAAACCAGCTTTTCGTTGACCAGTTGCATGAGCTTGCGCTTGCTCATGACGGTATAACCAAGGCTGAGCCGGGCAAACTCGTATTGGTGGGGCAGGGGCCGAGCCAGCCCGAGGTTCTCGAGAATCCAGTCGTAAAGAGGGCGGTGGACCTCGAATTCCAGCGTGCAGATCGAGTGGGTGATGCCTTCGATATAGTCGCTCAGGCAATGGGCGAAGTCATACATCGGGTAAATGCACCATTTGCCGCCGGTATGGTGATGCTCGGAATGCCGGATCCGATAGAGCACCGGGTCCCGCATCCAGATGTTGGGGGACGCCATGTCGATCTTTGCCCGCAACGTGCGGCTGCTGTCGGGAAATTCCCCTTTCTTCATCCGGATGAACAGGTCGAGGCTCTCTTCCATGGATCGGGTGCGGAAGGGGCTTTCCTTTCCCGGGCGGTCCGGCGCGCCGCGGTATTGGTCCGTGTCCTCGGGAGAGAGGTCATCGACGTAGGCCAAGTCCTTCTTGATGAGCTGCACGGCGTATTCGTAAATCTGGTCGAAATAGTCACTCGCGTAGAACGGCTCCAGGGCGGGCGCGGACCCGCCGTCGGGGATGATCGGCGGAAGAAAAAAGTCCATCTTCCCGCCAACAGTCTGCGCGTCGGGCGTTTTTCCTTTCGGTTTAAGGCCGAGGCGGTCGCTGGCCCAGGCGCTGATCAGCCAGCGGACGTCTTCCGTGATGGAATCCACATACTCGACGTCCTCCTTGGTCGGGTTGGTGTCGTCCATGCGCAGGTTGCAGATGCCGCCGAACTCGCGGGCGATGCCGAAGTTGAGGCAGATGGACTTGGCGTGGCCGATATGGAGGTATCCGTTCGGCTCGGGCGGAAAGCGCGTGTGGATTTGCGGGTATTTCTTCTCCGCGACGTGGGCGGCGACAATGTCGCGGATAAAATCGGACGGCGCGGGCGCGGCGGCTTCGGCACCCATGGGTTCAGCAGCGTTTTTGGCCATAATACTCTTAAATGCGAAGGCAAGGTAGCAAGGGACCGGATCGTTGTCCAACCTTGGGGAACCGGCTATTTGGGTTTGAGCTGGGGGAAGAGGATGACGTCCCGGATGCTTTCCTGGCCCAGGAGCATCATGCAGAGGCGGTCGATCCCCAGGCCCATGCCGCCGGCGGGGGGCATGCCGTGTTCCAGCGCCACCAGGAAGTCTTCGTCGAGTTTTTGCTGTTCGCCCCCGGCTTGGTGTTCGAGACGCTCGCGCTGCTCGATCGGGTCGTTTTGTTCGGTGTAGGCCGGGGAGATTTCCTGGCCGTTGATGTCGCACTCGAAGACCTCAACGGTGGTCGGGTCTTCCGGCGAGAGCTTAGCCAGGGGAACCAGCTCCTTGATCACGTGGGTGACGAAGGTCGGATTGATCAGGGTCGGCTCGATCAGCTTTTCGAACACGGCTTGGGTGACCTCAAAGTCCTCGTAGGCGGCGGCGATGTCTCCGGCCAGCTTCAAATCTTCGACGGCTCGGCGGCGGCGTTCGGCCGGGGTGACTTCGAACCAATCGGCCCCGGCGCGCTCGCGGACAAGGTCTTTGTATTTGACCCGGCGCCATGGCGGGGTCAGGTCGATGGTCTTGACGACCTTGCCTTCGGCATCCTTGTGTTCGATGAGCAGTGTGCCCAGCACCTTCTGGGCGACCTGGCAAACCATCGACTGGAGCAATTCCATCATGGATTCGTAGTCGCCATAGGCCTGGTAGGCCTCGAGCATCGTGAATTCGGGGTTGTGTTTGCGAGAGAGGCCCTCGTTGCGGAAGTTGCGGCCGATCTCGAAAACCTTGTCGATCCCGCCTACCAGGAGGCGCTTGAGGTAGAGTTCGAGCGCAATCCGGAGGTAGAAGTTGCATCCCAGAGCGTTGTGGTGGGTGACGAAAGGTTGGGCTGCCGCGCCGCCGGGGATCGCCTGCATCATCGGGGTCTCGACCTCGACGTAGCCGCGCTGGGCAAGAAAACCGCGGATTTCCGAGACGATGCGGCTGCGTTTGAGGAAGACCTCTTTGACGTCCGGGTTGGCGATGAGGTCGAGATAGCGCTGCCGGTAGCGGATTTCGGTGTCGGCGAGTCCGTGCCATTTCTCGGGCGGGGGCCGAAGGGCTTTGGCAAGGATAACGAACGAGGCGAGCTTGATGGAGATCTCGCCGGTTTTAGTGGCGAAGAGATGGCCTTTGGCCCCGATGAAATCCCCCAGGTCGAGGTGACGGAACAGCTCCCAGGCCTCATCGCCCAGGATGTTCTTCTGGGCATAGATCTGGAGGCGGCCGGATTGATCGCGCACGTCGAGGAACATGCTTTTGCCCATGCTGCGATGGGCGGTGATGCGGCCGGCAACGGAAACCTCCCGGCCGTCGCTGAAGTTTTCGCGGGCTTGCTGGCACGTTTCGGCGGGCTGGAATTTGTTTTTGAACGGGTCAATGCCCTTGGCCCGTAGCGCCGCGAGTTTGGCCTTGCGTTGCTCGATCAAAGAATTCGTTTCATCCATAGCTCTAGCGCCGGTAATGAAACACAAGAACCAGCGGGTTGTCCAACACTGTTGCGCTGGAGGTTTTCAGGCCGGCGCGTTGACAGCACCACCAATCCAGACACGGGACCGGGAAGGGGACGGGCGCACCCCGCACTGGAGTGCGCCCGTCCCCGCTGCTCTTTACACGTATTCTCATCGTGCAAATTCCGTTGCCTGCCGTCGAAGTCGCCAACCCAATACCATGTCCATCAATCGGTGCATGCCCAGGCCAATGCTCT
>Ga0181517_10001203_pt1 | contig 29802 bp, 24 predicted proteins | sample PEATcosm2014_Bin_31_FD_119748 | JGI IMG/M metagenome (GOLD analysis project Ga0181517, IMG submission 119748) | Peatland microbial communities from MTU Mesocosm Facility, Houghton, MI, USA - PEATcosm2014_Bin01_30_metaG | ecosystem: Environmental > Terrestrial > Soil > Wetlands > Peat | place... | reverse complement strand
TTTTTGCAGCAGAGGATCCGCCGCGGCTTCGGCGATGGTCGAGTGCCCCAACAAATCAGCGGCATACCCGATTGCGGAGTGACCACCATTCAACAGACGCATCTTGGTCTTCTCGTAGGGCGCCACATCGGTGGTCATCTGCGCGCCTACCCGCTGCCACGCGGGCCGGCCGGCCGCAAAGCTGTCTTCCAGAACCCATTGCCTGAAAGGCTCTGAAACAACCGGACAAAGATCGAGCACGCCAAACGTTTCTTCAATGGCTTTCCGGTTCTCCTCGGTTGTCCGCGGAGTGATCCGATCGACCATGCTGTTGGGAAACGCAATGTTCGTTTCCATCCACCTGCGCAATCCGGTTCCACGCGCATCGGCAAAGGAGAGCAGCGCCTTGCGCGCGGTTTCTCCATTGCCTTGCAGGTTGTCGCAGGAAAGCAATGTAAATGGCCCGCCCCCGTTCAACATCCGCCTGTTGGCAGCCTCGGCCACAAAGCCAAGCCATGTTCGCGGTTGCTGCGGATACTCAAGATCATGGCGAATCTCTTCATGATCGGCAAGAAACCGGCCCGACGAATCCTCGATGAAGTACCCGCCTTCGGTGACGGTCATCGACACGATCGCACACTCCGGAGAGCTGAGCCTTTGCAGCACGGCCTGCTGCGATTCGCGCGCAAACAAGTACCCCGCCAGCGACCCGATGACGCGGTAGCTCTGCTCGTTACCATCCATCAGCAACAGGCCGTAAAGATGATCCTGTTCCGTCAACGCTGCCTGCATGGGCTTGTCCGCGGGCAACAGTCCAATGCCGAATTCTCCCCAGCGCACGGCCTCGTCGCGGTTCTGCAAATCCTCGTCCAGATTGAGCAAATCGTCCAGGTAAACCGCAAGGTGAGAGCGATTGAAACCGCCAACGCCGATATGCACCAGGCTGGGGACCGTGCGGCTGCGATCGTAGCGGGGACGTGGAATCTCCGCGGAGAGTTGGGCCAACGTAGAATTGCGGAGAGAAGCGGGGTACACCCCTGTACGTGTGTGCATCGGCCTCTTTCAGGCAGCTGGCGTAGTAGGGGCAGGACGCCAACGCGCCACCAGAGTTTCAATCAGGCAGCGGATATTTGTCAACCGGGTCCCGGTATGTTTCCTGTTATTCGAAAGATGGAGACAGTGTGGAGAGCCTGTCGAAGAGCTTGCGCCGCGAACCTTGAATTCACCTCCGAGATGCCGAAATCGGCGGAAATCCGGTAGCTGATCTCCCGCTGCCTTTTGCCTCTTTTTCACTCTCTCCCATTCGGGTGTTCATCTGATAATCTTGGCAGCTGTATTTGAACCGCGCTCCGAGGGCGCTCATTCGCCTTTGCGGAGGGCGTTGGAGGGAGTACGATGCAAAAGTCGTTTTTCTGTGCGCTGCTCTGCTGTGCATTCATCGCTACGGCGGCAGGGGTGAGAAAAGGCGTGGCGCAAGGCCCGCTTAGTGATCTGCAAAGCGCTGTGCTGGCGTTGGATCACGACTGGCAATTTAGACAGGTCACCCCGGAGCCCCAGGACGAGAGTGGCTGGATGTCCGCCACGGTTCCTGGCGACGTTCATCTGGACCTGCTCTCCCACAAGAAGATTCCCGACCCGTTCTATCGCGACAACGAAGCGAAATTGCAATGGATTGAGAAAGAGAGCTGGGAGTACCGGACAGATTTCGAGGTCTCCGCATCCATGCTGGCGCACGCCAACCTCGACCTTGTTTTCGAGGGGCTGGATACTGTCGCCCAGGTGTATGTGAACGGCGTTCAGGTTCTGCGGGCCGACAACATGTTTCGCACCTGGCGCGTTGCAGTGAAAGAAAATGTGCACGCAGGAAAGAACACGCTGCGCGTTCTGTTTCCCTCGCCGATCACCGCATCGCACGCAGTTGCGGTTGGCGATGACTTCCGGCTCAAGTCGAAGGTCGAGGACAAGACCTACGTTCGCAAAGCAGCCTATGAATACGGATGGGACTGGGGCCCCAAGTTCGTTACCAGCGGCATTTGGAAGCCGGCGCGCCTGGAAGCCTGGGACAACGTGCGCATGGCGGACTTCGCCATTCGCCAGCGCGACGTAACGAAGGACCTTGCGCACCTCGACGCGGAGATTGAACTGGTAGCGGCAAACCCGGGGGCAACGGGTGTGACTGTTCTGTATGACGATAACGGCCGGCCCGCCAAGGTTGCCAAGACAGTGAACTTCCATGCCGGGATCAACCTCATCGATGTGCCGCTGGAGATCGTGCATCCAAAGCTGTGGTATCCAGCCGGCTATGGTGCACAGGCAATAACAGAATTCACCGCACGGCTGGGCACGGGGCCGCAGGCGGGGACCAGTGTCAAGGGAATCGATGTGCGCACGGTGAAGGCCGGTTTGCGCTCGGTCGTGCTTCGTCGCGACCTGGACAAGTGGGGCCGCTCGTTCGAACTGGTGGTGAACGGAATTCCGATCTTCGCCAAGGGTGCCGATGTAATCCCCTTCGACAGCTTCCCGAACCGGGTAACCACTGCCGACTATCGGCGGATCCTGCAGTCGGCGCGCGATGCGAATATGAACATGATTCGCCATTGGGGTGGAGGCTACTACGAAAGCGACGAGTTTTACTCCATCTGCGATGAGCTGGGCCTGATGGTGTGGCAGGACTTCATGTTCGGCAATGAGTGGCAGCCAGGCACTTACGCGTTCAAGCAGAATATTGAAGCCGAGGCTGAAGATCAGGTTCGGCGCTTGCGCAACCATCCAAGCATCGTCATCTGGAGCGGCAACAACGAAACCGAGGCGGGGTTCAACTGGGCTCCGCGCACCAATCTTCCACCCGAAGTCAAATTTCAAATGTGGCAGGACTATCTCACCGAGTTCAGCGGCATCATCCCGCGCGTCGTCGCCCGTTTGGATGCGGAGACACCCTATTGGCCCAGTTCACCCAGCGCCGACTACGAGCCGCTCAGCGATCACTTCCAAAGCGGCGATGCGCACATCTGGGATGTATGGCATGGCCGCGTGCCGTTCGCTACCTACGAAACCCATCACGCCCGCTTCGTGACCGAGTTTGGATTTCAGTCTTTTCCTGAAATGAAGACCGTGGAAGCCTTCACCCAGCCGGAAGATCGAGTGAATATCTTTACGCCGGTTTTGCTCGCGCATCAGAAAAACAATGAAGGCAACTCGATCATCCACGACTACCTGCTCAAGGATTATGCCGAGCCAAAGGACTTTGCCAGCTTCCTCTATGTGAGTCAGGTTTTGCAGGCCGAGGGCATCAAGATGGGAGCCGAGCATTTCCGCCGCAGCCGTCCAGAGACCATGGGGTCGATCTTCTGGCAGTTGAACGATTGCTGGCCTGTTGCCTCGTGGTCGAGCATCGATTACTTCGGCCGGTGGAAGGCGCTGCAATTTTACGCGCGACGCTTCTATGAGCCCATTCTGGTGTCGCCGCATGTGGAGGACGGAGCGTTGAAGGTGTACATCGTCTCCGACAAGACCGAGGCAAAGCAAGCCACCCTCCGCGTTCGCTTGATGGACTTCGATGGCAAGGTTCTCCTCGAAGAAAAACGCCCGGTCGATGTCGCGCCACTTACCAGCAAGGTCTATATGGAGTGGCCGCTGGAACAAATCAAGAACGCGGGCGCAATGGATACCTCCCGAGTGATCGCGGTTGCTGATGTCAGCGCGGAGGACAAAATCGTATCCCGGAACCTGGCCTATCTGGTTCCGGTAAAAGAGATCCATCTGAAGCCCGCGCAGCTGAGCGTCGAAACAACAGGCGAAAATGGCAACTACAGAATCCGCATTACTTCGCCTGTGCTTGCACGCAGTGTCTACCTGTCGTTTGGTGCTCTGGACGCGACCGTATCCGACAACTACTTCAATCTCCTCCCAGGCGAGGCGGTTGAGGTTACAGCCACAAGCAAGGCGTCGTTGAATGAGCTGAAGGCAAATCTGAAGGTCATTTCCCTCGCCGATGCATTCACCGCTGAGATCCAGACCGCGGGGACCGCGCCAGCAAAATAGGCGGCGCTTTTCGAGGAGGGTTGGAGCCATGATCTCCGACCCTCCTCGATGGTACGTGTCAGTATCCAACTGGGCAGCACAAGACGGAAGCGGATTTCCGGGCAAGAAACGGCATCCAGGCCCGGATGACCGCTAAAAGCGATAGGTTGACGGCGTCATTCGCGTCGGCAACACAGATGGTCCAGTAGCAATCACGGGGAAACTGCGGGTGAGTGAATCTCTCTAATCTAAAGTTAACTTATTTATAATGTGGTGGCCAGAGACGGGATTGAACCGCCGACGCCGGCCTTTTCAGGGCCGCGCTCTACCACTGAGCTATCTGGCCTCAGCGCAAACTTGTGCTGCACGGCTGGGAGGCCCTTGCAACGACTGGTTCAGTATACCAATTCAACTCCACATCGCCAAACGAGGCGATGGGAATTCGGTTACGCGCCTGCAAAGGCTGCACTAAACTGGTAGGAATCATGAGCAACCAAGCTTTTCGCTTTGCGATCCTTGCCCTCACCGTTCCCGTCTGCCTTCCCCTGAGCGCGCTTTCGCAAACCGCCTCCGCTCCCCCCGCACAGGCGCCGGTTGTTCAGGCCCCCGCCCAGCTGGAAGCGCGCGCATCCCACGCCTACCAGATTGCCGTCGCCGGCGGCCCATTGCCCCTGCGCGTGTTCCTGTCCACCTTCCCCAAGGGAGCGGACCTGCATGTCCACCTTTCCGGAGCGGTGTACGCGGAAAGCTTCATTCGCGCCGCAGGCGAAGACGGGCTCTGTGTGGACCCGGCCGCGCTCGGCTTCGCCAAGCCTCCCTGCGCGGCTCCGCTGGTCACGGCGGCCTCGGTCCCGGCGAATCAGGATCTTTACGACCGGCTCATCGACGCGTTCTCGATGCGCAGTTTTGTTCCAGTCTCCGGATTGAGCGGCCACGACCAGTTCTTCGCCACCTTCGGACGCTTCGGCGGCCTGAACAAGCGGCACAATGCCGAGTGGATCGACGAGACCGCCAGCCTTGCCGCGGCTCAGAACCAGCAATATCTGGAATTGATGCAGACCCCGCAGTTCAGCCACGCCGCCCAGATCGCCCACGAGATCGGCTGGAACCTCGACCCGGCTCGCCCGGACTTTGCGAAGCTCCGCCAGCAGCTGCTGGACCATGGCCTGCGGGATGAAGTCGCCATCGACCGCGAGGACGTCCGCGGTTCCGAAGCAAAGCGCCGCGAGATGGAACACTGCGGAACCCCGCAGGCCACGCCCGCCTGTACGGTGCAGGTTCGTTCTATTTATCAGATTCTGCGCGCCTTCCCTCCTGAGCAGGTGTTTGCGCAGACGCTGCTGGGCTTTGAGACAATCCAGGCATCTGCGCCCAATCCCTCCGGCAAAACCCAGCCCGGCGATTTTGTTGGCATCAACTTTGTGCAGCCCGAAGACAGCTATATTTCCATGCGCGACTACACGCTGCATATGAAAATGCTGGATTACCTGCACTCCGTGTATCCCAACGTCCACATCAGCCTGCACGCCGGCGAACTGGCTCCCGGCCTCGTGCCGCCCGATGGACTTCGCTTCCACATCCGGCAGGCGGTCGATCTCGGCCATGCCGAGCGCATCGGGCATGGCGTGGATGCAATGTACGAAGACAACGCCCCGGCGCTGCTTGCCGAACTCGCGAAAAAGCACGTGATGGTGGAGATCAACCTCAGTTCGAATGAAGGGATCCTCGGCATCAAAGGCGTCGACCATCCTTTCCCGCAGTACCGCGCCGCGCACGTCCCGGTTGCGCTGTCGACCGACGACGAGGGCGTCAGCCGCATCGACATTACCAGGGAATATGTACGCGCCGCGCTCGATTACCACCTCAGCTACGCGGACTTGAAGCAGTTGGCGCGCACCGGGCTGGAACACGACTTCCTCGCCGGGGCAAGCCTTTGGGCGTTGCCGGATGCGTTTGGCATTTCCGTGCCTGTGTGCACCGGCCAACCCCTCGGAATCGATGCACCCGCGGCCGCCTGCAAGACCTTCCTCGACGCCAATGAAAAAGCCGCAGCCCAGTGGGAGCTGGAGCGGCGCTTCAGGGAGTTCGAAGCCCGGTTCTGAGCACCGTGCAGTCCGGCCACCCGCGGGCCGGCTGGGCTGCTTCTTTCCCCTTCCCGGTCCGCCAGTTCCGTCCTACACTCTTCGCATGGATAACGAGCGCATTCGCGGGATCTGCCTGGCGCTTCCCCATGTCTCTGAGACGCTCAACTGGGGCCATCACCTCGTTTACTGGGTGGGCGACCGCGCCATCGGCGGCAAGATGTTCGCCATGACCGACGTGGATGGCGTGAGCCCCAGCGTGCTGTGGTTCCACTGCGGAGCCGAGCGCTTCCACGAGTTGCAGGAGAACGAAGGTGTTTTCGCGTCCCCGCATCTGGCCCGCGCCTTTTGGGTCTCCGTCGAGCGCTGGGATACGTTGCCCAACCGCCAGATCGAGGAAGAACTGCGCCGCGCGCATTCCCTGATCTACGAAAAACTGCCCAAGCGGACCAAGGCCGTGCTCGCCTTGCCCGAAAAAGAGCGCGCAAAGATCGTCCGCGAGCGCAAAAAGCTGTTGGCGGAGCGGGAGAAGGCCAAGGCGAAATGACATTTCCTGGCCCAGCCGGACCGGAAAGCGGCGTCTTCGCACCAGAAAAGATTAGAAAACTCCCGAATCCGGCGGTTACGCCGATAACCTGCTCATGGCATCGCGCATGAATCGCATTCTCGTGAACTCGTCTCTGGTAGGACTGGCGCTTGCGGTCTCGGCCGTCGCCTGGGCGAAAGAAATCTTCCCCGCGATTCATGACGCGCCAATCACGGTTCTGGTCCGCTCCGGGCTCGATGGCAAGCCCGTGCCCCGTGCGCATCTGCTTGCGGTAGGGGGGTATGACGAGCAGGACCTGCGCCAGCGACTCTGGCATGAAGAAGCCCTTACCGATGCCGAAGGCAAGGCTCGCCTCTCGGATCGGATCTCGAATCTGCCCTTTCTGCAGGTTTGGGTAGCCGGTGCGCCGCTCTGCCAGCGCAAGCCGCGCAGCGAGTCCTTCAGTGTGGACCGTGTGCGGCGCGAAGGGCTCAGCACTCCGAATCAATGCGGGTTTGCCACCTCTGTCGGCGAGCCCGGCACCTTCAACATCTTCGTGAAGCCATCGAAGAAGCTTCTCTTTCCAAAGAAAATAATTCCGCAAATTTCGGAGAACCCCGCGCCGCCTGAAGTTCTCTTGCCGGGCAAAGTCGCGGCTTTGGCTGCGATCACCCCGATGCCTGCCCAGCCTGCCGCGGCCGCACCCGCCAGCGTGGCCCCTTCGGTCGCATCCAGCGCCCCGGCTACGGCTGCTTCTCAACCGGCGAAGGCCGGCTCCGTTCCCCCGCCGGTTTCGGCCTCCGCCAGTCAGCCGGCACCAAGTCCCGCGTCGGGTCCCACGGCCGCACCCGGTCTGGCGTCAAATCCGGCCGTCGCCCCACTCATTCAAACTCCTGCTGCGCGCCCCCCGGTTGCAGCCCCTCCAGCCTCACAGCCAGCTCCCCCCGCCACTAACGCCGCGCCCAAGCCGACGACTTTGCCGCAGACAAAATCCGGCCCTTCCACGGCCCCGGCAGCAGCCGCGAAGCAACCCATATCGATCTCTACCGTAGTCCTGCGCAAGGCTTACCTGCGCCGGGTATCGGCCGGGGTGGGCGCGCGACCCTCCAGGGCCCGTAGATTCGTCGGCGTCACCCGGCCTGCCAAAGCACCTCCGAAGGCTGAGAAACAACCTGCGGCAGTTCCCGCCGCGGCAAAGCCTTCATCCCCAGCTCCACCAGCCCCAAAGATCCCTGTGAGCCTCGAAGCTGCGCCTCCGCCGCCTCCTTCTGCTTTGCCGGACGCACTGCCCCGCTCCAAGCCTGTGGCGTCCCGGCGTCATGCGGCCGGCCATCGGGCGAATCCACCGGTCGCGAAGCCTAAGGCCGGCACTGCGCCAGAGAAGACAGACCAGACCAAGGTCCTCCCCGCTGCTGCCACGCCAGCGCAGAAGGGATAGTTAACGGCAGCGGAACCAGCACCGCCCTGACTGCGTAGAAGACGATGGGCGAGTGTGTGGGCCGTTCGGAAGGGGGCAGTAGATGGTCAAGTTTCTGCTTTGGTGCATCCTGTTTGTGCTTTGCTGGCCGCTGGCCCTGGCGGCGCTGCTGCTTTACCCCATCGTATGGCTGCTGTTGCTGCCCTTTCGCGTGGCAGGAATCGCCGTGGGTGGCGTGCTCGAGCTGGTGAAGGCCATCTTTTCCTTGCCAGCCCGGATGCTTCGCGCCATTTGATGGATCATGCGCTCTGCCTTCGTTCGGATCGGCACTCCCTTCTTCTCTATCCTTCGTCCCGCTACTCCTTTTGGCAGCTTGGTCGTTGTGGCTCGACAGGTCCTCTGGCGATGCAGTAGCTTGAGGCTATGTCAGGAGTTCCGTTGGTTCTGGAGGGCAAGGTCGCCCTCATTTCAGGCGGCTCGCGTGGAATCGGCGCGGCCACCGTTCGTTTGTTCATCCAGGCCGGCGCGCGCGTCGCCTTCAGTTACCGGCAGGCCCGCAACGAGGCCGATGCGCTGGTGGCCGCGTGTGGCGGCACGGAGCGCTGTGTAGCCATCCAGCAGGATCTGAGCAGCCCCGCGGACGGCCGGGCGCTGGTGGAAGCCGCGATCAGCGCCTTTGGACGCCTTGACTGCCTGGTCGCCAATCACGGCATCTGGCCGCCCCATGATGCTCCCATAGCGGAGATGGCCTATGAGCAATGGCGGCAAACGCTCTCCGTCAACCTGGACGCGGTCTTTGGAATGGTGAAGGCTGCGGTTGCCCAGTTCGACCGGCAGAAGCCCGCAGCGACGGACGAGCCGGCCGGGCACATCGTGCTGATCAGTTCGACTGCCGGCCAGCGCGGCGAGGCCTGCCACTCGGACTATGCCGTATCCAAGGGCGCTTTGATCAGTTTGACCAAGAGCCTTTCCAGCGAGCTTGCCCCGCGCGGCATACGTGTCAACTGCGTTGCGCCCGGATGGGTGTCTACGGAGATGTCGGCTGGGACGTTGAACGATCCCGAGCTGGGACCGAAGGTCGCCGGCAGCATTCCGCTGGGCCGTCCAGCCTATACATGGGAAGTGGCCGGTCCGGTGCTGTTCCTGTGCACGCCTCTGGCCGGATTCATCTCCGGTGAGGTTTTGAATGTCAACGGCGGCGCGGTTCTGGTGGGTTGAGCCCGGTTGCGGAGTCCGCGCCGCCTGAAATGAATCCCGGCGATTGTTGATCCGGTAACAAAATACTGTGTGGGTGCCCCATCCTTTTCCGCGCATTTTGCGGGAAAGGGTGGGAGACAATGACACTCAATTCATTCCGGATCAATAGGAAGGATTCCCTGTCGTCTAACTGTTGAAGCACACTTGGTTTCGGAAGCGGTACAGGAGACATTCCAGATGCGCAGAGTCAGCAGCCTTTTGCCGATTGCCTTGGCGGCGATGACCCTACTTGCCCCCGTATTCCCCTCTCTTGCATCGGCCCAGCCTGCAGCGGCGGCGGGCGAAGACAATGCAAAGAAGGCGCACGCGGTATTGGATGCAATGGTGCAGGCGCTGGGCGGGCAGGCCTGGCTCGAGATGAAGAACCAGATGCGCGAGGGGCACGCAGCCGCGTTCTTTCACGGCAATCCCGACCTCGGCACCACTTTGTATTGGGAGTACCACTCCTGGCCCGACAGCGACCGCTACGAATACACCAAGCACCGCGACGTTTTGCAGTTCTACATCGGACGCAAGGGCTGGGAAGTGACCTACAAGGGCAAGGCGCCGCTGCCACAGGAGCAGGTGGACGACTATCTCCGCCGCCGGGACCACTCCATCGAGACGGCGATCAAGGTCTGGCTTAAAGACCCGCGCACCATCCTCGTGTATGAGGGCCAGCATCTGGCCGCGCGCCATCTGGCCGAGCAGGTGACGCTGATCTCCGGCGACAACGAGGCGGTCACGATTCTCACGGATGTGCAGACCCACCTGCCGCTGCGGCGCAGCTTCGAGTGGCGCGATCCAGTCTACAAAGACAAGAATGTGGACGCCGAAGAATACGACGACTACCACGTGGTGGGCGGCTTTCCCACGCCATTTACCGTCACCCGCTTCAAGAACGACGACATGGTGCGTCAGCAGTACCTGACCCGCGCCGTGTATAACCAGCCGTTGGATGCCGACTTCTGGAACGTGGATGCCGCCGCCCATCGCGTCAAGAAATAGCGCCCGGTTCGCCTTGCGGGAAAGCCAAGGCGATGCCGATTTATAATCCATTCGAGTGCAACGGGCTATGCCCATTCGCTCGATGGAGCCAAGAATGACGTCTGCCGCCCGCTTTGACATTCAGGAAATCATGAATTTCCTGCCCCACCGCTACCCTTTTCTGCTCATCGACCGGGTCATCGAGTTTGAGCCCTGCAAGAAGGTGGTGGTCATCAAGAACGTGACCATCAACGAGCCCTTTTTCCAGGGCCACTTTCCCGGCTACCCGATCATGCCCGGCGTGCTCGTTGTGGAAGCGATGGCGCAGGCCGGCGGCCTGCTGATGACCTCCGCCATGGAAGACCGCGAGAAGAAGCTGGTGGTTTTTTCCGGCATCGAAAACGCCAAGTTCCGCCGCCCGGTCACCCCTGGCGATCAACTGGTGATCGAGGTCAATGTGCTGGCGATGCGCAGTCGCGCCGGCCGCATGGAAGGCAAAGCCTTCGTGGACGGCAAACTCGCCTGCGAAGCCACGCTGACCTGCCAGGTAGTTCCGCGCGTCCGCGACGCGAAGCCCGCGCCGGCCGAGGCGGCACAGTGAGCATCCATCCCAGCGCTATCGTCGCTGCCGGGGCAGTGGTCCCCGATTCATGCACTGTAGGTCCCTTCTGCACCATAGGCCCTGAAGTTGTGTTGGGTGAGGGATGCACGCTCATCTCTCACGTAGTGCTGGACGGTCGCACCCGCATCGGCGCCGGAAACACCTTCCATTCGTTCTGCGCCATCGGCGTTTCGCCCCAGGATCTCAAATACGGCGGCGAACCGACGGAGGCGGTCCTCGGCGACAACAACACCATTCGCGAGAGCGTGACCATCAGCCGCGGCACGGTGGGCGGTGGAGGCATTACGCGCGTCGGATCGAACAACCTGCTGATGGCGGGCGCTCACATCGGCCACGATTGCCAGGTTGGAAGCCACTGCATTCTCGCCAACCTCGCCACTCTGGCCGGCCACGTCACCATCGAAGACTTCGCAACCGTCGGCGCGTTCTGCCCCGTGCATCAGTTCTGCACCGTGGGTAAATACGCGTTCATCGGCGGCGGCACCATCGTCACCATGGACGTGCTGCCGTTTTCGAAGACCTCCGCCCGGCGCGAGAACAAGGCATTCGGCATTAATAAAGTAGGCCTGGAGCGGCGCGGATTTACGCCGGAGCGGCTGAAGACCCTGCAGAAGGCCTATCGCTATCTGCTGGTCAGCAAGCTCAACACCACGCAGGCCGTCGAGAAGATCAAGGAACTCGAAGGCGAAGATGCTGCGCTCCTGGTCGACTTCATCGAGCGCAGCCATCGCGGAGTCATCAAGTAGCAAGCAAGCGAAGGAGCGTCGCCATCTCGATGAAACTTGGTCTGATCGCAGGCAATGGCCGCTTTCCCTTTCTGCTGCTCGACGCGGCGCGCGCCGAGGGTCTCTCCGTAGTGGTGGCGGCTATCCGCGAAGAAACCGATCCGGAGATCGACGAGCGCGCTGCCGCCGACGACCACATCACTGTTTACTGGCTGTCTCTGGGCGAGTTGTCGCGCCTCATTGACACCTTCCGCAAGGAAGGCGTCAGCAAGGCCGTCATGGCCGGCCAGGTCAAGCACAAGCAGATCTTCAGCAGCATTCGTCCCGACTGGCGTTTGGCCAAGCTGCTGCTCAATCTGCGCACCCGCTCCACCGACATGCTGCTGGGCGCGGTGGCCAAGGTACTGGGTGACGAAGGCATTGAGCTGATCAGCTCCACATCTTTTCTGGAGCCGCTGTTGGCCCGGGAAGGTGTGCTCACCGAACGTGCTCCCGACGCGGAGGAACGCAAGAATATCGACTACGGGTTGAATGTGGCGCGCGCCGTGGCCGGATTCGATATCGGGCAGACGGTTGTCGTGGCCGCGCAGGCCTGTGTCGCTGTGGAGGCCATGGAAGGCACCGATGCGGCCATCGAACGCGCCGGCCATCTGATGCGTTCGCTCGAGGACGAGGCATCCACTCTGGGCCGCGCTCTCACCGTGGTCAAGATCGCCAAGCCGAATCAGGACATGCGCTTTGACGTACCGGTCATCGGCATGAAGAGCATCGATTCCATGATCGCTGCCGGTGCGACCTGCCTGTCGCTGGAGGCTAACCGCACCCTGCTCTTCGACCGCGAGGCATTGCTGGCGCGGGCCAACGCGGCAGGCATCGCCATCGTGGCCTCTCTCCGACCGTAGAGTTTTTCGATAGCCGAATTGATTCTGATGCGCCGCCCCCTGCTTCCGCATCGAACGGTTGTGCCTATACTGGATTGCGGCAGGACATTCCCTTTTTTCTTCCTGCTTCACAAGTAGATCGCCGGCACTGGGGCTTTTTCCTGCACCTTGTTTCCCGATACCCGGACCTTCGGAGGTTTTCTCATGCGCAAGTCGATTCTGTTTTTCGCCGCGGCCGCTGTTGCATGCGCCGCCGCTCTCGTTACAGTTCATGCTGCCGACCAGACGATGCCCACGGTCGGGCAGCTTGCCCCCACCTTCACTCTGCCCTCCCAGGACGGCTCGCAGATCGCGCTCGACAGCTTTCGCGGCAAGTGGGTTGTCCTCTACTTCTATCCCAAGGACATGACTTCGGGCTGCACCATCGAAGCCCACAACTTCCAGCGCGACCAGGCAAAATTCGACGCGGACAGCGCCGTGATTTTGGGTGTGAGCCTCGATACTCCCGACAGCCACAAGCAGTTCTGCACCAAGGAAGGCCTCACCTTCCGCCTGCTGGCTGACCCCCAGCACAAGGTCGTCGACGCCTACGGCTCGCTCGGCAGCTTTGCCGGTTTCAAGATTGCCAACCGCAACACCTTTCTCATCAATCCGCAGGGAAAGATCGTGAAGGTGTGGACCAAGGTCGAGGTGCAGCACCATTCCGAAGAAGTGCTGGCGGCAATTGACGCGTTCAAGAATTAGCATCCATTCTGCGGCGAACACGCAGGTTGGCCGCACCCCGCAACGCACCCTGCAATGTGGAGAAGACTATGCCCGCGGAACTTGCCACCGATTTCGCAAACGCCATCGCGGAGATTGAATCCGCGTTGTTTGCGACCCCCGGCATATTGGCCGATGTGCCCTGGCGCGCCGGAGGCTGGACGCGCAAACAGATCGTCGGCCATCTGTTGGACTCGGCCACGAACAATCGCCAGCGATTTGTGCGCGCCGCCCTCGACGGCTCATACTGCGGCCCGCAGTATGAGCAGCAACAGTGGATAGACGCGCACGGCTACGCCGATCAGCCCTGGGCGAAATTGCTCGCGTGGTGGAAATGCGAGCAGGAGATTCTGGTCGCAGTGGTCAGCCGGATTCCCGCCGAACGCCTCGGTGCGCTGTGCGTCGTGGGCGAGGATGTGCCGGTGACGCTGGAGTTCTTGATCCGGAATTATCTGAGCCATCAACGCGGGCACCTCGACCAGATCCGATCCGCTGAATAGTTTCCGGACAAGCCCACATCCAGACGCAAAAAAGCCCGGCGGTTAGCCGGGCTCTTTTGCTTGCCTTGCGTTGCCTGTTGCTGTTCCTACTTGGTTGCTTTCTTGGCTACGGCTTTCTTTGCAGGAGCCTTCTTCGCAGGAGCCTTCTTCGCGACTGCCTTGGGAGCGACTGCCTTCTTTGCAGGAGCCTTCTTCGCAGGGGCCTTCTTCGCGATGGCCTTCTTGGCGACGACCTTCTTGGCAACTGCCTTCTTTGCAACTGCCTTCTTCGCCGGGGCCTTTTTCGCGACTACTTTCTTGGCCGGAGCCTTCTTCGCGACTGCCTTCTTGGCTACTACCTTCTTCGCCGGGGCCTTCTTTGCCACTACCTTCTTCGCGACTGCCTTCTTGGCGGGCGCCTTCTTTGCTGCTTTCTTAACGGCCAATGTTGTACCTCGTTTGCTTGGTTTGCTGGCGCTCTTAACGGCTGCGGCCTTCTTGGCTGCAACCTTTCCGCCCTTCACGCCAGTGGTCTTCTTTGTTGCGGCGGATTTCGTTGCGGCCTTTTTAGCCACGACTTTTTTCGCGGCTGGCTTCTTCGCCGGGGCCTTCTTGACAGCTTTCGTTGCTGCCGGCTTCTTTGCCGCCTTCTTGCGGGCTGGCTTGGCAGCGGGCTTCTCGACGACTGCGGTTACGCCCTCGCCGATAACTCCCTCGTCGTCATCCGAAGACGTAAGAACGGTAGAGTTTTCGTCTTCAGAGTCCTCTTCGTAATCCGGGTCAAGCTCCGCCGGCTCTGAATCCGGATCGCCGTCTCCCATTGCATACATCTTGAATACTTCTTCCATCCTTTGCCTCCAGCGGTCTTCCGCTGCTCTTCAATCAATTTGATCCCACGCGGAACGGTCAGGTTCTTTCCGTTCGCGGAAGCCATTGTAGCAATAGCTTGCACGGAAATCCTATCAGATGACAAGTATGTAATGAGATCCCTGTCTATTTTTGTTTCGTGACGGGAGCTTTGCTCTTCTTCGGCGGCTTCGCTGAAGCGTGTTTCTTGCCTTTCGCGCTTTCGCTATTCTTCGCTGCTGGCGCGGGTTTCACGCTCTCGCGATGATGCTCGCCCTTGGCGCCGGAGGCTTCGGCCTTGTGTGAGGAGCCGCGTGTTTCGTTTGCGGAAAGCGCTGAAGATTTTGCGGCGCGTCCCTTTGCCGTTGGCGCTTCATGCGGGTGTGCGCCGCTTTCTTCGTGCGCCACCACCGGCAACGCGTGATGGTGTCCGTGCGTTGCATGAGGCACGTTCGCGGCTTCGCCAACGTGCAGGTGTCGTCCTGCTTCCACCTTGAAGCCGGTGAGCTTGTTCCAGCGGCGCAACTGATCGAGCGATACGCCGAACCGATCCGCGATGGTGACCAGCGTATCGCCCTTGCGCGTGGTGTACATCAGCGTGCGCGTGCTGGGTGCGGCTGCCGGCGCGGTCGGCACCACCAGCGCTTCAACGTTGTCGAGCGCCGCGTTCTGCTCCAGTTGATTCACTTCCGCAAGATCGGAAGACGTCACGTGGTACTTTTGCGCGACCGCGGCCAGGGTCTCGCCCGCCTGCACGCGGTGGTAGCGCCACGCACTGCGTTTGGCCTCGGGAATCTCCTCGATGGCCTTCTCGAACAGCGCCGCGGTACCAGCCGGAAGATGCAGATCGAAGGATGTTTCCGGTGGCGTCACTGCACGCAACATGCTCGGATTGAGCGCCGTCAGTTCGTCCATCGGCGCTTTCACAATATCGGAAACAAGGTGCAGATCCACCGAGTAATTGATGGTCACCGTGTCGGTCAGCACCGGCGGATCGAGCGTTACGTCGTCGAAGCCATACTGCGTGGGATGATTGGCGATGATGATCGCCGCCAGAATTTCCGGCACGTAATTCCGCGTTTCGACGGGCAGATTGTTGCGCTTGTAAAGCTCCCAGAAATCCGCATAGCCGGTCTTCTGCACCGCGCGCTGCACATTGCCCGTGCCCCAGTCGTAGCCGGCCATCGACAGGTACCAATCGCCGGTCTGCTCATAGATGAACTTCATGTAACGCGCATAGGCGCGGGTGGATTTTTCCGGATCGAAGCGCTCGTCGACGTAGCTGTTGCGCACCAGCCCGTAGGTGCCCGAAGGCATGAACTGCCACATTCCGCCGGCGTGAGATTTTGCGTTGAGGGCGCGCGGATTGAATCCCGACTCAGCCACTGCAAGGTAGATCAGGTCGTGCGGTACGCCTTCGTCGGCCATCACCCGCTCGATCATCGCCTTGTAGCGGCCGCCGCGCTGGAACGAGTGCAGCAGCGTGTAGTGGCCCCTTTGCGTGTTCGCGAAAAAATTGATGAAGGCCGCCACATAGTCGTTCACCACCAGCGGCAAGTCGGATTTTGTGGTGGCCAGTTCCGCCTTGGCTTTGGCCACCAGGTTGGGATCCACCTCGAAGGTCACGTCTTCGGCTACGTCGGCGGGCGCCGATTCGGGCTTGGCCTCGAAGCCATTGCCCTGCTTGAGCGCTTCCATCTCCAGCGCATTCACGCCGTCGACGATGCGGTCGAATTCTTCCTGCAGTTGCGGCTCCGTGCGAATATCGATGCCGCTGGCCAGCATCAGGTCGACCGCGCGGTCGAACTCGACTTTGGCCTCGGGGAGCTGCCCTTTGCGATAAGCGGCCTCGCCTTTGGCATACGCGCCATTCACCTGTCGAATCAGTTCGAACAACCGCCGTTGCCGCGTTTCAGCCGTAGTCTGGGCCGGAGACGCCGCGGCAGCCGCGGCCTGGGCTGGCTGCGCTGGCAATGCGGGTGCGGTGGCCTGAGAGTTCGTTCCCGCTGCGGTCACAGAAGGTTGAGACGGGTAGCACCCGGCCAGAGACAAGGCCAGCAGCGCCGGCGTGAACAGATAGTACCGTTTCAAACTTTTCCCCATCGGTGTGGCTGACGCCTCGGGCACGAAAGAACCCTGAAGAACCTATGCCGATGATAAGCTATGCCATGGAGGCTCCGCGCGCAGGATGGCGCAATTCGCCCTCTTTCGCTACCCCTCATGGACTCACGCTTCCTTAGAAATTTCGCAATCATCGCCCACATCGACCATGGAAAGTCGACGCTGAGCGACCGTCTTCTCGAATTCACCGGCTCGGTGACCGGCCGCGATATGCAAGCTCAGATTCTGGACGCGATGGATCTGGAGCGCGAGCGCGGCATCACCATCAAGGCCCATGCGGTGCGCATGATGTACAAGGCGCACGACGGCAATACCTACCAGCTCAACCTGATCGATACTCCGGGGCACGTCGATTTCAGTTACGAGGTCTCGCGTTCCCTGGCCTCCTGCGAGGGCGCGCTGCTGGTGGTGGACGCCACTCAGGGCGTTGAGGCTCAAACCCTCGCCAACGCCTATCTGGCCATCAATCACGGCCTTGAGATCATTCCTGTCATCAACAAGATCGACCTGCCCTCGGCCGACATTGTGCGCACCCAGGAGGCAATCGAAAAAGCGGTTGGCTTGGACGCCACCGATGCCATCCCGGTAAGCGCCAAGACCGGCATTGGGATCGATGACGTTCTGGAAGCTATCGTGCATCGCCTGCCACCCCCCACGGGCGATCCAGAGGCCCCTCTGCAGGCTCTGATCTTCGATTCATGGTTCGATGCCTATCGCGGCGTCATCGTGCTCGTACGGGTCATGCAGGGCACTTTGCGCAAGGGTCAGCGCATCCGCTTCATGTCCAACGGCAAGATGTACGACGTGGACTCCATGGGCGTCCTGATGCCCAAGCCCGTCGAGATTGCCGAATTGCGCGCCGGCGAGGTGGGCTTCTTCGCAGCCACCATCAAGAATGTGGCCGACACCAAGATCGGCGACACGGTTACAGATGTCGCGAACCCTGCCACCGCCCAGTTGCCTGGCTTTGAAGAGCTCAAGCCGATGGTCTTCAGCGGACTCTACACCGTCGACTCGCACGAGCACACCCTGCTGCGCGACGCACTTGAAAAGCTGCGCCTCAACGACGCGTCGTTCTTCTTCGAGCCGGAGAGCTCCGTCGCGCTCGGCTTCGGCTTCCGATGCGGATTCCTCGGCCTGCTGCACATGGAGATCATTCAGGAGCGGCTGGAGCGCGAGTACGAACTCGACCTCATTACCACCGCCCCCGGAGTGCGCTATCACATCACTCTCACCGACGGATCGATTTTAGAAGTCGATAACCCCTCCCGTTGGCCGGACGCAACGAATATCGATTGCATCCGCGAACCTGTGATTACCGCCAAGATCCTCACCAACGAGGAGTACGTCGGCGGCATCTTCAAGCTGGTGGAAGAGAAGCGCGGCCGGCAGCTGAACTTCGAGTACGTCACCTCCAGCCGGGTGCTCCTGACCTACGAGCTTCCGCTGAACGAGATCGTGCTGGACTTTTACGACCGGCTCAAGTCGGTCTCCCGTGGTTACGCCTCGCTCGATTACCAGCTCGCTGGTGAGTGGGTCTCGCCGATGGTGAAGATGGACATCCTGGTGGGCGGCGAGCCGGTTGATGCGCTCTCCATCATCGTCCACAAGGATTTCGCCTACGAACGCGGCAAGGCGCTGGTGTCCAAGATGCGCGAGCTGATTCCTCGCCAGCAGTTCGAGGTCGCCATTCAGGCTGCCATCGGAGCCAAGATTGTTGCCCGCGAAACCGTGGCCGCCCTGCGCAAGAACGTTCTCGCCAAATGCTATGGCGGCGACATCAGCCGCAAGCGCAAACTGCTCGAGAAGCAGAAGGAAGGCAAGAAGCGCATGAAGAGGATTGGCAAGGTCGATATCCCTCAGGAAGCCTTCCTGGCCGTGCTGCGAATCGGCGAAGACGCGCAGAAATAGCGTCGGGCCGTTACTATCTTGATCCTTTAGTTACCTTCTATTCATCTCCATCTGTGGAAAGCGCGTTGCGGCGCGCTTTTCCATTTTTTCCTGTCAAGTCCGCAAACGGCGCGAATCGCATCTCGCAACTGACTGATATTTATACAATTGCTTCTGCTACCATTCGTGTCCGTCAGAGAGCAAGAGGCAAATTGGAGATTTGTCTCCTGTATTGCCAGATTTATTCCACAGAATTTTCCACAGAGGGGGGGCACAGTCCGAAAGAAATTCTGCTTGGCAAACGGAATTTCGCGGCTTGCGCCCGACATTGAAAAAGGGCCCCGCAATGCGGGGCCCTTTTCGAGCTTCAGCCTTTGCCGATTTAATGGGCGGCTGGGGCCTTGGGTGCGGCCGCAGGCGCGGGCACACCGGACTTAGCGTTGTACGCCTCGACGAGTGCCTTCGAAATGTCGATCGTCGGTGTGGCATACAGAACCGGGCTCTGCTGCTGTCCGATGTCCAGCACCAGCGTGTAGCCCTGCTGCTGCGCGAAACCAGCCATCACGTCGTACACCTTGGATGCAAGATTGTTATACAGCTCCTGCATCTCCTGGTTCATGTCGTTCTGCGCGTCTTCCGCGGAGCGCTGCAGTTGCTTTTCCTTGTCATCGATGCTCTTGGCCCGCGTGGCGCGCTCGCCATCGCTCAGTTTGTCACCCTGCGCCTGCAACTGCTTCTTCAGGCTGTCGATCTCATCGCTCAGGCCCTTCAGCTGCTGGCGCTTGGGATCGTACTTCTTCTGCAGGTCGGCGAAGTTGCGCTGGCCCTCGTTGGTTTGAGCCACCGCCGCCTGGAAGGCAACAATGGCGATCTTGGTCGGGCCGGAAGGCGCTGCCGGAGCGGCCGGTGTCTGGGCGGCGGCGCTCAGGAGAAATCCCGAGGCCAGCGTAACTGCAAGTGCGAGCGAACGCTTCATGTGAATGAAAAACTCCTTCAGGATTCCCGAGTGCTGGCTAAACTCTATGGCGCGACCGAACCTCGGCCTCCTCAACAACCTTGCCGCCTTTTCATGAAAAGAACCACCCCGGCCGGGGCAGAGACTAGAAGAGGCGCGGACGGAGACGTCAGCGGGAACTTATCTGGATTATAGGAGGGCGGAATAGGAGCGTCAAACCATGGCATCATGAATATTTTGCAGGTTATCGCGGCGGGCGGCATTCGTCCTTTCCGCAAACAAAAAGCCCCGCATCGCGGGGCTTTTTGGCTATGTCTGTTTCCCGATTAGTGAGCCGCGGGAGCCTTGGCGGCGGGAGCTGCCGGTGCTGCAGCGGGAGCCGGAACGCCGGACTTCACGTTGTACGCCTCGATCACCTGGCGGGTGATGTCGCTGGAAGGCGCCGCATACAGGACGATCGGAGCCTGCTGCTGCTGCTGCGTAGCATCCAGAACCATCGAGTAGCCCTGCTGCTGCACATAGCTCACCAGAACTTCGCCCACTTTGGAAGCGACACTGTTGAAGACTTCCTGCACCTGCTGCTGGTAGTCGTTCTGCGAATCCTCGCTGAAGCGCTGGGCCTGCTTCTTCTTGTCTTCGATGACCCGCGCCTTGGCAGCCTGATCAGCCTCGCTCAGCTTGTCGCCCTGCGCCTGAAGCTGCTTCGTCAGCGTTTCGATCTCGTCGCTCATGGTTTTCAGCTGAGCCATCTTCGGCTCGAACTTCTTGCGCAGATCGCCGAAGTTGCGCTGGAACTCGTTGGTCTGGCTGACAGCAGCCTGGAAGGCAATGACAGCCACCTTGACGGGGCCGGCTGGCGCCGCAACTGCTGCGGGCGTGGTTTGGGCGGCGGCGCTCAGGACAGTGCCCAAGGCCAGCGTTGCAATCAATGCATAAGTGCGCTTCATTTGCTTCGAGAACTCCTTCAGTATTACTAAAAATTGGACGCGCCCTGGCGCGAGATGAGTCCTATCCCCCGTTGTAGTCCATCGCTGTTCTCGAAAGACTCCGCGTCGAACAGGGCTGAGAATCAGACGCGGTCAGAAACGCAGACAGGGACAGGATGGATTATAGGTTCGCGCACCGGGAGCGTCAAACCCGCTTCCTGGGCTCATTAGGTTGCATCGTGATTCTACCTTGCGCCGCGCCTGCACATTCTTGGTCAGCGCGCCTTTACGCGAAAAGGCCGCCCGTAATGGGCGACCTCTTCATGCGTTTGCCTCATCGAATGTTAGAAGGTTGTCGACACAGTCAAGCGGAAGGTCTTGCGCGGTTCGCGGAACAGATAGCGGGTTCCGTATGCCTGCATGGCCTCCTGGTAGGTGTAGTCGCCCGCGCCCCCGGTGGGGAACATATCGCGGGTAATCAATTCCGCAGTGCAGCTTCCCTTGTTGGTTCCAAGCGTCACGTCGTTGCAATACGGCCGCTCGTAGAGGCGCAGCGGGTTGAACGCATAGTAAAGACGGAACGGAGCGTTGATGACCGGCATGATCACTGCAAGCTCGGCTCCGGTCGACATACGCGGAACGAAGTTGGTGCCCGAAACCGGCCGGATGTTGCGTTGGAAGCCTACCAGCGCGCCCGGGATTCCGCCCTGGCACGATCCGTTGTTATACACCGGGCAGCCATAGAGCGGCGCGGTCAGCGAGGCAAACCCTTCCGGGCTTTGCTTCAACTGCCCCTTGTTCAGGGCGACATCGATTCCGAAATCGTTGAAGAACGAGAAAGTGACCGGTCCGGCGATCGGAATGCGATATTCCATGTTGGTGTTCAGATTGGTATCGCCGCCGATGGACGCCACACCGTACACGGGCAGCGGAATATTGATGCACTGGTTCAGCTGCGGGTTGGTCGGGTCGCGCGGAACGCAGGGCGATCCATCCGGGTTGGTAAGCTGCACAGTGGTGCGGCTCGGCACATAACCATACGGAGTCGCGCTACGGATATCGAAGCCGCGCAGTTCCGACTCGCCGCCCGCGTAGAAACGGTTGTTCGGGGGCGCCACATCGCCGCCGAAGCCCTGCACATAACTCAGTTGGGCGCGAATACCCAGCACGTTCCGCCCGCCGGCGTTCGGCGTCAGATAGTGCATCGGGTAAAAGCCCTTGAAGGCAAGGGACGGAGTGATGTAGCGAACATTTCCGTAAAGTCCCGCCACCTGAAGCAGTGCCGAGTATTCCTTGCCGGTACGCGGCCGCTGCGGGTTGTTCACCGTGTTGTACACATAGCTGAACGACGCGGAGCTGCTCACAATTCCACTCAGCGCATTCGAGCCCTGAATTCCGGAGCGGAAACTGATGGTCTGGAAGAACGTCTGCGACGCCGTGCTGAAGGCCGTGATCGACGACCTGCTCAGCGCATAGGTAAAGCCGACCCTCTGGAAAGCGTGACGCCGCAGGGGATAGCTTACCGAATAGTCCAAACCAGTGGAGGCCTGGTTGTAGTTCTGCGACAGCGACTTCTGCGCCGATGTCAGGTTCGCCGATTCGCCGGCGCCCGTCTGATAGTTCTTGGCCGCGTTGAAGTCCTGCTTGGTGTTGTAAAGACGGAAGCCCATGTTCAGCGGGCGATTGTGGATGTAGGGCTGCGTAAAGCCGAACATGAACTGGCGGCTCACGTTGCCCAGGTTACCTTGAACGCTCAGCGTCTCGCCCAGGCCAAGAAAGTTGTTGGTCTGGTAGTTGACGCCCAGGAAGGCGCCCGACAGGCCGCTGACTCCGCCGTTCAGGCCAATGGAGTTCTTCCCTTTTTCCTTCACCTTCAAGAGCAGATCGACAGTGCCCGCATCCGCGTCCTGGTGGGCTTCGGAGTCCTGGTCGACCTTCAGAGGCTCGAAATACTCCATCTGGTTGAGCCGCATAAGGCTGTATTCCCAAAGCTGGGAGTTGTAGACCGAACCTTCGTCCAGCATGAGTTCGCGGCGGATCACCTTGTCGCGCGTCACGGTATTGCCCGTGAATTCGATTCTCGACACAAAGAACGGCTTGCCTTCATCGATATCGACATTCAGCGAAACCGTCTTCTTCTGCTCGTCGAAGACCGGCTTGGGAATGGCGCCGAAGTTGATATAGCCCATCTGGCCATACGCCTTCTTCAGGTTTTCCAGTCCCTTGCCCACGATGGTGGCGTTGAACCACTCACCGTCCTTGACGGCAAACGTGGAGCGCAGCGCCCTTTCGTTCTTGACCGCCTTGTTTCCGGTGAATGTGATGGTTCCCAGGCGGTAGCGTGCGCCCTCTTCGACCGGCATCAGAATATCGATGCGCTTGCCGGTGTTGGGACGGAAGGTCAGCAGGTTCAAACCGCCCTGGTCGCGGATCTGGGTCTTCGGCTCTTCGATCGCGGCATTGTAGTAGCCCTTGTCGCGATACGCCTGGCGTACCCGCTCGGTGTCTTCTTCAAGCTTGGAAGCGTCGAACGTCTGCGAAAACAGATTCTCGAAGATGAGCGAATAGGGAATTCCGATCGGCTTCAAATTCTTCATCGAACGGCGCAACACCAGGGCGTTGAGGTGTTCGTTGCCGGTGAAGCGGATCTCGCCGACTTTTACCGTCGGACCTTCCTTGATGTTGAAATTGACCTGGACCGACGCCGGGGGAATCGTCTTCACCTCGGTCTTGATGGTCGCAAACTGGTGGCCGTGCTCGGAAAGGATGTCCTTCAGAACGGTCTCGGCCCGCTTGATGCGAGTCGGATCGTACTGGCTCTCGACAGAGAGGCCCACCTTTTCCTTCTTGAAGCGATCCAGCACATCCGACTGCGAAACCGCGTTCAACCCCTTGTAATTGATCTCGCGGATCGTGGGCTTCTCCTTGACGAAAATGTTCAGGATGATGCCCTTCTCGGAGTCCTCGCGCTCGATGCGCAGGTTCTCAAAGTACGAGGTATTCCAAAGCGAATTGAAATCGCGCTCGATCGAGACCGGATCGTAGGTGTCGCCGGGATGCGTAAACAGACGCGCCAGCACGGTTTCCTTCGGAATGCGCCGGTTGCCGATTACGCGGATCTGCTCGATCGTCTGCAACTGCTGAGCCTCGACCATAACGGCGGCGGAGCCCAACAGGAGAATCAATATCACGCGGGCAAAGGTCAGCACGCTTGCGCGGCTTGCCGCTCCGAGGGCGCGACGGGCGAAAGTGTGCCGGGTCTTCACTGGGCCGGAGCCGAGCGGCGAGCACGAATACTGGTGCGGTCCATGGTTACGCTTCACGGGAAGAATATGCACACCCTCATTGCTGAAAAATCTGGTCCTGCCTTGGCGAAAGACTGATTATATTGGACCGCACCCTTCCCGCCCAAACAGCAGGGCTGGCTTGCGGCCGGCTAACCATCTTTTTCTCTCGCATTCCCTGCCGCAGTTGCCCTTCGCAGACGCGAAGCGACCCTTGCGGACCCAGTTCACAGTCTACCGGAAGAGAACGGGTTGAAACTGTCGCCGTCCGCGCCGTGCCCTGTTCCATCTTTTAGACGCGCCGAATCGCCGCAGGACATCCAACTGATATTGAGGTTTTTCGTGCATTCTCGCTCCGGCACAAGAATTTACGATTTTTCAGCCGAACTGATCTCCGGGGAGCATCTGAGCCTTGCCGCCTTCCGTGGCCAGGTCCTTTTGATCGTCAATACGGCCAGCCAGTGCGGTTTTACCCCCCAATACGCCGGCCTTGAGAGCCTGTACGCCAGCCGGAAGGGGCGTGGCTTCTCTGTTTTGGGTTTTCCGTGCAACCAGTTTGGCGCCCAGGAACCCGGTTCGTCGGATGCGATTTGTGAGTTCGCCGAATCCCGGTTTGGCGTGACTTTTCCGATTTTCGCCAAAGTGGATGTCAACGGCCCTGCCGCTCTTCCTCTCTTTCAGTTCCTTCGCAACGCCAAGGCGGGGCTATTGGGGACTACCTCCATCAAATGGAATTTCACGAAATTCCTGATCGGAAGGGATGGACGTGTCGTCGCCCGCTACGCCCCTTCGACCCGCCCGGAACGGCTCATCCCTGCCATCGACCGCCTGCTCGATCAGCCGCCGCCCCGGTAGTCAGCCGTTCGCTGCCTCTCTGCTCTTTTGATTTGTTCTTTTTTGGGGCTGTTCCGCCGGGTTTCTGCCGGAAAAGACCGCTTTTCACCTTCAGTCTCGCGGATTTTCCCCAACCCATCTGGCCACTGAGGTATGCTTTTTCTTGTCTGGCGTCGCAACCGTTTTTCCTTTTTCGGGACGGCCCTTCGCCAAGTCGCTCGGGCCGGGAGGCTGTAATGCGCCGAGAACTGCCGATGATTTTGATTCGCGTGGCCATCGGCCTCGTGTTTCTCATCGAGGGCGCTCTCAAGTTTGTCTTCCCGGATGAGTTCGGCGTCGCTTTCTTTGCTTCCTGCGGGATACCCTTTGCAAATCTTGTCGCCCCCTGCGTCGGAGGAGTCGAAATCGCTGGCGGTATTTTGATTTTGCTTAGTTTTTTCGCTGGCGATGCGGCGCTTGTCCTGCTCCTCGTAATGATTTCGACTCTCGTGACCACCAAGATCCCCATCCTGCTCGGTCGGCCCTTGGGTCCGTTTGTATTGCTCAAGCTGCCCCACTACGGTTTTCTGAGCTTTCTGCACGAGGCGCGCGTTGAAGTGTTCTTGATCTTCGCTACACTGGCGGTGATTGTGGATTCAGGTCTGCAAATTGGCCATCAGCGCGAGTGGTATCAGGAACGCGAACGCTGAGGCCGGGTATGGCCACATGATCCCCACTGTGCGTGCCACTTCCCCCGATTCCGACACCCCGTTTCCCAGGCCGACCTCGCTGGGTGAGATCTTCCGGCTTTTCCTACGCCTTGGAATGACCGCGTTCGGTGGGCCTGCAGCCCATCTTGCGCTCATGCAAGTCGAAGCCGTCGAGCGCCGCAAATGGATGACCCGCGAGCGCTTTCTCGACCTGGTGGGCGCCTGCAACCTGCTCCCCGGCCCCGGTTCCACCCAGGTCGCCATGGCGCTCGGCTACAGCCGCCGCGGGTGGACTGGACTGCTGGTTGCGGGAACCTGCTTCATCCTGCCTGCTTCATTCGCCACACTCGCATTGGCGTGGATCTATGTCCGCTTCGGCAGCCTGGGTGTCGTCCAGGGGCTCCTTTATGGCGCCAAACCCGTCATGCTCGCCATCCTTGCCCAGGCCGTATGGAAGCTGGGAACGTCTGCCTCGCGAACCATTCCCTTGGCGCTTCTGAGCGTCGCCTGCGCCGCCGCAGCCTTGCTCGGCCTGCACCCGCTGCTGATTCTGATTGCCGCTGGCGGCCTTGCTCTGCTGGTCAAGCTGCGTTATCGCCTGGCAAGGGCAAGCGGGAACTTCGCCGCCTTCGCCGCCCCGGTCTCCGCCGGAAGCCTTCCCGTAGCCGCAACAACGGCTGGCAGCGTCGCTCTGCTGCCGTTGCTGGCTGTGTTTCTCAAGCTTGGAGTGGCCGTCTTCGGCTCCGGATACGTGCTGCTCGCGTTCCTGCAGGCCGACCTGGTGCAAAGGCTGCACTGGATCAACTCCCAACAGCTGCTCGACGCTGTCACCGCGGGCCAGCTCACCCCCGGCCCGGTCTTTGCCACCGCGACCTTCCTCGGCTACCTGCTGCGCGGATGGAGCGGTGCGGCGCTGGCAACTTTGGCTATCTTTCTGCCTTCGTTCGTCATGGCGGGGCTGGTGGGCGCAATGGCCGAGCGCATACGCAATTCCAGCTGGGCCGGCGCATTTCTCGATGGCGTGAATGCCGCCGCGGTCGCCCTGATGGCCTCCGTCGCGCTCCCGCTCGGCCGTGCTTCACTCATCGACGGCTGGACCTGGGCCACGGCCGGCGTCTCCGCCCTGTTGCTGATCCGCTTCCGGATCAACGCGACCTGGCTGATCCTGGCTTCGGCAGGCCTGGGCCTCATCCTTCACTCCCGCCTCTGACTCGCGTGAAGTGAGCATGTTCGGGCGGTTTATTGATCCGGCAACAGAAAACTGTTTGGGTGTCCCATCCTTTCCCGCGCTTTTTGCGGGAAAGGATGGGAAGCAATCACACTCAGTCCTTGCCGGATCAAAAGTTCTTTGCCACTATGCTTTCTTCCCGAACTTCTCCCCAAACTGGCGGAGCTTGGCCAGCGTCGCCGCGGCTTCGCCACTGTCGATGGCTTCCGCGCCCAGCTTCACCCCTTCTTTCAGGTCCCCAGCCATCCCGGCAGCCACCAGCGCCGCCGCGGCGTTCAGCAGCACGATATCGCGGCGAGCGCCCGGCAGCCCGGTCAAAACGTCATACAGATAGGAGGCGTTGGTTTCCACGTCTCCACCGATGAACTGCTCCAGAGTGGCGCGCGGAAGCCCGGACATCTCCGGCGTAACACGGGCCGCGCTCAACTTGGACGTGCCGTCCTCCTGCTCGAAGACGCGAGCCACCACCGATTCGCCGGTTGTGGTCAGTTCGTCGATGCCGTCGGTACCATGCACAACAAAAGCATGCTTCGCTCCCAGTGCCGCCAGCGTGCGCCCCACCAGCAGAACCTTGCTGGGCGCCAGAACACCGATCACCTGGGTGCGCGCCCGCGCCGGATTGGTCAGCGGACCGCACAGGTTGAAGATGGTGCGAAAACCCAGCGCGCGGCGCAGCGAAGCGACCTCCTTCATCGCCGGATGGTAGAGCGGCGCATACAGAAACATGAAGCCGGTCTCGCGCAGGCAGTTGGCGGCCATCTCGGGCCCCAGATCGATCGGCACCCCAAGGGCTTCCAGCACATCGGCCGATCCGCAGCGCGAGGTCACGGCGCGATTGCCGTGTTTGGCGACCTTTGCTCCGGCGGCGGCAGCCACCATGGCTGCGCCAGATGAAATATTGAAGGTCAGCGGGCCTCCTCCGCCTGTCCCGCAGGTGTCCACCAGTTCGTCGCGCTCCTCGTCGGTCAGGGGCACCGGCGTCACCCGGGCGCGCATGGTTTCAACGAAGCCGGCCAGTTCCGGCGCTTGCTCGCCGCGCGTAGCCATCACCGCCAGCAAGGCCGCGGTTTCTACCTCCGGAACGCTGCCGGAAAGGATCTCGACAAGAGCGGCCGCAGCCTGCTCCTGGGTCAATGCCGCGCCGTCTTCGGCCAGCAGCTTCAGATGTTCTCTCAAAGACGCCATATCTTTTTAATGGTAACGGCCCATTGCCGGCCCCTCCGTTGCAATTTAGCCACGCGGTGTGTTTCCCGTCGATACTCCGGCAGGATACTATTTGCATACCGCTGACACGGGACTTCTGGCCTGGCGCACACCGAGCCCGATCCCGATCCCTCCAAACAGTGGCTGGATGGTCGAAATATTCGATGAAGATTCATGAATATCAAGCAAAGGAAATCCTGGCGCGATACGGCGTAGCCGTACCCAGAGGCGAAGTAGCCAACACGCTCGAGGAAGCCTCGGCGGTGGCCAGCAAGCTCTTCCACGACGGCGCATCGGGCGTCGTCGTAAAAGCCCAGATCCACGCCGGAGGCCGCGGCAAGGGCGGCGGCGTCAAGGTAGCCCGCACCCGCGAGGACGCCGAACACCACGCGAAAAACATCCTTGGAATGACGTTGATCACCCACCAGACCGGCCCGCAGGGCCAGAAGGTGCAGCGCTTGCTGATCGAAGAAACCGCGTCCATCGCACGTGAGTTGTACCTCGGCATCGTTCTCGACCGCGCCACCGGCAAGCTGGTCTTCATGGCCTCGCAGGCCGGAGGCATGGAAATCGAGGAGGTCGCCGCCAAAACTCCCGAGGCCATCTACAAAGAGACCATTGACCCCGCCGTGGGCTTTGGCGCATGGCAAGCCCGCAAGCTGGCCTTTGCCCTGGGACTGAAATCCACCCAGATCAACCAGGCCGTCGCCTTTTTTCAGAGCCTCTACAAGGCCGTGCTCGATACCGACGCCTCGCTGGTAGAGATCAATCCCTTCATCACAACCACCGACGATAAACTCTTTGCCCTGGACGCCAAGATCACCTTCGACGACAATGCACTCTTCCGGCACCCGTCCATCAAGGCCCTGCGCGACACCGCCGAAGAGGACCCGCTCGAAGTGGAGGCAAGCAAATTCGCGCTTAACTACATCAAGCTCGACGGCTCCATCGCCTGCATGGTCAACGGCGCAGGTCTGGCCATGGCCACCATGGACATCATCCAGTACGCCGGCGGCAGCCCCGCCAACTTTCTCGATGTGGGCGGCGGCGCAACCCAGGAGCAGATCGAACAGGCCTTCCGCATCCTGCTTTCCGACGAGAACGTCAAAGCCATCTTCATCAACATCTTTGGCGGCATTCTGAGAGTGGACCGTCTGGCCACCGGCGTGGTCGCAGCAGCCCGCAATCTGAACGTCACCCTGCCCATCATCCTGCGCCTCGAAGGCACCAACGTCGAGGAGGGCAGAAAGATTCTTGCCGATTCTGGTTTGAATTTTCTGGTCGGCGAAACGATGAAGGAAGCAGCAGATCTAGCGGTTAAGGCAGCAGCTAGCCTCTAGCTTCTAGCAGCTAGCTCGTATTGCCCAGCAACGGAGACGTACGATGTCTCAGGCATTCCAGGATTTGACGGTTTGGCAACGCGCTATGGAAATGACGGTTTGCGTTTACGATGTGACCCGTTCCTTTCCAAAAGACGAGATATATGGCCTCTCTTCCCAACTGCGCCGTGCCAGCGTTTCCGTTGCAAGCAATATCGCTGAAGGCAGAGGCAGGTTGACGGATGGTGAATTCCGACAATTCCTCGGAATCGCGCAAGGTTCGACTTACGAAGTTCAAACGCAACTTCTGGTTGCCCGGCGATTGAAGATAGGGGATGAACAGATGCTGAATCGAGCGGAGGCGCTCTGCGTCGAGACCTCGAAGATGCTCGGTGCGTTCATCCAGTCTTTAGGAGCTAGAAGCTAGAAGCTAGGAGCTGGTTTACATGGCTGTTTTGGTTGATAAACACACTCGCTTGATTGTTCAGGGCCTTACCGGCAAGGAAGGAACCTTCCACGCCAAGGGCTGCTCCGAATACGGCACCAACGTTGTGGGCGGCGTAACTCCCGGCAAGGGCGGCAGCATCCACGAGGGCTGGCCGGTATTTGACACCGTGGCCGACGCGGTCAACGAGACCGGCGCCAATGCCACCATGATCTTTGTGCCGCCGCCGTTCGCAGCCGACGCTATTCTTGAAGCCGAAGACGCCGGCATCCCGCTCATCGTGTGCATCACCGAGGGCATTCCTACCCTCGACATGGTCAAGGTGTGGGCCAAGCTGAAGAATTCGT
>Ga0181517_10001202_pt1 | contig 29809 bp, 21 predicted proteins | sample PEATcosm2014_Bin_31_FD_119748 | JGI IMG/M metagenome (GOLD analysis project Ga0181517, IMG submission 119748) | Peatland microbial communities from MTU Mesocosm Facility, Houghton, MI, USA - PEATcosm2014_Bin01_30_metaG | ecosystem: Environmental > Terrestrial > Soil > Wetlands > Peat | place... | reverse complement strand
TGGGCTTCAGTGATGAGTTCCGCCGCGGCAGAGGGGGTGGGGGCGCGCAGGTCGGCAACAAAGTCGGCGATGGTGAAGTCGGTTTCGTGGCCGATGGCGGAAACAATTGGCAATCGCGAAGCGGCAATCGCGCGGGCTACGCGCTCGCTGTTGAAGGCGGCCAGATCTTCCAGCGAGCCACCGCCGCGCGCCAGCACGATGACGTCGACCAGATTGCCGGTGTTCAACTCGTTGATGGCGGCCTCGACTTCGGCGGGTGCGGAGTCGCCCTGCACCGAGACCGGAAAGAGCAGAACGCCGAGGCCGGAGTGGCGGCGGCCGACAATATTCAGAAAATCGCGGATTACGGCTCCGGTGGGCGAAGTGACAATGCCCACGGTGCGAGGAAAGGCGGGCAGCGGGCGCTTTCTGTCGGCGTCGAACAGGCCCTCGGCCTTGAGGCGTTCCTTCAATTGCTCGAAGGCCATTTGCAGCGAGCCCGCGCCGACCGGCTCCATGGTTTCGGCCACCAACTGCATTTGCCCGCGCTGCTCGTAGACGCTGACCCGGCCGCGCACCAGCACGTGCAGGCCGTCTTCGGGGCGGAAGCGCAGCAGCGTCGCCTGACGGCGGAAGAGCACGATGGGAAGCTGGGCGTCGGCGTCCTTGAGAGTGAAGTAGACGTGGCCGGAAGGGGCGGGGCGGTAGTTGGAGATTTCGCCTTCCACCCAGATGTCGCCGTACTCCTGCTCGATCAGCTCGCGGACCTCGCTGACCAGTTTGCGCACCGGCCAGATGCGGCGGCTGGGGCGGGGCTCTTCGAAGGTGAGGTCGAGCTGGGGCGCAAATGGGTCGGTGGTCGTCACTTCTCCAAAGTGTAACCCGCAGCTCCCGATTTGCGGTTGCGGATCAGTACGCGGAGCTGGTCGGCGATTCTGCCGAGCTGTGCTGCGGCTTCGGGGTCGGTTTCAGGCTCGCCGGAATAGAGGATCTCGGCTTCGCGGGCCAGAATGGTTCCTTTGGTCAGTCCGAAGGTGCCCAGCACTCCGGCCAGATTGTGCGCGGCGGTATTGGCGGCCGCGCGCTGGCCGGTTGTGAGCTTGCCGGCAGCCAGTGCGGCATTGGCGGATGCGAGGACGTCGATGCGCTCTTCCAGATGAGGCAGAAACTTGGCCCACATCCGGTTCAGGGCCTGATCGATTAGAACCTGATCGGGAGCCGGCTTTTCGAGGGGGTCCATTCCGGATGCGCCTTTCAGTTCCAGCCCAGTATCTGGGAGATTTGGGCGGAAAGGGTGAGGGGGTCAAAGGGTTTGAAGAGGACTGCCTCCACGCCCAGGTCGGCGAAGCGGCGCTGGTCGGTGTTCTGAACCTTGGCGGTGAGCAGCAGAACCGGAATGTGCGCGGTGGCGGGATTCTTGCGCAGTTCGCGAAAGGTGGTGGGGCCGTCCATGCCGGGCATCATCACGTCGAGCAGAATCGCTTCGGGCTGGGACGCGACGGCCATGGCCAGGCCCTCCGCGCCGGAACGGGCCACTTCCACTTCCCAGTCGGCAACCGTCTCAAGGCTCAGTGCAGCCACTTCGCGTATGTCGTCTTCGTCGTCAATGATAAGAATGCGGTGCTGCACGATGAAATCCTCCAGTAACCCCGTAAAACATCTCGGCGGAAATAAAAAAGTCGATAGCGATTAAGTTTATGGATGCCGGGGAAGTCCGGCAAGTTGGTTTTGGGACGCGACTGATTGGCCGGGTGTTAGCTCGATATGGGCGGCGGGAATTTCTAGGATGCGTGGGTCACCTGTTGGGCAGAATCGGGCAGGGGAGCGCGCGCGACGGCTGCCGCATCGTGGTCGAACGAGTTCTCGATAGCAATGGGGTGAAAGGGCAGGTAGACGCGGAATGTGGAACCGCATACCGGGTTCTGTTCCGCCCAGATGCGGCCGGAATGCTGCAAGACAATGGTGCGGCAGATGGCCAGCCCCAGACCGCTGCCGCCCTTCTGGCGAGAGTCGGAGGCATCGACCTGCTGGAAACGCCCGAAGATGGCTTCCAGCATGTCGTTGGGAATGCCGCGGCCATCGTCGATCACGGAAATGGTGACACCACGGTCGCCGCGCCGGAGACTCACGGAGACAGTGGACCCTGGCTCGGAAAACTTCACCGCGTTGGAGAGCAGGTTGGTCAGAACCTGTAGCAGGCGGTCCGGGTCGGCTTCAATCTCGACCTGTACCGAATCGTGCTGCAGCTTGACCTGTGCTTCATCGGCCACCGGCATCATGCCGTCGATCGCCTGACGGATGATTTCATCCAGTTGGACCGGGCGGAAGACGATGGGCTCGCGGCCGCTCTGGATCCGTTCCAGGTCGAGGATGTCGTTGATGAGGCGCACCAGGCGATCGGAGTTGGTGAGCGCGATGCGCAACAGGTTGGCGGCCTTGTCGTTGATCTCACCGAGAATGCCGGAAGAAAGCAACCCGAGCGCGCCGCGAATCGAGGTCAAAGGCGTGCGCAGCTCGTGGCTCACGGTAGAAATGAACTCATCCTTGAGGCGGTCGAGTTCGCAACGCTGGCCGATGTCGCGGAAGCTAAGCACCGAACCGGTGTACTCGCCCTGCAGAAGGATGGGCGTAAGGACGTACTCGACGGGGATGGACTCGCCGTCGGCGCGGAAGACGACGTCTTCGCCGGCCGCGGCCATGCGGAGATCGGTTCTACGGAGCAGCGGGCAGTCTTCGCCGCAAGGACGGCCGGCGGGGGCGGAACAGTGCAGAAGGTCGTGCAGCGGCTTGCCGGTCAGGTTCTCGCCCTCCGCGCCGATCATGCGCAGTGCGGCGGGGTTGAGGTAGCTGACTGTCCCCTCGGGGCTGACGCCGCAGAATCCATCGGTCACCGCGTCAAGAAAGATCTCCGGAATCCGTTTGAGGTTGAGCGGTTCGCGACCGGGTTCGGCGGGAGTCTCGGGGAAAAGAGTGTGCGAGGCGGTCTGGCTCGGCTGGGGAAGAGAAGCGGCGGGTTTCCGAGGCTTGGAACGGAAGGCAAGGTCGATGGCTGCGATCGCCAGCGCCAGCATCAGCAGTCCGTCGTAGCCGGGACCGCCCGCCAGGCGCGCGGTGAGCGCTGCGGCGGCAAGAAGCAGCACCGTTGTCGTAACCAGACGCCGCAGCACTGTCTGGCCTCCGGGCAGGTTCGCGACCGGTTCCGTTGCCGCAACTCTTTCGTTGGTTCCGTCTTGCATGTTTCTCCCGGAGTGACGCCCGATTGCACCGGGACGGTTGGGTATCTGGGACTGGATTCGCGGTCCCAGCACCGGCAAATGTCGATGTGTGCAATTTGCAGGTAGTATACCCGCCGGCTTGTACCTTCCTCTGTTATTCATCGGCTGGCGAGCCTGAGTCGTTACTGCTTTCCATGCCGCGGGCAAGCGGGTGGCACGAGAATTCCCGGACGTGCGCAATGCGGCGACGGTCGGCTTGATAAAAAACAGCGTGGACCGGGAGGTCCACGCGACAGCCGGCCAGGAAGCCAGCGCTACAATTTCATCGGCCGTTGGCCGGCTACGCCGGGAGGGGATGAGGGAGTAAAAGGCCGGTCTTCTTTTCGCGGGCTTTTCATGTGGTTGGAATCGTGGGTCTCGCTTGGCCCTCGTATACTGGCCAAATGTTGATCGAAGGGGTTTTTCATCCTATGCGGGTCAAGTTATTTGCGGGGACTGTTGTTGCGTCCTTTTCTCTCTCTTTGGCGGTGTGCCCGCCTGCCGCCCATGGGTGGGGCAACGAAGGGCACCGCATGATCAACCGGCTGGCGGCCTCGACGCTGCCTGCCGATGTACCCGCCTTCCTGCATACGCCGGAGGCATTGAACGAGATTGAGTACCTGGGGCCCGAGCCGGACCGCTGGCGCTCGCCCGCCGAGCCGGAGCTTTCTGCCGCGCAAGCGCCGGAGCACTTCATCGATCTGGAGCCTGCAGATGCGCTGGGTCCGCTGCCGCGCAAGCGTCTGGACTTCGAGGCCAAAGTCTTTGCGGCCGGCCAGCGCCCGGAGAAAATCGGCCTGCAGCCCTGGCAGACCACGGAAGTGTGGGAACGGCTGAAGGCGGCCATGCGCGAGTACCGGTATCTTTCGGCCGCGAAGCAAGACACGCGCCCCGTCGAACAGGCGATCCTGTTTTACGCCGGTTGGCTGGGCCACTACGTGGGCGACGGCTCGCAACCGCTGCACACCACCATCCAGTACAACGGCTGGGTCGGCGCAAATCCGAACGGCTATACCACGGAGCACAAGATTCACTGGCAGTTCGAGGGCCCGTTCGTGGCCGCAAACCTGCGCGCGCCCGAAGTGCAGGCCAAGATGACCGCAGCCAAAGCTATCGACGGCGATATCTTCGACGCCTATGTTGCTTACCTCCGGCACACCCAGACCTACGTCGAAAAGGTCTATCAGCTGGAGAAGGCAAGCGGCTTTGTGGGCGCTGGGACGCCCGAGTCGCGGGAGTTTGCCGCCGAGCGCCTGGCTGCCGGAGCCAGCATGTTGCGCGACATGATCTATACCGCTTGGATAGCGAGCGGAGCGCCTGTCAACGACCCCTACGCTGGAAAGTAACCACCTGCGGTGGGGCAGACGCCTTCGGCCGGCCCGCGCTGGAAAGACCCGCGAGATTGGGCTTCGTGGAAGTCCGGCCGCTTTTGACCCAGACAGTACATACACGAGTCCCATCCTTACCGCGCTTTTTGCGGTATGGATGGGAGCCCAATCACTATAGGGGTGCGGCCGTCAGGCAGGGCGGTAAAGCAGCGTTCTGATCCCTGACCTCTGCGTTAGGGCATTTTTGGAAATGGTATAGACCGGAACTGTGATCGGCTTCCCACCCTTTCCGCAGAAGAACGCGGAAAGGATGGGGCACGGTGGTCTATAGCAAAAGCCAAAATGCTCTAGTCAGCGCCCTCGGCGGCGGCGACGGCGGGAACCCGGCGCAGCACCGGGGTCAGCGTAAGCGTCAGCAGCAACACGCTGGGAACCGCGATCAGCAACCAGGCCATCAGGGCGTGACCGGCCAGGTTACCCACCTGCGAGATCAGGACCAACGGGGAGCTGTGCAGCAGGGCCGATGCATTCAGGTTTTTGCTCGGCGCGGCGGAGAAGAGCCAGCCGCCCAAGCGCACAAACGGGTAAATCAGGGCCATCTGGAAGGGCATGGCGGCGTAGTTGGCGGCCTGGATCGCCGGCAGGTTGAGGCGCAGACCGATGGCCAGCGCGGCGCACACCAGCGTGGGAATGCCGACAACGGGAATGCACCCGATGGCAAATCCCAAGGCAAGCGTAAGCGCCAGACGCCGCGGCGCGATTCCCTGACGGAGCCAGTGCGCGGTCTTCTGTTTCAACGCGGCGATGGATTTGCTGATCATGATGCGGGCCCCCCAGTCGTTTGGACGTTGCTGACAGTTCGAGAGTATGACGATGTCTTGTGGATTGACGTTGACTGCGAATGAAACTTTGGTAAACGTGCCAAAACAGGAATCAAAAGCGACACGGGTTGGGAGCAAACCTCAACAATCCTCGAGTACGCATTTCGGTGAGCACTCGTTCCACTTTCCAGTCGAGCGCGCCGGCGCCATCCACCACCAGGTCGGCGTGAACGGCGGATGGGCGCACGAATTGCAGGCTCGAAGGACGGACGGTGGCCTGGTATTGCTCGTGCACCGATTCGGGTGTGCGGCCGCGCTGCTCGACGTCGCGCCGCAGACGCCGCTCAAAACAGACTTCATCCGGCGTATCCACATAGACGCGGAAATGGTAAATGGGGCGCAGGTCCCGGTAATGCAGTGCGAAGATGCCGTCAACGAGGAGGAATGCACCGGGAGTCACGGTTTCCGTGCAGCCGGGCAGGCGGGTATGGGTGGTGAAGTCGTAGCAGGGGCTTTGAATGCTTTCTCCGCGCGCCATCGCGGCCACATGCTCGATCAGCAGTGGACTCTCGATCAGTTCCGGATCGTCGAAGTTCTGGAGGGCGCGCTGGGCGGGAGCCAGGTGAGAGAGATCGCGGTAGTAGTTGTCGAAATGAAAATGAATGCCGCCCAGGTTGCGGGCAAGCTCCGCCGCGAGGGTGGTTTTTCCGGAGCCGGAGCAGCCGGCAACGGCCACCACGACGGGGGGGAACGGCAATACCGGCTCGCTGCCTGTTGCAGAGCGCCCCGTCGGCTGGGCCTCTTCGCTCTGGTCTTGCGCGGTCACGATTGTTTCTCCAGCGAAGCGGCGATTTGCGGCGTCAGGCGCTTCAGGAGTCCGGCGAGCCGGTGCTCTACCTGGCGCCCGGCCTCGAAGACTTCTTCATGGCTAAGCTGAGTTCCGCCGAGCCCGGCGGCGAGGTTGGTGACGCAGGAGATGCCGAGCACTTCGATGCCCATGTGGCGCGCAACAATCGTTTCCGGCACGGTGGACATGCCGACCAGTGTCGCGCCCAGGCCGCGGAAAGCGCGAATCTCGGCGGGGGTTTCGAAACTGGGGCCGGAAACGGCGAGGTATACACCTTCCTCGAGCGGGAATCCCTCGGCTCGAGCCGCTTCGGCGGCCAGCGCGCGCAGAGACTTGGAGTAGGCCTCGGTCATGTCGAAGAAGCGAAGTCCTGCGCCGGGGCGGACGGCGAAGCGGGGCTCGTTGGAGCCGACCAGCGGGTTCCAGCCCATCAAGTTGATGTGGTCCGCAAGGGCGACCAGCTGGCCGACGCGGTAGCCTTCCGCGATTCCGCCAGCCGCGTTGGTGAGCACCACCGCGCGCACTCCCAACGCGCCCAGCACCCGCATCGGGAAGGTGACCTGGGCGGGCGAATAGCCTTCATAGAAATGAACGCGGCCCTGCATGATGAGGACCGGCACACCGCCCAGCATTCCGGCGACGATGCGCCCGGAGTGGCCTTCGACCGTGGAGCGGGGAAAGTGCGGAATCTCTTGATAGGGAATCAGGACCGGGTCAGTGACTGCCTCGGCGACCGCTCCCAGGCCGGAGCCGAGAACGATTGCGATGGAGGGCATGCTCCCGGTGGCGGATGCGCAAAACCGTGCGATCAAGCGGAAGCGCAGAAACGCGGCTGCTTCGGAGACGCGGTCGAAGTCCGAAGTTTTTGAGCTGTTTGCGGTGCTTTGAGGATCCATGTAAACGTCCACTTTCTAAAAACTTGCAGGAACCGGGGCAGGGGAAGGCGAGAGCTTTCTGATTGCACGGGAAAGTTGCGTGCCGAATGCCTCCGGTGAACAGATTCCCAAGTTCATTTTACAGGCGCAGGAAAGCGGTGCAGGGCAAGCAGCGGGCGCGCGCTGATCCTGACTGAAAACGGTGCGCCGCATTCGAAGCGGCGAAATGATTAATTTTTGTACAGAATGTTTCAGTTTTCGATAGGATGAGTTCGACTCTTCAATCAGTTGCAGCGGGAACCCGGGCGATTCCTGCTCGATGAGCCCGGTGGACCGGGTGATTTCGGTTGCGAGGGGTATCACTGAAAAGTGGTAGACCGCTGGCCGTTCTGGTCATTGTTCCGGAGTCGTCATGCGGGTAGAGTCGGCGTAAGGATACCTTCCAGATAGTTTCTTGTGGGCCCGCTTGACTGAATCGATTTCGCTGGGCTGCGACCGATGAGTTCCGGCAAACCTGCCGGAACTGCCATTCGGTCTGGATGGGTAAGCAGGTGAATGACCATGGATCAAAAAGCGTTGCTTGAACAAAACCAGACTCCGGAAGACGTGGCCACCCTATATACATGGGCCAATTTACATGGAGCGAAGTACCGGGATTTTTCGGCATCGCGCGCGCAGACCAGGGAAAGAGCCCGAATGCGCGTTCAGGAAGTCATGGAACAAGAGCGCCTGCAGGCAGGCATCGGGATGCCCGATTCAGAGCTGGCAGGGGCGCGTGCTGTTTTGGACGGTCCACAGCTGGGTGAATTCGATAAGCGAGCGTGGGGAACTGCGACCGCAGACCCTGTTTTTCAACCGGCTCCGCCGCGGATCGCACCTGTTGGCGATTCTCCGGCTGTTCTTGTTACCGGACCGCATCTGACGCCGCAGAGCACCTGGCATTCGCAGCGAGAGGAGCAATCGATGCCGCTTCCCAGCGCAGCCGGCCTGCCGCCGCGGGGATCCTATCCGCAGCAGCCAACACCGGAGCGGAGTGCTGTGGGCCGATTGCAGACAGTGGCGACGCACGAGGGACCATCGCGTACACAGGCACCCTGGACACAGACTCCGGTTGCGGAAAACATCGTGCGCCCGGCCTGGCTTTCCACTCCGCATGGGGAAATGGCTGCCCCTCCCGTTCAGGCGGCTCCGGCGGATACGCTGCAAGGATCGCGGGAGCGGCTGGCTTCGCGCTGGTTTGCGCTGAAGGGTGTTTTTGAGGGATCCAGTGCCTCATCCGAAGCTCTTCCGGCGTCCTTGCCTTCGCGTGCGCCGGTGGTGGCGGTATTCTCACTGGCCGGAGGCGTAGGCAAGACCAGCCTTGTGGCCACGCTGGGCCGCGCACTTTCGTCTCGCGGCGAGCGGGTTCTGTTGGTGGATACCTCCGCCTTCGGGATGCTGCCCTTCTATTTTGGCGCGCACGATCAGCGCCCCGGAGTTCTGCGCACTTTCAGCCCTCCCAGCAGCGTTGGGGATGCTCCGATCCAGATGCTGGCGCTGGATCCGGAGAGCATGGGACCGGAGTCGGCAATCCAGGAGACTTTGACCAGTGAGGTCAACAGGTACTCTCATGGGGCCAGCCGAATTATCATCGATCTGGCGACTGCTTCCGGCGCAACCACGCGCCGCGCGTTGCGCATGTCACCGACGGTATTGGTGCCGATCGTTCCGGATATGAATTCGGTGGTAAGCGTCAGCTCGATCGATGCCTTCTTTCAACACAACGGTAATGCTGCTGGAGAAAAGTTGCTTCCCTACTATGTGCTCAACCAGTTTGACGCTTCGTTGCCGCTGCATCTGGACATGCGCGAAGTGCTGCGCGAACGGCTGGGCGACCGCATGCTTCCGTTTGCATTGCGCCGTACTCCTATTTTGAGCGAAGCGCTGGCCGAGGGAATGACGGTGATAGATTACGCCCCGGGCTCAACCGCCGCCGAGGATTTTGAAAATCTTGCCGGTTGGATCAAGGGCCTGGCGGCACCCGCCAGTTCGAACTATCGAGGTGTGCGCTGGAGTGAACGATGACCGCATCCGGTCTTTGGCAGGAAATTGGCGCAGGAGAAAACCCAATCACCCAATTCCTCCGGCTGCTGATTCTGCTGGCGGCTGCGCTGGTGTTCGTCTTTCTGGCGGTTCTTCCGCTCACCTGGCAGCAACAGGCTGTCGGGGGGCTGCTCACGCTTTTGATGGCGCTGGGCCTGGCGCGGGGTTCCGACTCTTACCTCGTCACTCTCACCCTGATGATCACGTCGATGTTCTGCACCTTTCGCTATGGGTATTGGCGCGTCATGCAGACCATCAACTTCTTCCAGGACCCGGCCAATCACTGGGGCGCACTGGACGCATTCTTTATCACCTGCCTGATTGTGGCGGAGCTGTACGCGTTCGTCATCCTGTTTCTGGGCTATTTTCAGACCATCTGGCCGCTGCGCCGCGCGCCGGTTTCATTGCCCGAGGATGAAGAAGAGTGGCCGCACATCGACGTGCTGATTCCCACTTACAACGAGCCTCTTGAAGTGGTGCGCTACACCGTGCTGGGAGCGCTCAACATGGACTGGCCTGCCGACAAGCTGCACGTCTACCTCCTCGACGACGGGCGGCGAAGAGAGTTCGAGGAGTTTGCCTTCGAGGCGGGGATTGGCTACAAGAGCCGCGCGGACAACGTGCATGCGAAGGCCGGCAACATCAATACCGCGCTGAAGAGCCTGCACTCGCCTTACATTGCGATTTTCGACTGCGACCACGTGCCCACGCGCAGCTTTCTGCAGATGACGATGGGCTGGTTCGTGCGCGACAAGAAACTGGGGATGCTGCAAACCCCGCATCACTTCTATTCGCCGGACCCGTTTGAGCGCAATTTGGGGCAGTTCCGCGTGATTCCGAACGAAGGGGAACTGTTCTACGGCATTGTGCAGGACGGCAACGATTTCTGGAATGCGACCTTCTTCTGCGGCTCCTGCGCGGTGCTGTCGCGCGCGGCCCTGGACGAGATCGGCGGCATCGCCGTGGAGACAGTGACGGAAGACGCGCACACTTCGCTGCGCCTGCAGATGGCAGGCTGGGGCACCGCGTACATCAACATTCCGCAGGCGGCCGGACTGGCAACCGAGCGGCTTTCCGCGCATGTGGGCCAGCGCATCCGCTGGGCGCGCGGGATGGTTCAGATCCTGCGTATCGAGAACCCGCTGTTTGCCCCCGGGCTGACCCTGCCGCAGAGGCTGTGCTACTTCAACGCGACCGCGCACTTTCTGTACGCGGTGCCGCGCCTGATCTTTCTCAGCGCGCCGCTGATTTTTCTGCTTCTGAACCACACCAACGTCGCCGGCTACTGGGCGGCGATTCTGGCCTATGCGCTGCCGCACCTGACGCTTTCCAATGTGACCAATTCGCGCATTCAGGGCGAGCATCGGCATTCCTTCTGGAACGAGATTTACGAGACCGTGCTGTCTCCCTATATCCTGCTGCCGACCGTGATGGCGCTGATCAACCCGAAGCTGGGCAAGTTCAACGTGACATCGAAGGGCGGTGTGGTGAAGAACACATTCTTCGACCGGAAGATCGCGCAGCCTTTCCTGATTCTGTTGCTGTTCAATTTCGCGGGTCTGGCGGTGGCGATACCGCGGTTCCTGATCTGGGATCGCGACCGGCAGGGAACCGTGCTCATGAATGTGCTGTGGTGCTGCTTTAATATCATCATTCTGGGTGTGACGACTGCGGTTGCGCGCGAGATGAGGCAGTTGCGGACCACCGTGCGCATCAACATCAACACGCCGGTGGTGCTCAAGACGCCCGACGGGCGGCTGGTGGCGGGCGAAACCATCGATTTGAGTTCGGGGGGATCCAGCCTGCGCTTTGGCGAGCCAATGGGGGCAACCGGCGGCATGCCGGTGCGGCTGGCATTTCCGATTCCGTCGGTCACCACCGATCTGCCCGGCACGGTAGTGGCCGTGGTTGGAAATGTAGTGCGGGTGCATTTTGACGAATTATCGATTGCGGAACAGGAAGTGTTGACCATGGTTTTGTATTCGCGTGCCGATTCATGGCTGGGCTGGGGCGAGTCCCGGGAGAACGACAATGTGCTCAAGAGTCTCAAGCGCATTTTCGAGATCTCCATGCAGGGCCTGCTTACCACTTGCAAGAGCCTGTTCAGCAGCAAGGAGAAGCCGGTGCGCAAGGTCAAGTCCCTGCCCGTCACGAGTAGTTTCCTTTTTCTGGCGCTGAGCCTGCTGGGGCCCGGCATGGCGCACCAACTGCACGCGCAGCTCTCGGGATTCGCGGGAGCTCTGCAATCGGGCGCTCCGGACAAGAACGCACCGGTGCCTGCCGGGCAGTTTCGCGATGTTTTTTCATTGAACGATGCCGGATCGTCACAGATCGATATGCATGGCTTGGATAGCAACCACAGCGTCTATTTCACGCTGCCGCAGACGCATGTGGTGCGCGCTGCCAAGATGCATGTGTTCTACACGTTTTCACCCAGCCTGCTGCCGCAGTTGAGCCACATCAAGGTGATGATGAACGGCACGCTGTTCGCCACTATCCAGCCCACGCCCGGCAAGAACGGCGGCTCGCTCAGCCAGGACGAGGAGGCGGAGTTCATTATTCCTCCCGAGTTGCTGGTGCACAACAACGCGCTGTCGCTGCAGTTCATCGGGCACTACACGATGGAATGCGAAGACCCGGCCAATAGCGCGCTCTGGTCGCGCGTGCATCGCAACACCTACTTGCAGATCGAGGGCGACCTGCTGCCGCTGGCCGACGATCTGAAGCAGTTGCCGATGCCATTCCTGGACCCGGCAGTGGTGCAGCCACTGAGCATTCCCGTGGTCTTTGCTACCCCACCGTCAATGAAGGCGATTCAGGCAGCCGGCATTGTCACCAGCTATTTCGGCCTGATTTCGGAGAGCCGCCCGGTGCGGTTCCCGGTGCATATTGGCGCGATTCCGCAGGGCAATGCGATTGTGATTGCCGATTCGACGGCGGAATTGCCGCCGGGCCTGAATCTGCCTGCGACCGGCGCGCCGACGGTGGCCATCCGCACCAATCCCAACGATCCTTATAGCAAGATCCTGATCGTGACCGGCGGCGACGGCGACCAGACTGTCCTGGCCGCGCAGGCCATAGCGCTGCACACTGAAATGCTGCAGGGCGCGCAGACCACGATCGACAGCCTCAAACTCCCCAGCAAGCAACCGCCCGATTCGGCGCCGCGCTGGGCGCGCCTCGACCAGACCATTCCGCTGTGGGACTACGCGACCGCCGACCAGTTGCAGGGCGACGGCACGGCGCCGCTCAATGTTTACTTCCGCATTCCGCCGGACATCTTCTACGGTGAGCGGCCCAATGCCGTGCTGCACCTGGTGTACCGCTTCAACTCGGTTCCAATCGGCCCGATTTCGAGCATGCAGATCCGCATCAACAACGCGTTCCTGGGCTCGGTGCCGTTGAAGCCGGGGCAGGATGTGTCGCAGAAAATGGCCGTCGATGTACCTGTGCCGGTGGTCAACCTGCGTCCGTTCTCGAACTCGCTTTCCTTCGACTTCACCTTCCAATTGGTGAAGAAGAATGATTGCCAGGACTCCACGCCCATCAACATGCAGGGCGCGATCCTGCGCGACAGTTACATCGAGTTGAAGGGCTATCCTCACTACGCGCCGCTGCCCAACCTGGAGACGTTTGCGAACGCCGGCTTCCCGTTTACGAGGGAAGACGACTTGAGCGAAACCACGGTGGTTTTGCCGCCCCAGCCGACCGAGCAGGAAATTGAGACCTTTGTGACGCTGATGGGGCATTTCAGCCGTCAGACCGGCTTTCCGGCATTGCGGGTTACGGTCGCGGGGCCGGATGCTTTGCGGACGGGAGCGAACTCGGATTTCCTCGTCATCGGCACAGGCGAGGATCAGCCGGCTTTTGACAAGCTGTCTGGCGAGCTGCCGGTATCGGTGCGGAACGGGCAGGTACAGGTGCACGACACACAGGGTGTGTTTGCGCCCTTGCACCGTGCCTGGTGGAAAGCGGAGTCCGGCGACCACAAGGAATCGGGGGAACTCACGGTAGCCGGCACGCCCGACGCCATCATTGAAGGGATCGAGTCGCCTTACGTTCCCCACGGCGGCCGCAGCATTGTCGTCATCCACCTCCGGGACGCAAACGTTTTTGAGCCGTTCATGGCGACCTTCATGAATGTGCAGCAGGCCAGCGATATATCCGGCTCGGTGGCGACCTTCCACGGAAGCCGGTTCCAGTCGGCCCAAATCGGCGCGAAGGTTTATCACGTCGGCGTGCTGCCGTGGTGGACGCAGATGACTTTCTGGTTCATGGAACACCCGTGGCTGGCCGCGATGCTGGTGGTGGCGCTTGCCTTCCTGATGTCGATCTGGTTGAGGCAATGGCTGCGCTACCGGGCGCGGGCACGGCTTAGAATGAACAGTTAGTGCCGTGACCACATGATTTCGTAATCTCGCATCGAAGCTTGGGCACCTGGGAAAGCACAAATCCATCCGGTTGCGGCTCGGGTGCCGTCTCTGAGCTTCGTTCAATAATAAGAAAAGCAACGGCGGGTCCTTCGGCTCCCCCTTCGCTGCGCTCAGGGGCGCTCAGGGGCGCTCAGGATGACCGCGGTTTTGCGACGCGTAATCTGTAGATGGGAAACTATCGATCCGGCCGTCAAATAGGGGTGTGTCCTCCCACCCTTTCCGCACAAAACGCGGGAAGGATGGGGCACCCGCTGATCAGTATTTATGGGCCGGATGAATAACGGGCGTCGATGGAATCCTGGGGAGATTTGCCGCGATGGGTGGTTGCACAAATTGGCTTCGAAAGAGTCTGTACGTGGCGCTGGTGTTGGCGATGGTGGCGCCGGCAGGCGGGTGCAAGCAGGGGCCGTGGGCGCTTTGGAGCGCGTACTCTTCGCGGTTCATCGATGCGCAGGGCAGGGTGATCGACCCGCAGGGCGGAGACCGCACCACCTCCGAGGGGCAGGCGTACGCAATGTTCTTTGCCCTGGCCGGCAATGACCGGCTCACCTTCGACCGGCTTTTGAACTGGACGCGCAATAACCTGGCCAGCGGCGACATGTCGAGCCATTTGCCGGGCTGGTTGTGGGGCAAGAGTCCGACCGGAGAATGGAAGCTGCTTGACCCCAATGCGGCTTCCGATGCCGATGTCTGGATGGCCTATACGCTGATCGAGGCCGGGCGTTTGTGGAAGGCGCCGTCCTATTCCGCACTGGGACGCCAGATGATGGCCCTGATCGCAAAGAACGAGGTGGCCGATCTGCCCGGTTTTGGGCTAATGCTGTTGCCGGGTCCGGCGGGCTATGTGCATCAAACCAGCGCCAGCCTGCGCTCGTGGACCTTGAATCCGAGTTATGTGCCGTTGTTCCTCTTCGAGCGGCTTGCCAAGGAAGATCCGGCCGGCCCATGGCAGCATGTCGCGCTCAATATCCCGCGCTTTTTGCGGCTGAGCGCCGTGCATGGCTTTGCGATGGACTGGGTCAGCTATATTCCCGGCGATGGGTTTTATCCTTCCACTGGGCATCCCGAGCGGGATCCGGATGCGCCCATGGGAAGTTACGATGCGATCCGCGTATATCTGTGGGCGGGGATGATCGACGCGGGGGACAAGCAGAGGGAAGAGTTGCTCGGCGCGGTTCCGGCCATGAGCTTATATCTTGCCGATCATGATGCTCCCCCCGAAAAGGTAAGTGACCGGGGCATTCCTTTGGCGCAAGATGGTCCTGTAGGCTTTTCAGCTGCCCTGCTGCCTTATCTGAGATCTTATGCAGGTTTGGAGAAGCCAAGAGCGCGTCAGACGATCCGGCTGAGTATGATGAAAGATCGTGCCTCCGGTTTGTATGGGAAGGACCAAGCGTATTACGATCAGAACCTTGCCCTGTTTGCCACAGGATTCCTGGAGGCCAGATTCCGGTTTGGCGCCGGCGGGGAACTGAGAGTGGAATGGGAAAGTGCATGACGGGAGCCGGCAGGGCTGAAAGGGAATGTGGAATTGCTGCAATCTGCCTGTGCATATGCCTGGCGGCGCAGGGGAGCTTTGCTCAAAGGAAGCCCACCACACCCACTCCCGAGGAGACCCGCAAGGTTCTGATGGAAAAGGCGCGCGTGCTGGATATGCGCGGCCGGCCGGATATGGCGATTCAGCTGTGGCAGCAGGTGCTGCTTTCCGATCCGGCGAACGCCGAGGCGCTGGCCGGACTGGCCAGGGATTACAAGAGCTCGGGTCTTTTCGACAAGGCTGCCGAGACGCTGGATCGACTGCGCCGGATCAATCCCAACGATCCTAATATTGGCAAGATCGCACAGATGGCCAGCACCCGCGCGCAGAGCGAACAACTGCGCCAGGCGGGGGAACTGGCCCGGCAGGGCAAGCCGGAAGCGGCAATGAACGTCTATCGCGAGCTGTTCGGGGATCATCCGCCGGATGGCGATATCGCGCTTGCCTACTATAAGACGCTCTACGGAACCAGTGGCGGCAGGGCCGAAGCCATCCGGGCCATGCGCGCGATGGCGCAGCGCAATCCGGGCGACAACCGCATCGCGGTTGAACTGGGCATCCTGCTGACGTATGACGCGAGTACGCGCGCCGAGGGAATTCGCATTTTGCAGGCGCACCCCAAGGATCCAAACGCGGATGCGGCGTTGCGCCAGGCGCTGATCTGGAATGCGGCCAATCCTGCCACTACCGGGGAGTTGCGGCAGTATCTGAAGGCCCATCCGCAAGATGAGGAGATCGCCGGCCACCTCAAGCGGGACGAGGCCCAATTGGCGCAGATGAACTCCGGCATTGCCCGCACCGCGGACGAGCGCAAGGCGTTTGCGGCACTCAATGCACACCGGCTCGACGAGGCCGAGACGCGCTTCCAGGCGATCTTGACAGCGGAACCGGACAACGGGCGCGCGCAGGCTGGCATGGGCTTCTTGCGCATGCAGCAGAATAATTTTGCCGGCGCTATCAGCTTTCTTTCCCAAGCCGGGCAGAACGGATACACGAGCCGTGTGGTCGAGAATGCGCTGGCAACCTCGCGCTTCTGGTACACCATGGGCGAAGCTACGCAGGCGATAGAGGACGCTCAGCCGGAAGTGGCCATGGAGAAATACAAGGCCGCCCTGGTCATGCGCCCGAACAGTCCCGAAGCGCTGAACGGCGTGGCTGGTTTGTACGTCAAGCAGCAACGGTATGAGGATGCGGGCAGCACCTATCAGGAATTGATCAAGCTTCAGCCTGGCGTGGCGACCCATTGGCGCGGGCTTTTTCTGGCCAATGCGCAGGACGGCCAGATGCAGCAGGCGCTGGCTATCTCGGCGCGCTTTCCGGTCGCTGTGAAGGCAACCCTGGCAAGAGATCCCGAGTATCTGCGCGTGTTGGCCTCGGTGTATCAGGCGACCAATCGTACGGAAGATGCGCGCCGCACGCTTGCGCAGGCGCTGGCTCTGCCTTTCCCGGAGAATGGCGCGCACCTGAAGTCGGACACGCGGCTGCAGTATGCCGGAATTCTGATGGAGGCCAAGCGCTTCGACCAGGCTGCCGAGCTGTATGAGTTGATCCTCAACGAGGACGCGGGGAACCTGTCGGCCTGGATGGGGCTGGTGAGCGCGCACCACGAACTGGGCCAGGACACGCAGTCCATCGCCGATGTGCAGAAGATGTCGCCAGCCACTTACGAAGCAGCGCTGGGAGATCCCGGATTTCTGGCCATGCTGGGCGCCATTTATCAGCAGGCCAACCAGTTTGAAGTGGCGCAAGGGCTGCTGGAGCGCTCGGTGAAGCTGCAACTGGCGGCCGGCGGACAGCCTTCGATTCCTCTGCAATTGCAACTTGCCGCCATTTACCTGCAACGCAACAACACCAGGCAGGCTTATGACCTTTACAGGCAGGTTTTAGCGGTTCATCCCGACCGCGCCGAAGCGTGGAAGGGGCTGATTGCCACGCTCCAGTTGACCGACCGCGGCGCGCAGGCGCTGCAGGAGATCGGGCAGATTCCGCCCGCGGTGCGCAAGCAGCTGGAAAACGACATCGACTTCGTACAAAGCGAAGCCAGCCTGTATGCGACCAGCGGCGATATTGTTCGCGCTTCCGGGTACATGAACCGCGTGCTGGCGCATTACAACGCCCTCAAGGAACTGCCCCCAGCCAACATCGATGTGCAGAACGCATGGCTGCTGTATAACACCCGGAACGATCGCGCTCTCTACCCAGCGCTGATGCGGCTGGGAGGCCGCAAGGACCTTACCGTCGCCCAGCGCGAGACGGTGCAGACCATCTGGGCAAGCTGGAGCGTGCGCCGCGCCGCGGCGGCCATGGACAATGGCAATCCGCAACGCGCGGTGGAGATTCTGGAAGCCGCCGCACTGGCCTTTCCCGACAATATGAGCGTGCGCAAGGCGGTGGCCGGCGGATATGCCCAGGTAGGGCGCGCGCACGAAGCGCTGGTGCTCTTCAAGAGCGTTCCCATGCAGGACGCGTCGGCGGGGGATTTCCGCGGCGCTGTGGGAGCCGCTTTGGGGGCCAACGACAGGGCGCAGGCCGAGGTATGGCTGCGACAGGGGCTCGACCGCTTTCCGCGCGATGCCGGAATTTTACAGCTTGCCGCTCGCTTCGAGCAGGCGCGCGGCGACAACCAGCGCGCGGCCGACTACTATCGCGCTTCGCTGGCCGCTTTGCCGCCGGCTTCACCTGTAGACCGGCTGGCTCATGAGCTGGTGAACCCCGAGCAGGACACGCGGGCGCATCGCGCTTCCACTCCGGCCGATTTGCAGCGCCTTCTGGATCCCGAGAACGAGCCGTTCCAGAAGACCACCAAATTGCCGCCGCTGCCCGCTTATGGCGCGGACCCCTATGCGGGATCGGCGCCGGTGGTGCTGCCGCAGCCGCAACAGGCCTCCGGCCCGAGCCAGAATGGCTGGACCTCTGCTCCCGGCAGCGCCGAGTCGACTTATCCGGCTCAAACCGGCTCGTCAAGCCTGCCTGCCGCTACGACTCCCACGACGCCGTCGCCGTCAGTGCCCCCGGCCTCGGAGAGGCATATGTATATCCCGCCGGTGGGCTTGCAATCCGCGCGTCCGGCATCCCAGCCCGGTCTGGCGCAGCCAGGTCTTACGCAACCGGGTCTGGTGCAGCAGAGCGCCAGTAACGACGGGCAATTCTCCACGATGAACAACACGGCGCGCCCGGTCAAGCCGGCGCTTCCGACGCCCCAGGACGAGAGCCAGGCGGAGTCGTCCGGCGGCGCGGGGCTGCGCATTTCCGCGCAGCCGATGGATCCGATGGCGGCCCGTGCTCAGGCGTTGTTTGCCGAGCAGACCGATGCGCAAGTGACGCCGGGCTCCGCAGCCAAGCTGCACCTGCTGGCAATCGACCGGCAAGTGGCCCCGGAGCCGCGTCTGTCCGCCATCCCACGCGAACAGGCCGACGGGCAGCTCAACGTGGCGCAGTACACACCTTCGGTGGAGGATGCGACTACCGGCGCCTATTCGTCACCGAAGCAACAGACAACGCTCCCTTCTTCGCTGCCGCAGCCTCCGGCCGCTCCTGCAACCGCCAAGCCGCAAAAGAAGAAGGCGGGAACCCGATTGACACAGCCTGCGCATCCGTTGCGGCGCGGCCCGCAGCCTCAGCAGTCCGTCCCGACGCTCGCGCAAGCACCGGGACAGCAACCGATTCAGCAGCCCGCACAGGAACCAGTTGCACAGCCCTATCCGCAGGCGGAGCCGCAGACCCAGGCGGAATTGCCGCAGACGCCCGCGCCCAGCACCTCGACAGGTTTGACGGACGACGAATTGCAGGAGCGCAATCTGCCCCCGCTGCGCGGACCGTGGGTGCGCGTACAGCGCGAAAAGCACGCGCTCAACCCGCGCGACGAGGCCGAAGCCGCGCTGACCTCCATCGAGAGCGGATACAGCGCCTGGCTGGGCGGCGCGGGCATCATCAACTACCGCTCCGGCGACCTGGGATTCGACCATCTGTCCGCCCTCGAAGCTCCCTTCGAGGTGGCCATGCCGCTCGGCTACACGGGCCGCTTGGTCATCGTGGCCCGACCGGTGTTTCTGGATTCGGGCCAGGCGGACGGGAGCAGTGTACTCACCGTGCAGCAGCAGACTACCGCCGGGAGCACGCTGGCTGCGATTCCGCAGCCCATCGGAACCCTGACTGCCACCGCCACCACCCCGCCCGCGCAGCAGAACGCGGCTGGCATCGGCGGAGAAGCGCAGTTGATCTTCAAGCAATTCGCCATCGCCGGCGGCTACACGCCCTATAACTTCCTGGTTGCAACCCCCACCGGCCGACTCTACTGGAAGCCCGGCAACGGCCCGTTCACCTTCAATTTTTCCCGCGATTCCGTCAAGGATACGCAGCTCTCCTACGCCGGCCTGCGCGACCCCAGCGGCAATACGCTGGGCACCCTGGGACAGATCTGGGGCGGGGTGGTGGCCGACCAGGGCAATGTGCAGTACACCCATGGCGACGCGCAATCCGGCTTCTATCTAAGCGGCGGCGGACAGTACCTGAGCGGCTACAAGGTGGAAACCAATACCCGCTTCGACGGCTCCGGCGGCGCTTACTGGCGACTGCTGACCTCGCCGGAGTACGGCAACCTGACCATTGGCGCAAACTTTTTCGGTATGCGCTACAAGCACGATGAAGATGCTTTCACACACGGGATGGGTGGCTACTTCAGCCCGCAGGCTTACTTCCTGGCCAACGCGCCGTTTACGTGGACCGGGCACTCTGGAACCACGTGGCACTACAACATTCTGGGAAGCCTGGGTGTGCAGGCTTTCCAGACCGACCTGACCCCGCTATGGCCGCTGGCTGTCGACAAGGCGCTGCTGACCGCGATGAGCAACGCTTCGCTGCCGGCCAAGACCAGCGTCGGCCCCAACTACGACCTGCGCTCGCAGGTGGCCTATCAGGTAAGCCCGCACTGGTTTGTGGGCGGATTCCTGAGCGCGAACAACTCGCGCAACTACTCGGCGGTTTCGGCGGGCTTCACGATCCGCTTCCTTTTCCGTTCGCAGCCCTCGACGGTGGCCGGTCCCACGGGATTATTCCCCACCGACGGGGTTCGGCCGTTCTCGGTGCCTTAGAGCGTCGGCAAAAGCGCTTTCAGAGGGAGGAGATGCGCGCATCTTCTCCCTTATGTTTTGAGCGTTTTTATCGCACACACGGCGGGACATACAGGGATAGGTGCGCTGGCGAAGTGCCTGTGGGCCAGGAGGCCCACAGGACAGCCGACCGGGAGGTCGGCGCTACGGTTCTCCCTTGGGATCGATAAAATCAATTGTTGCTGATTGAATAATTAAAAAAATTAATTGATGATCTTGCTTTCGTGGCAATTATTGAGTATTGTTGTTTCTGTAATCAAGAAACGAGGTATTCCGCCCTTGACTCCCATTTCCAAATCCGCTTCCGATTGGCAGGAACTGCTGCGCATGGCCCAGGGGGCTTCGCTGGTGGTCGAACGCGTCAGCCTGCCCGAGAAGCAGATCGCCATCGAGGGGCAGTTCATGCTGCCCGAGCTGGCCCGGCTCAGTTTCGAAGACCAGATCTTCGTTACAGCGTTTCTCCGGTCCCACGGATCGATCAAGGAGATGGAGCAGACGTTCGGGGTAAGCTACCCCACCATCAAGGCGCGGCTTAACCGCATCTCCGGCCAGCTGCAATTCATCGACATTAACCCGTCTCCCTCCAGCGCGGAGGTGTTGGAGCGGCTCAAGAGCGGCGAGCTGAGCGCCGAAGAAGCGATCCGCGCACTGGAGGCACTCAAGTGATTCCGTTGATTGCTGTCGTCGGCTTGCAAACCGCGCACTGTCACATGCCGCGGATCTGGTTTCCGCTGTTCCTGTTGTGGATTCCCGTTCTGCTGCTTTCACCCGTCATTTTTCTGGTTCTGCTCGGGCTCGGCATGGCCGGGATTGCCAGCCCATGGCGCGCTACCAAGGTCTTCTGGGGCATCCTGTGCGCCTTGCCGGGGACCGATGTGCGCGTTTGCGCGGACGGGAACCGGGTGACGGTTCGGATTCTGTAAAGCAAGTCAAAAGGGCCTGCTCGCCCACTCAAACATCTTTTTGGGAGGAATTTTATGAACGAGAATCGTCGTCAAATACTGGAAATGCTGGCTGCCGGCAAGATTACCGCCGATGAGGCCGAACGCCTGATCGCGGCGCTGGAACCGGGGGCAGGCACAGGCGCGAGCGAAGCTCCTGGGGCTAGCTCCAACGGCAGCGCGAGCGGAGCAAAGAGCCGCGCCAAATATCTGCGCGTGCTGGTGGACGCGGATGAGTCGATGACTGGAATGAAGGGGCAGACGCAGGTGAACGTTCGCGTTCCCATGCAACTGCTGCGCGCCGGGGTGCGGCTGGCCAGCCTGATTCCGCAGCAGGCGCACCAGCATCTGGACGCCGAGCTCAACCGCCATGGCGTGCCGCTGACCCTTTCGCAGATCAAGCCGGAAAACCTCGATGAGCTGATCGACCACCTGGAAGACCTCACCGTCGATGTGAACACAGGGGACGAAGGCTCGACCAAGGTGCGCGTCTTCTGCGAGTAGCGTGGCGAAGAGAGCAGCGCAGGATCCGAGAATAGTCCTGGAAATGCAGGCGCAACAAAAAAAGAGGAGAGATCGTCATGACAGGCATGGCAATGCAGAAGCCGCGCCGCGATAGTGGCATGGAAGGCCTGGTCGCGAAGTGGTACGCAGCCAATACCGGCGAAATGATGAAGAAGTTCATCGAGCTGGCGCAACGTGTTTCTGCCGAGCTTCCGCAAGGCAGCGCGGTGCTCGAAGTGGCGCCCGGCCCTGGGTACTTCTGCATCGAACTGGCAAAGCTGGGATCCTATGCCATCACCGGGCTGGACATCAGCCACACCTTTGTGAAGATGGCCGCGAAGAAGGCCGCCGCGGCAGGCGTGCAGGTGGACTTCATCCTGGGAACCGCGGCGCGGCTGCCTTTTCCCGCCGCGAGCTTCGACTTCTTGCTATGCCGTGCGGCGTTCAAGAACTTTGCCGAGCCGGTGAGCGCTTTGAGGGAGATGTGCCGGGTGCTCAAGCCCGGAGGGCGGGCATTGCTGATCGATCTGAACGGAAGCGCATCGCCGGATGTGGTTTGCCATTGCGTGGACACGCTGGGCTTGTCGCCGTTTAACCGCTTTCTCACCAAGCTTGCCTTCCGCACCAAGCTGCTGAAACGCGCCTATACGCGCGCGCAGTTCGAGCACATGCTGGGATTGACGAAGTTCAGCAGCATCGCGATCGTGGAGTCCGAAATCGGCTTCGAGATCACGATGATCAAGTAATTTGCCAAGGACTATTGATCCGGCAAGGGATGAGTGTCGTTGTTTCCCACCCTTTCCCGCAAAATACGCAGTAAAGGATGGGGCACGGTGGTCTATAGCAAATGCCAAAATGCTCTATACCACCCTGCGATTCGGTTTGCTCATGGGGACGACCTGCACGGTCACGTCGCGAACTTCGGAAAGAAAGCGGTTGATGACCGAGCCGTGCAGGAAGATGTCCCAGCGCGAGCGGACCGTTTGTCCGAAGATCACGTGCGAGATGTTTTCCTGTTGGGCATAGCGCACCAGGGCGTCTGAAATGTTGCGGTCGGTGAGGGTGACCACCTGCGCGCCCAGATCGCGGGCCATGCGTTGATACTCTTCCAGCCGGTGATAAGCTTCCGGGTCGCCGTGGCCGTTGTCGTCGGGGCGGGTCACGTAGACGGCGCACCAGTTGCTGGCCAGGCGGCCGGCGATACGCGAGCCGATGCGCAACAGGCGTTCGGTGCCGGGGCGGGTGCTGAGGCAAACCATCACCTTTTCAGGGATGGGCGCTTGTTCCAGTCCCTGATTGCGGCGGTACTCCGAGGCGCGGCTGCTCACCTGTTCGGCGGTGGTGCGCAGGCTCAGCTCGCGCAGCATGTTGAGGTTGCCCTTGCGGAAGAAGTTGGCAAGCGACTGCTCGACTTTTTCCGCTGCATAGATCTTGCCCTGACGCAGGCGCGAACGCAACTCGTCGACCGTGACGTCGACGTTCACCACTTCGTCGGCGCGCTTGAGAAAGTTGTCGGGGACGGTCTCGCGGATGACGGTGTTTGCCGAGCGGTTGACGGCATCGTTGAGCGTTTCAAGGTGCTGGATGTTCACCGCGGTCATCACGTTGATGCCCGCGTCGAGCAGCTCCAGCACATCTTCGTAACGCTTGTGGTTCTTGCTGCCGGGGACGTTGGTATGGGCCAGTTCATCCACCACCACGGTGTGCGGGTGGCGCGCGATGATGGCGTCCAGATCCATTTCCTTGAGGGTGACGCCGCGATAGGGAATCTCGCGCTGGGGAATGACCTCCAGGTCGCGGATGCGGGCCAGGGTGTCTTTGCGCCCGTGAGTCTCTACCAATCCGATGACCACGTCGATGCCGAGCTGATGCATCATCATGTGGGCATCGTTGAGCATGTGGTAGGTTTTGCCTACCCCCGGCGCGGCCCCGATATAGATGCGGAGCTTGGCTGCCTCCTGTTTGCGTTCCAGTACGATTTCAGCCATGGGTCAGCCCACCTCTACAGGATGACGGACCGGTTCTGCGGCCGCAATCGGAAGTGTAAACCGGAAGGTGGCTCCGTGGCCGAGACGGCTTTCCACGGCAATCTGCCCGTCGAGCGACTCCACCAGGCGGCGAACCAGTGACAATCCCAGTCCCGAGCCGCTCTCGGAGAAGGCATTGAAGCGGTCGAAGATGGTGCGCAGCCGGTCTGCCTCGATGCCGCGGCCGGTGTCGCGCACAGTGAACTGGACGAATTCCTTTACCTCTTCGGCGGAGAGCAGGATTTCGCCCTCGTCGGGCGTGTAGCGAATGGCGTTCGAGAGTAAGTTGTCGAGGATCGAGTTCAGCGCGCGCCGGTCGGCCCTGACGACAGCCAAGTCGGCAAATGCCCGGATTTCGACGCGGATGTGTTTCCTGGCGGCCTCATCGCAGAAGCGGTCGCGGGCCTCGCGCAGCGCCTGCAGGGGACGCAGGCGGGCCATCTCGAATTCGCGCTTGCCGGTGTCGAGTTCGGTGACCTCGATCAGGTCGGCCATCAGGTCGTCCAGTTTTTCGGCCTCCTGGCTTGAGGCGGCCACTAGTTCCGCCTGCAATGGCTTCAATTCTCCGGCAAATTCCTGGCTGAGCGCGTAAAGCCCGCGGCGCAGTTGCAAGAGGGGATCGCGGAGTTTGCGGCTGGCCACGGCAATGAACTGGGTCTTGAAGCGGTCGGTATCCTGCAGGCTGGTTACGTCTTCCAGGGTGGTCACGGTGCCGAGGAGACGGCCTTCCGAGTCGCGCATGGGGGTGGTGCGCAGGCGGAAGCTTCGTTCCTGCTTGCCGATGCGCATGGGCAGCATGGCCGCGTCGCCCTCGGCGGCGACTGCCTTCTGCATCGAAACCGCGTCGCGGATGGCGCTGAGAATTTTGTCTCCGCCTGGCGTATTGGTCAGCGCCATGCGGTCGGTGGCCGCATCGCCGAGAATCTCGGCCGCGGCCTGATTGATCTTGAGGATGTGTCCTTTGCCGTCGGTGACGATGATGGGTTCAAAAATCGACTGCAGCACCGCGTCGGAGAGCTGGAACTCCATCTGTCGGCGGCCGGCCTCGGAGTCGCGCAGATCCCTGAGACGCACGGCGATGCGGTTGAGCTCGCTGGCAATGACGCCGAAGTCGTCACGGCTGCGCCACTCCACCCGATGATCCAGGTTGCCGCCGGAGATCTTGCGGGCGTCGCGGGCAAGATTATGGATCGGGTTCAGAACGAAATAAGCGGTTGCCGCCGCAACAAGCAGCGTCGCCAGAACAAGGCCGACGGCCAAACCGGTCTTTCCAGCCGCCGCAAGGGCATTGTGCGTGGCCACCACAAACCCCACGGTCAGGCAGCAAAGCAGTGCGCAGCCAACAATCAAACGCTGGGATAAGTTCAGCATGATCCGGTCTCCGGGCCGGTAAGTACTCCTGTTTCCATTCTGGTGGAAGCAGCCGGATTCCGCAAAACAAAAGCTGTGTACAAGTTCGGCCGCCTATTTCCGGGCAGACGGGATCCTGCAAACGGTAAGAAGATCGTTGTGCCATTTGCAGTCCAGCCCCGGCGGCGCAGGATGGTCGAGGAGCACCCAATCCACGCCGAACTCGTCATGCAGGCGCTCGAAGTCGGCAAGCTTGAAGTCTTTCCAGCCCTCTTGCGCCTTGACCTGGCGCTCCCAGACCGGCCCGAGCTCGGGAACCTGCGTTACCACCGCGGTATCCTTGAGCGCATCGGCGAGCTGGCTACGCTCTGCCAGGGCGCGGAAGCTGTGATAATCCTCGCCCGGCGCCGCCATGTACATCGGGTTGAGTACGAAGTAGGCGTCCACCGGAGTGTTCTGGCGGATCCAGTCGAAGGCCTGCAGCCACTGGCTGGAAGGCGGCTGCCCGGGCAACTCCAGGTGGGCGGTGTCGGTAAATAGCTGCCTTTGGGCGATCAACATGCCGGAGTTGCAGACCAGCAGGAAGACGGCCCAGCGCCAGACTTTGCCCTGCAAAAGATATTTGCCGAGGAGACAGCCGCCGATCAGGGTCATGAAGAAGTAAATGAGATGCAGAAAGCGCATGGGCTGGAGCGGCGTGAGCCGGACGAGCGCAGGAACGCCGAGCATGATCATCGCCACACACTGCTGGAAGACGCCATAGACGAACACCGCCAAGGCAAAACGCGCCAGCAGGAGTTCGCCGCGCTTGCGCGCGATCCGCGCCAGCAGCCAGAAAAGGAACAGGGGGGCGAGAGCGCCAAGCCATTCGTACCAGGCCCATTTAAAGAGGAAATAGTAGGTCCGGGTTCCCAGCGCCTTGTACCAAAGCGGGGTAGGCGGTTCAAAGAGCCAGCCGAGGGGGACAAACGCGGCCAGCGAGCCGCGCAGCGCGCTTCGCCTGGCGCGGAGCCACACATGCACCGGCTCCAGCAGCGCCAAGGTGAGAAAGAAGCAGAACGAAATGCCCATGGCCGCCATGATGGGGTGGAAAACAAACGACAGCAGCAGCAACAGCACCGCCTGCCAGCGCCGGCCTGCGAGGATCCGCGAGATGGCCAGCAGAATCAGCGCCGTAGCCACATTGCGCGGATGCAGGTGCTGATCGGCCAGGTACAGCGCGGTACCCGAGACGGGCAGCGTGAGCATGGCGCCGACCAGCGCGACCCCCGCCCATTGAGCGCGCTCTTCGGAAAACAGAACGCGGGCAATGCTCCAGCAGCCGAAGAGAATCAGAACGATCGATCCCAACTGCCACAGCAGTTCGGTCATCGCGACCGGAATTCCGGTCCAATGAACAAATCCGGCAACCCATTTGTCGAAGAAGGTAGCCTGCAGCTGAATGCGAAAGAATTCCGAGTCGTGGGGGTAAAGGGCGGGATTCACATTGCTTTTTACGGCAGACAGGTAAACGCCATCATCCTCGAAGCCGGGGTGGTAGCCCATCACGGCAAAGGAAAGAAGAGATAACGACAAAACAAACAGGATGCTGCGTTTACGAATGCTTAGCACGTATTTGAACTCTTGCGCATCAGTTTTTTGTCCGCCGGATGTAGGTCGGCCCGAAGCTGTTTCCGTCTAAAAGAAGAGGGAGTCAGCGCGGGCTTTTGACCTCAACGGAGTCTACGGCACGTTGTTACCGGAGAAGGAAGAGAACACCTTCACTTCACCGGCTTCAGGGGCTCGACTCGCTTTTGGCGTTCTTCTGGGATTGTAGTGGACTTGAGCGGGGAGTGTCTCTGCGTGTTTAATATACTGAGCACCCTTGTATTCGAAGTGCAGTGACGAGATTCCTGCGCGATTCTTGTGAGACCCGGGATCGCCCGGTTGGGGATGGCGGCGATGAATTGATCCGAAAAGGAAATACCGAATGAAGCTGAGAACCATGCGGGCCATCGACTACTGGATCGGCATTCCGCTCTGCTGCCTTTGTACCCAACTTGTACGGCTTATGCCGCGCCCCAAGGGACCGGCGACAGCTCGCCGCATCCTGTTTGTCGAACTTTCAGAGATGGGCAGCACGATCATCGCCAATCCTGCGCTGGAGAAAGCCAAACGGGATCTCGACGCGGAAATCTTCTTCCTAATCTTTGAACGCAATGTAGATAGCCTTCGCCTGGTGGATACGGTTCCCGAAGCGAATATCGTGACCATCCGGGAAACCGGCCTGATAGCGCTTCTTGTTGATACGCTGCGCTTTCTGGCGTGGGTGCGCAGGACCAAGATCGACACGGTTGTGGACCTGGAGCTGTTTTCGCGCTATTCCGCGCTGTTGACCGGGCTTTCTGGCGCCAAGCGCACGGTGGGTTTCCACCGCTTTCACGGCGAGGGCCTTTACCGTGGCGAGATGCTCACTCACCGGGTGAACTACAACGGCCACATCCACATTGCAAAGAACTTCATCTGCATGGTCAACGCGCTGCTGGCGCCGGAGCCGGAGATCCCCTATTCCAAGACCCATGTCTCCGATGAGGAGATCCAGGTCCAGATCCGGGTGGTTCAGGAGTCCGAAAAGGAGTTTGTGCGCGGGCTCGTGCGCCAGGTGTATCCCGATTACCGCCCGGACTTTCACCGCATTGTGCTGATCAATCCCAACAGCTCGGAGCTGCTGCCCCAGCGCCGCTGGTCGCCGGAGAACTTTGCCTCCCTTGCCGCCATGGTGGCCAACGAGTGGGACGATGCCCTGGTGCTGATCACCGGCGCGCCCTCCGAACGCGCAGAAGCGCTGGCGATGCAGAACTCGATCGGCCATCCCCGCTTCCGCAGCTTTGCCGGGATGCACCGGCTGATGGCCATCACCGCGCTTTACAACATCGCGACCGTTCTGGTGACCAACGACAGCGGCCCGGCCCATTTTTCCGCCATTACGCCTATTCGCTCCATTGTGCTGTTTGGGCCGGAGACGCCGCGCCTCTACGGCAGCCTGGGCAACACCGAGTCCATCACCGCCGATCTCTCCTGCTCGCCTTGCGTCACCGCGGCGAACCAGAAGAACTCCGCCTGCACCGATGCGGTTTGCATGCGTTTGATTACGCCCGAGCGCGTGATGCAGTCGGTACGCGCCATCTTCAACGGAGAAGATGACCGTCTGCATCCTTCGCTGGTCCGGATCGCCTCCCGGCGGCAAGAGGCGGTTCCCGTAATCTGAGGTTGCGAGAGGAAATGCGGAAAGGTAAAAAGCCGCGCAATCGCGCGGCTTTTTACTGCGCCAGCAACCAGCGCATTTAAGATCTTGCCATGAGCAAGACCCCGGAAATGCGTGCCGAACTGCTTTTTACTGCGACAATTACGGTCGATCCGACGGTCGACCTTGGACCCAGCGCTCTCGGCGAGCGTCGCCTGGTCCCGATCCTCTCCGGCAATTTTGCGGGCCCGCGGATGAAAGGCGAGATCCTCGCCGGCGGCATCGACTGGCAACTGCTGCGGGCCGATAAGGTGGCCGAGATCGAAGCCCATTACGTGCTGAAGACCGACGACGAAGTGCTGATCCGGGTGATCAATCGCGGCTTTCGCTACGGGCCGCCGGAAGTGATGCAGCGGCTGGCCGCGGGCGATCCGGTGGATCCATCGGAGTATTATTTCCGCGCCGCGCCCACCTTCGAAGCCCCCACCGGCCGCTACGACTTTCTGAATCGCGCGCTGTTTGTTTCGACAGGCGAGCGGTATCCAGACCGCGTGGTGCTGCACTTCTTCGAGATTCTTTAGACCGCCGGCAGCAGCATCCTTAGAAGCAAAAATCCGCCCACACCGGCAAAGAAGACCAGCGCCATTTTGATTCCCGGCTCGCGGTTTACTTCCGGCACCAGGTCGGTTGCGGCCACATAGAGCGCCACGCCGGCCGAGATGGGCAGCCCGTACGGAAGCCAGGACGGAACCAGTTCGATCACCAGCACACCCAACAGCGTGGCTGCCGCCAGCAATATTGCCGAGTAGAGCGCGGCCGACCGGCTGCGCCCGCTGGCCAGCATCACGCTGGCCATGGTGAACCCTTCAGGCGCCTTGTGCAGCAGGATCGCCAAAAAGATCAGCCAGCCCAATGCGCTCGACACCACGAAGCCCGAGCCGATCGCGACCCCGTCAAAGAGCGCATGCACGCTGAGCCCCGCCAGCACCGAGTTGCCGGTGTGGCGCGAGACAAATTCGCCGGCGTGCGTCTCTTCGCCAAAGTGAAAATGGGCGTTGATGGTGTGTTCCAGCAGGTGTACCGCGCAATAGCCGGCCATGATCAGAATCGGGCCCAGCGTCGGACTCAGACGCAGGCTTTCGGGCGCCATTTCGATCACCGCGGTGGACATCAGAAAGCCCGCGCCCAGCGCCACAAAATAGCGCAGGTAGCGCTCCACGCCCCGCGCCCGCACCAGCACCAGGCCACCGAGCACGTCCGCCAGCGCGGCAATCGCGCCCAGAATCAAAGATGTCTTCAGCAATGCTTCGAACCCTTTCTGTCTTGAAGCTGATGCGCTTTGAAAATTCCTCGAAAAACTTCCCTCGGGGGCTAAAGCCCCATTCATTTTATTGGCCTTATCGGCACGGCTAAACAGGCTGCGGAAAAAGGCCCGAATCCGAGTTAAGAGCTGGAATGAGCTTTAGCAGGGGCTAAAGCCCGGCTCATTTGATTGGCTTT
>Ga0181517_10001199_pt1 | contig 29856 bp, 20 predicted proteins | sample PEATcosm2014_Bin_31_FD_119748 | JGI IMG/M metagenome (GOLD analysis project Ga0181517, IMG submission 119748) | Peatland microbial communities from MTU Mesocosm Facility, Houghton, MI, USA - PEATcosm2014_Bin01_30_metaG | ecosystem: Environmental > Terrestrial > Soil > Wetlands > Peat | place... | reverse complement strand
GAGGCCGGGAAGAGCGAGCGAGTCGAGTCGCTTTATTATCGTATCAAGTTTGGCTTGTTCGGCCTCCTTTTTAGGTTTGTTGACCTCCTCGACGAATATCTCTGCGCCTCTTGCTTTGGCTGCGCTGAATTCGGTTGTACCACATGATCTGAAGACCTGGCGCCCATGGTGCCGGAAGGAAATATGATAGTTTTTTAGGCCCTCGGGCTTATAGACGTTCACGCCCCCTTCCTCCACGCCGAGGGCAGAAAACAGAGAGGCATTTGATAGTGCGGGCACCCATACTTTTTGGGCGTTTCCCTTGTTTTTGGGGAAAAATCGTAATATTTCGGGGGGCCGCGCAAACGACGGAAGAAGAACCACTAGGGAAAGTTTAGGGGGAATGAGAGAGGGTTTTCCCCTCGAGGTTCGCCTATTGTTCGCCTTCGCTCGTCCGTTATTAAGGCGTTTTCTACCTCCCCGGCATTCACGGGCCTTTTCGGCTCGATTTCATTTTCCCGGACCGAAATTCCGTGTTTTCCCCTCGTGCTAGGCCCTAGCAAAAATAGGCCTTTTTGAGGTGGCTAGCCCGGGAGAAATGCACGTGCCGGGATTCGAATCCCCCTCTCTCCGCCAATTTGAGATGCTCATTGAAACGCGAGCCGAAACACCTCGGCGATTTTTCGACAGACTTGGACTCTGCGGACCCGTGTAACGTTGTTAAGCTGCCGTCCTAGATTTTGCTTCGGAATAAAATATATTCGCGAGCAGTCGATGACGGTCAGTCGCTCGAAGCCGTCGGCCTCGTCGCATATGATTTCGAACGGTCGATTCACGATCCCAGGTCGCTTGGTTGATCCGAATAGGACGTTGACGGAGGCTCGGTTGACGTCAGCGCAGGCCTCATCATTCGAAAGGACGATCAAAGGGTGGCCATGTGGGTCCTTGTCGTCACCACGCGTCATCCATGTTTCCCACTGGCGGCTCATTCCGGTCGGTCAGGACTGAGCGTCGCGAGGCGGTTTGCGCGTTCGTACTCTGCCGGGGACTCTGCAACGGCAAAATAGCCGGGGGGTCTTTCTGGAATTGGATCTGGCATGACGTATTCGCTTAGTTGCACGTACCTATTGCCGCGACGAATGACGACCGGGGAGCCCTTCTTTAAGACATTGTCGAGTAGGCGGCCTAGCTTTGGCTTAGCAGTCGATACGGTCAGATATTCCATGGACTGATTTTCGGTCCATTAGTGGACCAAGTCAAACAGACTTATATGCGAACGATGCCAAGACTACCCCGCCTCACGTCTCATAGGCGAATATCGGGAAATCCATTCGCGACTGAGATTCTCGAGGTTTTCCCTCGTGCTAGGCCCTAGCAAAAATGAGCGTTTTCGAAGCCGCTAGCCCGGGAGAAATACACGTGGAGGCATTCGAATCCCCCTCTCTGCGCCATTTTAGTCCAGCAATTCCCGAAGATGCGCGGACAGAAACTCGTACACCACGCTGCGCGGCGCCGCATAGAAGACCTCGATTCTTTCCTCGGTGTGGCGGAAAACAATTCGATGCTCACCAACTCTTAGCCGCGAAAGGCCTTCAAGGCTGCCCTGAAGGCCTTTGATGTCACCGCGTCCCTGCGCTAGGCCGGCGATCGCAGCTCTCACTCGCCGGCGTGGCTCCGGGGCGAGCTTCCGGTGGTATTCGCGTACCTGGTCCGAGACGGAAACCTTAGTCGACAAGGGAAGATACAGGATGGAACCTTAGCTTGCCCGAGCGGAGTAGCTTGAACTGCCTTGTAAAATCCGCGTCGGCCAGCAGCTCCATGGTTTCGAGAATGCCGCCTAGGCGGGCCGCAGAAATCACGTGAGCCACGGGACGATCATGACGGGTCACCGTTACGAGCATTCCTCCCTCAGCTGCGTCGATGGCCGATGCAGTCTCCCGTTGGAGATCCTTAATGCTGTATGTATCCTTCATGAGAAAAAGATGTATTTCGCAGGATCCCGTGTCAACTCAGCATGTGGATCAAACCACGTGCAATTCGACGTTAGCGGCCCACAACCGCAACGAGCCATATTTCTGCAGGCAAATCTCCGTCGTTTTCGCTCGTGCTAGCCCCTAGCAAAAACGTCCGATTTCGTTGCCGTTCGCCCGGGAGAAACGCGTGTGGCGGCATTCGAATCCCCCTCTCTCCGCCATTTTCAGGCAGACTTGTGTGGATGGACGGAGGCTTCGATCTTGGTTCCGACGGTATTGATCGCCGCGCTTAGGTCGTAGGCGAGCTGCACCCGCAGCCAATATCCCGGATTGAGTCCGAAAAAGAATGCCCTCTTTCGCCGTCCTCGGCGGGCCGGGAGGATGTCAATCCATCGGACTACTGTGTTCCCCACAAGGTCACCTGGTTGCCATCCGGATCGTGAAAGTGGGCAAACTGGCCTTCCGAAGGATCGCTTTCGGTCGAATCGGGCATGAGTCCTTTGCTCTTCAAGGAAGACAATCGCGCTGCGAGATTCTCGACGTGAAATACGATCGAGACACTTGCGGAAGACTTCGCCGGGGCGTCGGCCTTCTTGCGATGGATGGCGAAGAAAAGGTGGCCAGCGGGGGTGTCGAGTTGGGCGTAATAGCCGCCCTTGAATTCCTTGGTCTCGAAGCCCAGGAGCGAATACCAGTCCGCCAGCACCTTTGCCTCCTGGCATGGCTCGATCGAGATCGCACCAACAAACATCCTTTCCATCGGAGGAGACTCGGCCCAAGCCGTCGCCGAAAGCAGAACTAGCGGGATCAGCAGGCGGGGTTTCCACATAGCGATGGAAAGGTTCATGATCATAAATTCCAACCTACCGCATCCTAGCCGCCAGTTTCCGGATCGGTAGGCATAACTCCAATTCAAAGTGCGACCAATCCGTCGCTTTTTCCTTGTCCAGGAAAATCTCAAGTGCGGGCGCGTGCTCGGGCTCGTAGGCACTGTTGATTAGCCAGCTTCTGACCAAATAGTCCCAAGCCGTCGCCACCCGCCGAATATCACCGGAAACCCGGGTGACGGCGTAGCGCATGGCTGGCATTTTCAACTTCGACATTCCGTCTCCGCACTCAAAGGGAGCATCCGACGCCAGGCAGACCTCGTAACGATACAGATGCCTGGGTGTCACATCTGGATCGTCCACCGTCATGCCGAATAGAACGCCGCGCGAAAAAATAGCCTGGGCTTTCGCCCACGCGATCATCGTCTTGCAGGCGGCCAACACCCGATCCATTTCAAAGGCGTCGATGACCCGGATGTAGGCAACGTGCCTTTCGGGAAGGTCGAGCAACCTCACCGGGAAAGCAGCTTTCTTCTCTGCCGCGCTCATGGGGAGAACATACTCCTGTCCCGTGTGGATTGCTTTGCGAATCTTGCGCTTTTTGATCTCACCGGTTTTTCGGAACTGACTGGGCGACGTGTCGTAGCCGGAGCGGAAGGCGCGCGAAAACGTGGCAGGCGAGGAAAAGCCGCACTCCAAGGCGATATCGGTCAAACGCTGTTGGGAGAAACGCAGCAGCCGGGCGGCCTTTTCGAGACGAAGCCGGTTCGTGAATTGATTAAGGGTTTCCCCCGCGACCGCACCAAAGATTCGATGGAAATGAAATTCCGAGAAGCAGGCTACCTTGGCCAATTCCTTCAGCTTCACCTTGCGATCCAGGTTCGCGCGAAGGTAGTCGATGACCCGATCAATTCTTCGCGTGTATTCGCGGCTGGCGCGTGTCCTTTGGCTTCGCACAGATGCTCGTGGCATTGGATCAGGAGGGGGCGCTGCGCTAAGGGTGTTCCGATGCCTCGAACGAAGACCAGTCACCGGGCCGGGCGCGAACCGCGCTCGCTAGGGGAAGAAACGTGCATTTTACAGCCTTCAAAATCGGTGTCATGTTCGATCCCATAGGAAGGATTCGACCTCACGGTGTGTTCCGCAAAGGTGGAAGACGAGGCCGTCTTTCTCTTGCTGAAAGACTAGCCTAAAATCAAGTCCACATCGCCATCCCATAAATGGCCAAATTCGTCCGAGGCCAATGCCCGCGTGAAGATATGGGTGCCCAAGAGCCGTACGCGCGGCTCGCATCGGCAACAAAACGTATTGTCGGCGGCTGGAGGGACGCTCTTAAGTAAACGCGGCGTCTCCAATAATCTCACGGAGCGAGGTCATCTGCAGAGGTAATCTAAGGGACTTTCCGGTTCTGCGAGCCTGCGCAGGCTCCGATCTCATGATAGCTCAAGCTTTCGCCGCTTCGCCGGGGTTTAAACCATAGCCGTTCACAAAGGAGGCTGCGTCCGGCTCCATAACGGCAAACGGGAGGCCGCGACGATTCACGAGCTGGGATAGCGCCATAGAAACGCACGACCCCGTATCAAGGCCGATGTTCTTGAGAATGGCGTCGCTCTTTTTCTTCAGATTGCGATCTATGCGGTTGCGAATCTGGACGGTGGCCATGCCTCAAGAAAAGGCTCAATATGGCTCAGATCGTCAAGCGCCGTCACCCCTTTGGCGTCAGATTCCAGAGGATTCCGTTTCTGAAGCCAAGAATCGGTCGTTTTCGCTCGTGCCAGCCCCTATCAAAAGCGCTTGTTTTCGTTGCGGCAAGGCCCGGAGAAACGCACGTGGCAGCATTCGAATCCCCCTCTCTCGGCCATTTTGAGATGTGAAGTGCTCACGCCTCTCAAGCCAGCTGGAGCGTTAGTGCTTCGCTGGTGGGTATCAAACCTTATGAATGTGAAGAACCCGAGTTCCAAAGCGCTTGCAACCTGGAGCACCTCGGGTGACCGCGCGCCGAGATGCAGAGTACGGGCATCGAGAACGGTCGCAGGAAGTTGGCTCCAATCTATTGCGAACCCTGAGAAACATCGTAGACCTCGATGAGCGCCACGCCATTGTTATTGCGGAGGCTGGTGACCTGCACGGTGTAGATGCCCGGTGGCAGAGTGATGAGAAGAGCTGCATCCATGCTTCCGGCCGGCAGCGGAAACGCACCGACCAGCGCCGAGGCGGCAGAGATCTGCGCGGGAGTGTTGGTGCCGCTTCCCCAGTTGGAATTGCTGGCCAACGGGTTGGTGCCCGAGAGAACGACGATCTGGGGATCGGGTAGCACGCCTTTAACTCCGAATTCCGATAGCGTCGGGCCGATCCCGCGGACGAGCACCGTCTTAGAAGCGTTCCCCCCGATCACGAAGCCGGCAATGAGCACGCCGTCCCCGCTAGTGACATTCATGCGGGCGGACACATTGGTGAGACTCGCGAACGGGTTTCCGCCGGTGTCGTAGATTTCGATCAGGCCGACCCCCGAGGCGCCATTGCTGGTGAGCAGGCTGCTCGTGTGTTCGCCATTGTCGACGGTAACCAGCAGCGCTGAGTCCAGGCTGTTCGCCTGGAGCGGAAATGCGCCCACCGAAGCGGCGGTTGCCGCGATTAGGACCCCTTGGTCTTGGCCACTGCTGCTGACCTCCCAGCCGCTGTTCATTGCCTCGATCGAACCATCGCTGTTGTACAGAGTCAGGATGGGGGCGGCCAGGAAGTTGGAGATGTTGAAGAGCGCCAGGCTCGGTCCGATCCCGCGCACGAGGAGGTTCTTGCCGTTGCCCGATACTGCGAATCCGACGATCAGCGTGTCACTTCCCGAACCTGAAAGGGCGCGCGCGGAGAAGTTGACGATGTGGCTGAAGCCGAACGGGGCGATCACGATGGTCACTATGGCCGTGCCTGTGCCTATGCTGTTCGTGGCGGTGACCGTCACTGGAAATGAGCCTGCTGACGTTGGCGTGCCGTTGATCGTTGCGGCCGTGGAATTGAGCACCAGGCCAGGTGGGAGTTGGGAGGCCGTGTAACTCGTGGGCGAACCCGTAGCCGTGATAAAATATGTCGGGAATGCTGTGTCGACGCTGCCCGAAGCGGTGGTCGGACTCGTGATAACGGGTGCATCGGGATCTACAGCGACTGGCGGCGTCGAAGTGGGAGAAGGCGTGCGCGTCGGGGTCAATGAAGGAGTGGGCGTATTCGTTGGAACAGGCGAAGTTGTTGGTGTCGGTGAATGAGTTGGCGACGGGATTGCTGTCGGGGTTGGTGAAGGGGTGGGTGACGATGGTGTGGGCGACGGCGTAGGCGATGGGATTGGAGTGTGTGACGGAGTGGGTGACGGGGTTGTCGAAGGAGTCGGTGTCGTCGTTGGCGTGGGCGTCGGCGTGGGTGATGGGGTTGGAGAAGGAGTCGGCGTCGGTGACGGCGTGGGCGATGGTGTCGGCGAAGGAGTCGGTGTCGGCGTGGGCGACGGTGTAGGCGAAGGTGTCGGCGTGTGCGTCGGCGTAGGTGATGGGGTTGGAGAAGGAGTCGGCGTTGGTGACGGCGTGGGCGATGGGGTCGGCGTGTGAGTCGGCGTAGGTGACGGGGTTGGAGACGGAGTCGGCGTCGGTGACGGAGTGGGTGATGGGGTCGGCGACGGAGTGGGTGATGGGGTCGGCGACGGAGTTGGAGTTGGTGACGGAGTGGGTGATGGGATCGGCGAAGGAGTCGGCGTCGGCGACGGCGTGGGAGACGGTGTCGGCGAAGGAGTCGGCGTCGGTGACGGCGTAGGTGATGGTGTCGGCGACGGAGTTGGAGTTGGTGACGGCGTGGGCGACGGTGTAGGCGAAGGTGTCGGCGTGTGCGTCGGCGTAGGTGATGGGGTTGGAGACGGAGTCGGCGTCGGTGACGGAGTTGGAGAAGGCGTCGGTGTTGGTGACGGAGTGGGTGATGGGGTCGGCGACGGAGTTGGCGTTGGTGACGGGGTTGGAGACGGAGTCGGCGTCGGTGACGGCGTAGGTGATGGGGTTGGAGAAGGAGTCGGCGTTGGTGACGGCGTGGGCGATGGGGTCGGCGACGGAGTTGGAGTTGGTGACGGAGTGGGTGATGGTGTTGGAGAAGGAGTCGGCGTTGGTGACGGAGTGGGTGATGGGGTCGGCGACGGAGTTGGGGTTGGTGACGGGGTTGGAGACGGAGTCGGCGTCGGTGACGGCGTAGGTGATGGGGTTGGAGAAGGAGTCGGCGTTGGTGACGGAGTGGGTGATGGGGTCGGCGACGGAGTTGGAGTTGGTGACGGAGTGGGTGATGGGGTCGGCGACGGAGTTGGAGTTGGTGACGGAGTGGGAGACGGTGTCGGCGAAGGAGTCGGCGTCGGTGACGGCGTGGGTGACGGGGTTGGAGAAGGCGTCGGTGTTGGTGACGGAGTGGGTGATGGGGTCGGCGACGGAGTCGGCGTCGGCGACGGAGTGGGAGACGGTGTCGGCGAAGGAGTCGGCGTCGGTGACGGCGTGGGTGATGGTGTTGGAGAAGGCGTCGGTGTTGGTGACGGAGTGGGTGATGGGGTCGGCGACGGAGTTGGAGTTGGTGACGGTGTTGGAGAAGGAGTCGGTGTTGGCGTGGGAGATTGGCTGATGCTGTAGAACTTGTTCGCACCGTAACCCACGTCCGTCGTGGTGAATGCTAGCGTTCGGTAGACACCGCCCAGGTTTTGGATGTCTGTCGCCGTTCCGGTCAATGGATCGAGACAGCCAAAGAACGTCGTTTGCGTGGCGGGATCCAACCGGAGATAATAGAACTTGTTGGGCCCGTAGCCCACATCGCCGCTCGTATAGGCCAGATCACTGAAGCCACGGCCGGTGCCAAGATTCCATTCATCCGTAGGACCGGATATAAACGCCGGGATTAAGCTGCCAAACCAAGTCGCTCCAGATACGTCGGTTCTAAGATAATAGAAGAGTTCGACACCCCAGCCGCCTGGGTTGTCTGACGCGAAGGACAAGGCGAAATAACCGGTTGCGCCAACCGTCGTCGGTCCGCCGGGTCCAGACATCGGCTTCTGATCCGACACGGTCGGGACACTCGGCTGGATCAGCGCGAGATAATCACCGGTGCTTGTATGGTGGATCGAATAGAAGCTGAGCGGCCCTATAAGACTGAGATTCTCGGCCACATAGGTCAGACCCGAGTAGGAGTTTGGAGCGAGCGCGTTGCCGACCGATGGTTGGGAGGATGGCACTCCAGCATATGTGTAGCTCGTGAATCCCGTCGGACTGCCCGAATTTGGAATGGCAATTCCAGCGATTGAGAAAAAATCTGTGACGGTCGCCCCCGGGAACCCCGAGTTTCCGCCGATGTAGCCCAGTCCAGATTGGCTGCTGCCGACCGCCCAGAATTGGGTAACCGTCGCGGAGCTGGCGCCTGTGGGGGATATTGTGGCAAAGGTGTCGGCCTGGATCCGAACGCACGGAAAAACCGTTAGGCCAGCGAGCGCCAGTAGCGCCAGTGCCCGGTCCTTCATTTGATGCCTCGTACTCGAATCCGCTCGAATCTTTTCGAGAGCGCCAACCGACCTGCGGAAGTCATGCGGCACCAGGTCATTGCAATGATGAATTCCGCGAATTCCCGAGCGCGCCTTAGGGTGTTTGCGCCAGGCCCTGGTGCGCCCCTTTGCTTGTATCGTTTGAATGCATGTGAGATGAAGGCACTCCAATTCACGGCCCCTAAAATAAATCTGTTCCGCTCGTACTGCTATGGGGTAGAGCCAGTACACCGCTGCCGCACGGCAAGGTGCTTCCGCCCTAACGTATTAGGGTAACACGGGAGAATCGGGCGGACCCCGAAGCTCGCCCACGCGGGGAAAGCACGGCCGCAAAACGGCCATTTGTTGCCGGATTCATATGTGTCGCAATTGCCATAGGAGAGCTCGCATAGGCCGAGCGGCTGGTCTGCCACAACGAGCAGCCGACATTCCGCCGTGACGGGATCCGTTCAAAGCCGTACGCGCCATGAATGGCTCGGGTTCCGCTCCTCATGCCGGCACCCTCACGGGCGGCCCCGGCGGATGTAGCGCAGCCGACCAACCGGTCGCCGACGTTCGCAGTGATTTTGCCATTGGTGCCCACGTCGATCTGCAGCGCAGGGCGGTAATCGCGGGCGAGGCCTGTGGTGACCATGCAAGCAGCAAGGTCTTCGCCGACATCGGCCGCGGGTCCGGGCAACAGATGCACCTGCTCGCCGGCCTTCTCGATTTCCAGAGAGAGGTCCCCGGGGCGCGTAGACACGGTGCACGAGGAGAATGGGCTGAAACGGACGGGCGCCCATGGAAGCTGGGTTCACGCCTGGCAGCCGGTGCAGCATAGTGGCGTCAGCCTCGACCGTCATGCCACCGGTGTCGCGCAACCGTGTTAACTATAGCAGATTGTGAGGTCCCAGGCGGGTTCAAACGCGTCGCCTTTGGCCGCATGGGCGAATGAACGCCGACGGCCCCCAAGTCACCCTTGAGGGAGAAATTGTCCACGGCCTCTCCAAGCATTGGAACTTGGAGTAACAAAAGGTGCTGGGGCGCTACCCGATGATGCGGGTCCAAGTGCTTGGGCGATTCGCCGGATGCAAACCAGCGCGGACTCCAAGAGTCCGTGTGACGAAAACCGAGCCGAGGAGCACCGGAGCACCGGGACAAAGCCACCCACAGCCGCAAGGTCGACGCCAGAGTCAGGCAACCGCCGGAGGGCTTCCTGAGGCTTTCGCCTCGCATTCCCGAGATCCCGTCCATTTTCAGGAGGCGGGGCATCCGCGATGGCGTCCTTTCAGGAAGGGGCGCGGGTTATGGCCAATTAAGTCTTTATGCGGAAGATATTTGCGCATTTGCCGATATCGTGTACACTATACAAAGGCCACGTATGAACCGCCGATTTTTTTCCAAGCTTTCCCTTGCCTTACTCGAAGTAGTGGCACTCGCTTCGTTTCCGGGACGGTTGGGAGCCCAAGTGACCACGTGGAATGGCGGCGTGGCAGGCGAGTACTGGACCTCGGGCGGAAACTGGAGCCCGAAGTCCGCCCCGGCGAGCAGCTTCACGACACAGATCGCATTCGCAGGAAGCACAAACCTTGTGCCGGACATGAATCAGAATTGGTCGGTCGGGTCGGTTGTATTCAACAGCGGGGCATCGGCATTTACCCTGGCGAGCGCCGAAGGCGATACGCTGACGATCTACGGAGGTGGGGTGACCAACAACAGCGCCAATACACAAACGATCTCAAGCGCCGTGACGTTGGGCGCCAGCCAGACCTGGATGACCGCCGCAGGCGACCTCAACTTCTCCGGGCCCATTGCCACGGGAGGAAACAATCTGACTATCAATGGCTCAAACGACACGACGATTTCGGGAGCAATCACCGGTGGCTGGAGCTCAGCTTACATCTATAAGAGCGGATCAGGCACGCTCACGCTTTCCGGGAACAACTCCTTTTCAAATTCGCTGACGGTGAATGCCGGCACAGTGCTGGCGACAAGCAACACAGCCCTCGGCTCAAGCACGTTTGCAACGGTGGCGCCGGGGGCCACGTTGGCCTTCAAAAACAACATAACCGTCAATGAGAGCGGACTTGCGATAGGCGGATCGGGCGTGTCCGGAGCGGGGGCAATCCAGAATGTCTCCGGCAACAACACCCTCAATGGCCAGATCAGCCTCACGAGTGCTGCGACGATATCGAGCGCGAGCGGCACGCTTACGCTGGGCAGTCCCGTAGCGACATCCAGCTTTGGGCTCACCGTGGCCGGCGCAGGCAACACCACTTTGACCGGCCAGGTGGGTGGCAACGGCAGCCTCACCACGAATTCCTCTGGCGTGGTGAACTTCCAGTCCGAGACGACGAGCGGCGCGGTGTCGGTGGGCGGCCAAGGCACCGTGAACTTCAACAAGGGCGTAAGTGGCACCTCCTCGATCGCTGTCACCAACTCGGGCACAACCACTTTTGGAGCAGCCACGTCGTCCACGGGAAACGTCACGATCAGCAACGGTTCGACCACATTCAGCGGTGACCTTAACGCGAACGGCAACATCGCGCTGTCGTCGCCGGGCTCAACCGTCTTCAACGGAAGCGTCTATTCTTCGGGGAGCAGTCCGATGACGATCACCGGGCCCGGGCAGGTTTCGTTCAACGGCAGCCAGGTAAACGTGGGCTCGGGACTCACGATAGGCGGCGGCGTCTCGGTCTCGGGAACGAGCTCACTGAACCTCGGGACGGGCAACCTCACGATTTCTGGATCGGGGGTCACAAACCTGTCCGGATCCCAAATCAACGCTGGCAACATCATGATCACCGGAACGGGCACTCAGATCATCACCTCCGTGATCGGTACCAGCGGAAACTTCTCAATGTCGGGATCGGGCACGACAGTCATTGCGGGCACGGCGGCAAACAACATAAGCGGCACGTCGAGCGTGACCGGCGGGACCCTGCTTCTGGGCAAGTCCTCGGGGAATGCCCTCGGAAGCACCGTTAGCGTGTCTGGTTCAGGGAATCTGAGCTTCGCCGGCAGCAACCAACTCACGGCGTGGACGAACCTGACGCTCGGCGCCGGGGGGACCCTCTCTCTGAATGGCACGACCCAGAGCATCAGCTCCCTGACCGTGACCGGCAACTCGGTCATCGATTTTGGAGGCGGAAGCTCCACGTTGTCCATCGCTTCACTCACCCTCACCGGAAGCGCGACGCTTACGGTCGAGAACTGGAACCAGTCGGTGGACAACTTTTACGCGAACCTGAACCCCGGCTCGTCTACCCTTGCCTCAATCGTGTTCCAGCCAGGCAATCAAACCGCGGGATGGAATTCGGGCACGGATAAGATCGCCCCGACTCCGGAGCCCTCATTCTACGGAGTCGTATGCGTGGGTTCGGCTTTGGCGGCCTGGTGGATCTGCCGCCACAGGAGGGGCCATCTTCGTCGCATGATAACGCTCGGTCAAGGCATACACAACTTCAAGCGGAAGCTGTGCTAGGGCAGGCAGGAAAACCGCGGCGTTCTTGCCGGATGCCGGACTCTGAAAGAATTCCCTGAGCATCCCCGCGGCCGCAAAGTCGCCTCCAACGATCTTGCCTAGGATATCGGACTGCTCGCCCATTCGCTTACTCAGGCCGTTGACTCCGGCCATGCAGAGGAGCGCAGCATGCGCCCCGGAATTGGCTGCGGTGCACGGCAAGGGTCTCTTGTCGAGCTGCTCGAACACATACTCTGCGACGCCGGGATCCGGGTGCCGGATAAGATGGGCGGCCAACAGGTTGGCAACGGGCGCGGAGGCGCCAGGGCCCAACAGGGAAGCCACTTTCTGCCTTTCCAGGGCGTGCCATCCCAGTGAGGAATAGGCGCCAAGCTCAAGCGATTCGCGGTCGTAGGCCGGAATCTCGGCGCCCTCGAATCCCTGCAGGAATGTCACGACATCGGGCGCTCTTCCCATTTCGATCATCTGATTGAGCGAATAGAAGACCTCAAATGTTGTGGTCGCGCTATCGAGGGCGAGCTCGACTCGGTCGCACCAATCCTTCTTCGATCCGCTCCGGATCGACCCTGCCAGGGCAAGCACGGTGCGAGCCTCGACAGGCATCTTTCCCGGAGACCTGAGCAACCTGTCCAAATCGCTGTGGTCCACGGTCATCTCCCGGGCAAACAAGAGGCCTTGGGTCCACGCCGGCGCTTGTGCGGCCCCTTCCCGCAGCATCCTCGCCGAGAGCCCGGACATGGCGGCGAATTCGCCCCGTGCCAGGAGAGCGCGGAACCATGCCTGTGCCGCCTCCTCCCGGTCTCCGTGGGAAGGGAGCAGAAGCCGCGCATAGATCGCATCAGAGAAACCGGGATTTGCGATCTGGGCGAATTGCGCGAGGAGACGGGCGGCATTTGTATTGTCCGGGTCGAGCATGTAGACTTGGCCCAGGGCGAGATAGCTTCGACGCACATCGCCTGCGGCAAGGGAGCGGAGCGCCATCCGGTAGTAGTAATCGGCTCGCGCCTGGTGGATGCGGTGCCAGGCAGGCGGCCAGGCAACTACATAGACGGGGACCCGGTATCCTATGATCCGGTAGGCCGAGAACGTGCCGAGCAACGCCACAAGCGCCATGGCGGAGAGCGCACCTCCGTAATAGAGGGCTGCACGCCCCCAGAATGGCCGAACCTCTGGCGCAGCCACCGAACAGAGGCGCCGGCCGTCGGCCGAGTTCAGAAGCAACGGGCAAAGGCGCCGGAATCGGCCCTTGTCACGCCAAGCCGTAGACGCATCGCAGCCAGTTAGGCCGGCGAGGCCCGAGTCGCATGGGGCCTGGCAGGGCGCATCGCCGGATGCACCGCGGGCTCGAAAAAGCGATTTTCGCAGATTCCAATAGAAAAGTCCCCATGAAAGCCGGCCGAGGTCGCCGAGCCACCCCCTCATGGCGTCAATCTACTCCACGCCCAAGCGCCAAGCAAACCAAAGGGGTCGCGGTCGTATGGGGTCAAAACCCCCATTCGTGCAGTCCCGAAAAAAGGGTCGGGAGAAGCGCGCCGTCGGCAATATCAGGCCACATGGCATTTGCGGAGATCCTCACGAATAGCTGGCTCCGGTTGGCGCGCGTGCCATTCTTGAGGGCGTCTGAAAGCACGCGAAGCGGCGAATGGGGGTCGAAGCCCTCTACCACCTTGCCGCCATAGAGGTGCCAGTACCAAACGTTAAGCGCCTCGGTCGAGCGCCCAAAGGAGCGGGCCTGAGCGGGCGGCAGGGAGAGTTGGGCGACGCGCAAGACAGGGGTTGAGGTGCCTTCCGGCACAATGGCCCAGCCCAGTCCCGGCCAGCACATATCCGGGGTGTGCGATGACACAAAGCTCACCGATGCCTGTCCGGGCCTCCAATAGGCCACGTAGATGGTGACCTCTTCGCGGCCCGATGGGGTGGGGCGGCTGTAGGACCTCTGCAACAGGCAGGCTGTGCGCAGTTCCGGCGAATACCGCCCGAGAGACTCAGGAGCGGAAACGTCCCATCCCGGAACCTTGCCCGGAAGGATCGACGCCAGATCCGGCAGCCGGCTCGATGGCTGCGCCGCCCGATGGGAAATGAGCGCCCAGGAGCCCATGATCGCAATGGCCGCAAGCGTGGCAAAGAGCGCGATCCATCCGGGTGCCCTGCGTGGACGCAGGGCAGGGGACTCTGCGCGCCGAGGGCTCGGCGTCGCCCTTGCGCCAAACGCAACGCCCACAAGCACGAGGACAATCGACGTGAGCCCCAGAATCGCAATTCCGGCGAAATCATGCAGCGGGCCGTCTGCGAGTAGCCCGCGTTCCGCGGCATAGGCGAGCGCGAACGAGCGGATGAGATTCATTCCTATCGCAAGCGGAGCGGCCATGAGCACCACCAGCACCCTGGCAAGCGGCGGGCGCACCCAGGCAGCCGAGATGAACACCCCTGCGAATACGCACGATACAAGGCTTCGAAGGCCGCTGCAGGCCTCGTCAACGCCAACACGCGCGTGCGCGAGCTCGATGACATTGCCCGTCGTGAACGCGGGAATACCAACGGCGTTTAGCATCTGGAGGACGGCCCTGGTGACGCCAAGCTGCAGCAGCGAGGTCAACCTTGCTGCCGTGCCCGGGGGCACCGGAGCGCAGAGCAGGCAGAGTAGGATGGCGGCCACGCATGGCCATCCGAAGGGTATAATGCGGGTTCCCCTTCGGCTGAGCGCCATCAACATCGAGAGAAGCAGGGCCGCGAGCGCGGCGCTAAGAAAGAAGGAGGCGAGGGCGTAGTCCCATCCCATTGTGGCCCCGTAGAGTGCGCCCGCAGCCGCCGCCAACAGGCCGATGGATGCCGTCAGGGATTGAAGAATATCCATCATGCCAGTGTCCGGCAGGAAGCGGCTGGAGCCCGACTTCAAACCCTCGTAGATGAGCGCGGCGAATACCACCGGCATGAGCAGGCCGTGCATCAGATTCGGCTCCCCCATCCATTGGGGCCACATGAGGCAGCACCATGCCGCAAACAGAATAGCCGTCATGATCAAACTGAGGCGCAGCGTCCATGGAAACGGGTTCGGCCCGCCTGTCTTGCTGCTCTGGTTCCCGGGGGTCATGGCGTCGGACGCATCTTCCCGCAGAATTACGCGGAGGGAAACCAAATAGGAGGACAAGCGCCTAAGTTTGGTGAGGTTTTTCGCGGCCCTGTGGTTTTTGCGCCCGTGCCGGCGGAGGTGCCAAAGCCGCACCCGGTCGGGCATCTGAAGCTTGCTTCTCGCACCCTTCGCGGTTTCGGGTGCGGTGAGTTGACGATAACCCGCGAGATACGCGGAGTTGAGGACGGTGAACCCCTCCAACTACGGACAATGCAGGGCGTCGTTTTCCAGACGTATCAATGGACGATGAATCCCGGACGGCACTCTCAAATTCCCGCCGAAGTGCCGCCTAACTGCCGCACTTTGCTGAGTTTCGACTCATTGCTTGTGACTTCGGCGAAATTGGATAACTCGCCTCGCATCAGAGGCGAACCAGGTATCTCCGGGCGAGAACACGAATGGCGTGGATTGGATCAAAGCGGTTTGATGAACGGTCGCACAGTGGGAACCGTACCGCGGACTCGGATCCCCTTCTCTCCGCGATTCAATTGCCGGTCAAAGGCGCTGGCGCCGCCGGCCTGACCTCGGTGTAGAACACGGTTCTGGAGAGTTGCGAGGGCTTCTCGCCCGCGGGCAGAACACGTGCCTCGACTCCATCGATCTCAGCATAGCCTATCGCCATAGTGTTGACGCGGTGGCCCTTTGAATCGCGGTCAGGCAGGTCGAATTCTCGGCCTTGATTTAACCAGAGGCGGCGGGCGGTGAGACCGCTGAACCACCGCTCGGCGCCCAGGCCCTTGGGGTCCTCCGCTTCGACAAGGTCGGTGGGCACCCAGCCGTAGCCCGGAAGAAAATATTCGGCCCAGCACCGGTAACCAGGGTCGACGTTCTTGCCCTCATTGGCCTCACGGAGGCGGTAGCCCATCTGAAGCCGTGCCGGAATTCCCCGTGCCCGCGCCAGAGCTATGAAAAGGGAGTGGATGTCGGTGCAGGTGCCTCCGCCATGGGTCAGGCATGATTCCGCATCGCCCGGGCTGTATTTCGGCTTCGAGGGGTCCCTTGAATAATGGACCGTGGATCCGGCGACGAGCTTGAGAAGCAATTTGGCCTCGATCGCGGGATTCGACTCGGTGCCGCAGGCGTTGTTGGCCATCGATGCGATATCAGGGGCCACCTCCATGTGAGGTGCGCTCTGGAGCAATTCATCAGCAAACGCGCGTCTGACCGTGTCGGTGATCGGCCCGACCTTTGCGGGGTCGATCGACACACGGATCGACTGCCGACGAAGAGAGAAGTCGAGCGTTGCCGTCAATGTTGACGTCGATGGAGTGGACACCTCGGTGAAGAGAAACCGATTGCCGTGGTCGGGTTCGGATACCATCGACCACTTGCCCGGCACTGACGCGGCGAAATCGAGCACCTTCTGGTAGGAGTCGTCCGAGGGCATCGATATCCACCATTTGACCTTCCGGGCGCCATCCGGAATGCCGGACAGGGTGACTGTCTGTTTCACTTGATAGGTTACAGCGCTCGGTTCCTGCGGAGTTTGTGCCGGCAAGGCCGGGGCGCTTCCGATGGCGAGTGCGGTGAGGAGGGCAGGGGTCGTTCTCATATGTTTGCGCAGGCCGGGAGGCTTCCGTGTGATTGGGTCCCCGTACTACCTCAACCGCCGCAAGCGCCGGCAACGGTGAATGGGTCAAACCGGCTGATTCTGCGGCCATTTGCCGAAAAAGGGGGGCGGCTTTGACTCCTCTTCCTGCGGAAATCTGTTGGTCGCAATCCGGGGCCAGGTATGAGGGCTGGCGGAAAGCGCGGTCAGAGGACCCGAGACATCTCGCCGATTTTGGAACCTGCGGGGATGTCCGCAGGAATCAGTCTTCGAGAGGGACGCGAATGACGATGCCGCCCAGAATCTCGCCGACTTGGTGGCGTCGAGGTATCGATGGGGAAACCCGATTGTGGCACTCAACGCAGGCGGCCTCGGCAGGGATATCAGGGTAGACGGCGGTGAAGTAATGCCGACCGCCCAGCATCTCCTCCCCGTAGTAGTTCTCATCGGGGTGGCTCGCCAGGAAGGCCATGCCCGTTTGCTCCAGCTCGGTCTGCGGCCCGTTCCGCCTGCCGACCGGCGTAAGTGAGCGCAGGGCATAGCTAAAGTCGGCACCCTTGACTTGCACCGATTCAGCTGCCTCCCGGAATGCGATGGAAGGACAATCCGGCGTCCTGATCTTTTCGGCGGCCGGGGGCTCCTGCGAGGCCGAATCAGCGGAACGAGTCGCTAGGAATGCCTTGCAGTACATTTCCCGATCCGCAGCGATCACGAAGTGCAGGGCCTCGGCCTGATCCTTCGGGCTTATGGCCGCGTTGGATTCGGCGGTCGCGTTCGCGGCACCCGTAGATCCCTTCCCGCGATGCAGGCCGGTTTCGATCCTGTACAGGGCGATGCCCGCCAGCACGGCAGCAAGGAGCAGGGATCCGGCAAGCGCGATGAGATGGCGTCTAGTGACGGTCATATTCCTCAGGGTTTACGGGTACGAACCGGCCAAGCTCGCAGGCGAGGATGCGCAGGGCGCCTGCGCGGCTTCCGGACGGTTCAAAATGGATGTCGCCCGTGATCCCTTCGGTTGGAAGCGCCGGGGGAAACTGGCGGTAGCCGGCATCCTCTCCCGCCTTGCGCAGGTTTTCAACAAGCACGCGAACGGCGTCGTACGCAGCCTCGGCGCTGAAATCCGGCCTCATCCCGTATTTCAGGGTGAATCGCTCCTCAAACCGGCTCGCCCTGCCATGAGCTCCGGAGCCCAGCTTGAACTCCGCCACCAGAACACCCGTGGCCGCAGCGCCCGCGGCCGCCACGAAGTCCGGTGAATCAATTGAGCAGGGTCCGGCCAGTGTGCCGCCGAATCCTGCGCGGCGCAAGGCGGCGACCAACGCCCCTGCCTGCGAGGGTGGCAGCCAAACGAGCACCCCGCCCGGAGCCGCGGCGACAATAAGCCGCACCATAGGAGTCACGTCCGAGCCGGGTGCACCCGCTTCAAGCGTGCGGCCCAGCCGGGCGCCGGTCGAGCGGACGGCCCTCGCAAGGTCGTGGCGGACGGCGCGCCCCGGGTGCTCCGTAGGCACGATCGCCCACCAATCTGGCGAACTGGGGTCCAGCCTCGGCGCGCCAAAAAGCGCCTCGATCTCGAGATCGGCTCTCGGGACGATGCAAACCGCCCAAGGAACTCCCGTCTCCATGACCGACGAATCTGAGCTAAGGCTGGCAACGGGCACCCTCATCCGCCCCGACACCTGGAGCACGAGGTGGTTGGCGGCCCCGTCCGAAGGCGCGATGATGGCGTCGACATGCTTTTCCCCGACCAGGACGACGGCGTCGTTGCCGGCGGTTCCCCATTGGCCGGCCTCGCTTCGCACCTCGAGCGCAACCGCTGCTCCCGGCTCCTCGTTCGCTTCGGCAATGGCCAGGCGGGCCCCTCGTAAGATGCCGGGTGAGTCCGCCTCGTCGGATGGTGCGATGATTCCCAGTCTGATCTGGCGCGGCCCCGCGCCGCAGGCAAGCGGCGCAAGGAGCATCCACGCCGCGACGCGCAGTCCAGCCCTTAGAGGTTGTCTATGCACGATCGAAACAATCACGGCGTTTCAGCACCGTGTGGCCGACCTTGAACGCGTCAAGCCTCGGCTCGGCCCGCTGAGCGCTCGGCGCATCCCAGGCACCGGGGTACCCGGGGGCTCAAGGCGAGCTGGTCAGCTTGCCGGTGGTGGTTGGCGGCGCGAATTCACCCTGGGGCTCGAAGACGCGGCGTCCTGCCTCGTAGCGCACGATGCGTACCGGCGCCGTGTTGGAGCCTGTCCCGTCAAACCTCATCCAGCCGGTGACACCCTGGTAGTAGTCCAGGTTGTACACCTCGTCTCGTATGCGCCAGCGGTTGGGCCCTGCGATCCGCATCGCATGAAGGAGGATCTCGGCACCGTCGTAGGCATATGCGGCATAGGCGTCCGGCTCGTGGCCCCAGCGATTCTTGAATCGGGCTCTGAATTCGGTCCAGAGCGGGTCCTGGCGGTCAGGATCCGAATAGAACGTGAAGGTCGTGCCCTCCGCCGCATCGCCTGCATTCTTCAGAAATCCGTCTTCCATCAGGAGGTCTGTCCCGAAGAAGCGCGCCTTAATTCCGGCCTGGCGGAATTGCTTGGCGAATCGGCCTATGTCGGTCGGCTCCCCTAGAAAGAAGATCGCATCCGGCTGCGATTCCTTGATGGCCGCGATCTGGTACGAAATGTCGGTCGCACCCGGACTGAATAGCAGCTCCTGCACCACGGGACTTCCCAGCCGGCGTGCAAAGTCTGTGAACTGGTGCGCCCCGACGCGGGCATACCTGTCCCCTGTGCGCAGAACGGCGATGCGCGTGCAGCCGCACTTGCGGACCATCAGTTCGGCGAGCCTTGCCTCCTCCTGCCGATGGTCGGGGAGGACCCTGATGAGCCACGGTATCTGCGTTTCCGTGAGGGTCTGGTCCGGGTCCGACGTGTTGACCATGACGATCTCTGTTTTCAGGGTGACGCGCAGGGCGACGTGCGCGTCCGTTCCGTCGATGGTGCCCAGATAGCCGAGCACCTTTTCGTCGGCGAGGAGCGCCGCCAGGTTGGCGGCTCCCCCCCACTGGGCGATGCCCTCGTGCTCGATGAGATCAAAAGGCAGTTCGCCCGGCCGGCGTTCGATGTTCGCCTCCTCTATGGCAAGGACGATGCCTTCCCGCGTCCGGACGCTCCGCTCCCAGTTCGGCCCGACCTTCGGGGCATCCACAAGACCGATCCTGAGCGAATTCAGGCCGGGCTCGGGGGCGTAGTCGCGGCCCGGTCCACGGAACGGCATGCGGGTGACGAAATATCTGTAATAGGGCTCCGTGTTGGCAAATGGCCAGAGCTCCTTGGGCAGTTCGCCGTAGGGCGGATACTCCTCCCCAGGCTTGGCATAGATGAAACGCGACGCCGCGGGCGCCGCTGTGGCCGGAGCCTGGGCCGCCGACGGAGCACCGGGCACCATATCGTCCTTGCCTCCAGCCGAGCAAACGGTGGGGGCGTCGGCGCCTACGGCCCAAGACGCGGCGAAGGAAGCAACAAGGATGCAAGAGAGGGTGATTTTCATGGATGCGCCTACGGGTTGGAGGTCAGAGCCGGTGAATCGGCCGGCAGGGTGAAGACGCCGTGGCTAAGCCCGTTTGACGTGGCAAACCACGCCTCGTGATCGTCGGCCCACACCGCCATTATGAAGCCGTCGGGAAGCGCCGTCGCCATTGTCCGCGTCTCCGTCGGCTTGCCCGGGCGGTAGATTTGGACCACGCCGTGGCCGTCCTTGTCCACAAGGTAGTTTACCCAATTGTCCCCGTCGGTGACCGAGACGCCGCGGTCGGTGGCGGCCCACCCGAGGCGTCCGTGGGCAAAGATTGTGTTGATGAAGTTGGAGAGCAGAGGCGTCTTGTCCTGGACCCAGGTCCGCCATGTCGCGGAGTTCGTATTGTAGCGGGCGAGCCCGAAATAGGAGGCCTGCCAGAGGATTCCCTGGTCGTAGGCCACCCAGGAGGTGACGTCCACGATGGGTCCGCTGTCGGCCGCAAACGCGATGTGGAACTCGCCGTCGGGATCGCGATAGGCCTTGAACGATCCGGTGTGCGGATCGTGCTCCACGACGCCGCCGGCCCAGACGCCAAGGTAGATGACACCCTTCCCCGGAGCGACCGCATAGCACCAGGGCTCATTCATGACGGAGTTGGTCTGGTCGTAGGGCTTCCAGGCCTTGGCCTTCAGGTCATAGGCCCCCGTCCCCGCCGCAGTCGCGGCCCAGACGGTGCCCTCCGCCACGGCCACTCCGTAGACCACGTTGTTGGGAAGACCGCTGTTGGTCTGGGTAAAGGCCGTGAATTTTCCCCCGCTGAGCCGGGTAAGCCCCTGAAGCGTGGCGATCCAAAGGTCCCCCGTTGCGGGGTCCTCGGCAATGCTCAGCACGGTCAGATGGCTCAGCCCGTCCTCCGTCCCAAAGCGCCGGAAAGTGCCGTTGTCCTGCCTGACGCACAGGCCGTTCGGGGTGCCGATCCAAAGACGCCCATCGCTCGCCTTCAGAAGGCAATGGACCTTGTGGGAGGGAAGGCCGTCCTTCTCGCCAAAATTCTCGAACCGCGAAATGACGGGAATCGTCAGTGGGCCGGAGCCGGGAGCCGGCGCGGGGGGGGTATTGCCCTGGGCGTGCGACAATGCGGACGCCAGGCCGAGGATGATCGCAAACCTTGGACTGCGATGGGTTTTCATGGGAATGTTAGAGTGTCTTCAAATACTCGACCATGTCATTGAGCTGCAGCTTGGTCCAATAGCTGCTCACGCCGTGCAGGTCGTTGACCTGGTAAACGGTCCAGATCTCCTCGAGCGTCCGCGCACGGCCATCGTGCAGGTAGGGGGCCGAGGCGCCGACCCCAATCAGGTGCGGCGTGTCGAATCCCTCCTTTGGATCGCGCGGCCCCTGGGTGCCGACCGAGGCAATCAATCGGTTCGTGTAGAGCGGGGGCCGGTGGCAGACCTGGCACTGGCGGGAGCGGGGGATCGGCGTGCCGTTCGGCCGCTTTGTCGCAAAGAACAGGTCGCGCCCACGCTGCTGCGCCGGGGTTAGAGGCTTTCCAACTTGGTCCCAGGGTACCGTGCGGGTTGGCGGCAGGTGCAGGATGAATGTCGCCAGCTCGTCGAGCTGAGGATCCGGAATCGGATCGGTCCTCATCAGCACCCTGGCAAACCGGGGGCCGTCCTGATATTGCAGCGTCGGATTCTTGCCGTTCCACTTGAACGGCTCGGTGCCCGCCACGCCGCACAGGCTTCGGTTGTCGAGGAGATTGTCGCCCACGCCGCTCCCGTCGAAATCGTAGGAGAGCCCGTCGACATGCCCGTCGGCGTGGCAGGACCTGCAGTCGAATCCGCCCTGAAAGGTGTAGCGCGCCCGTGTGAAGACCCGCTCGCCCTGCCGGATCGGATCGTCCCTGCCTCCGTCGCCGAGCACAATCCGGCCGAGCGGCTTTAGGCTCGCCGAGTCGACGACGAGGACGCCGTCGTCCAGCCTCTCGGCGACGAAGAGCCGGCTGCCGTCCGGGGAAAGCGCCAGGTGCTTGGGATTGCAGCCGGTCGGAATCCGCGCGAGCACGTAGTGATAGGAAAACGCCATGTCGAGGATGGCGTCACCCCGTTCCGCGGCGCTGGCGCGTGCAAGCCAAGACTCCAGCCAGTCGAGGTCGACTACGGTGACCACGTCCGAGCCGCCGGACGCGACGAAGGCGCGCCTGCCGTCGGGGCTCGCGACGACGCCGGACGGGTCCGAGAAGTACGCATTTGCCTCGTCCAAGGGGACCTGGGTGACCGCGCCGTCCGCCTGGGAGATTGCCAGGCCACTTGTCATGACCCATCCGTCCTTGACCTGCGTGATCGGGACGAGATTGCGCACGCGGATCATCGAATTGAGGACCCAGCCCTTCTTGGGCACAGCCGTTATGCCTTCGGCCATGTGCGCCGAGTCGAGCGCGAGTCGGTCCACGATGTGCCCGTTGGCCGGGTCGAGCACCGTGACCTCGGAGGCGGGAGTGGCGAGCACCCCGTCGTGCACGGCCATGCGGTTCGCGACATAGACGCGGCGGCCACCGTCGGTCACCGTGACGGCATAGGGCTCGCGCCCTCCGGAAATCCTCGCGACCTCGGCCAGCGGCGACGGCGTTAGGACGGATATGTCATCGCTGCCGGAATTTGTGACGACAAGGTGCTCGCCGTCGCGCGTCTGACAGAAGGCAATGTCGGTCGGCCGCACCCCCACGATGACGCGGCCCTTCTCGGCCAAGTCGTGGGTGTCGAGGACCGCAACCTGATCCACGTGGGAGCAGGCGACGAACAGGCGCTCACCGCTCCCGTCCAGGGCGAGGCCGAACGGGCCGCCGGGAACCTTCGCCCGCCGGAGAACCGCAAGCGTGGCGACATCGGCCTCGGCGACCTCGTCTTTGTCGTCGAGGGCGATGAACAATCTCTTGCCATCGGGGGAGAGTACCATGCCCCCGGGTGAATCGTGGTGAGGCCGCAGCTGTGCCCAAGGCAACTTGGCGAGGCTCTTCTGGTGGCAGTGATTGCAGGAGACAAAGCCGAGGTCGGGGCGTCCGGACTTGATCCGTTGATGGGCCCGTAGCCCGTAGCCTCCTCCAAGGACCACCGCCATAAGCGCGGGGGCCGCCGTCATGGCGACAAAGAGCGAGCGTTTCAGCTTCATGGTGAGGGATTCGTTCCAGAGAGAACCAGGCTCACGGGATCGGTCTGTACGGCCAGCGGCCGCACATTGCGGGGGGAATGGTTGCGCGGTTCGTGGCAGCCGACGCATGCCCTGTTCTCCCCCGGCTGCAGCCAGACGACGGGGGGCTGGTGGCGAAGCACGCGGTCCGCACCGTCAAGGGTGTCAAAGCCCAGGGGAACCCCGGCGGGAAGACGGACTAGAACCGAGCCATCGGGCGCCACGGGGACGCTTCCCAGCACCCGCAGCTGGCCCGCGCCGACGATCGCCGTCACCCTGAGGTGGGCGGCGGGCGAACCGCTCCCGTTTGCTGCCGGGTCGCTGCTGTCGTTCGCGTTGAGGCAAAGGATTGTGCCCTGGGAGGCCCCTGGCATTACGGCGGTCGTGTGACCGGCCGGTCCGTCCCGGTGCGCGATGCAGGTCGCCTCGATGCTGTTCCATTCGGGGTCGTCGAAAACGGGCGCGCCCAGCTCGACGGCCCCTGGGGCGACGCGAAAGAGTGCCGCATGGGCGGTCATGGACCGACCCGCCACCCCGGATGTGTCGGCGCATACGAGAAGCTCCCCCTCGGGAGTCGGCTCGACCGAACGGCATCCGCGGCCGGGGAAGGGGAAAAGGTTCGCCCGGGTGGCGAAGGGCGCAGCCGAGCGCACGCCCTCGGCCCATTCCGCGGAGCCCGGTCCATATGCTTGCGATGCCAGAAAGCAGATCCTTCCGTCGCCCAGCTCCCTGGGGCGGCGGACAGCGTCCACGCCGTCGTCCTGACCTGCATAGGCGGTCACCTCCGTGCCATCATTGTTCACTGTGTAAAGGCACAGGTGGGGCTGGGACCGCGCGTTGTCGCGCGCCGCAGCGCTCACATAGAGGACCCTTCCGTCCCGTAGCACGGTCGAGTTGACGGCTCCGTCGGGCCCGAATGTGAGGCGCCGGGGCGCCTTTCCGGGAAGCATCCCGTACAGGGCCGGCGCCTCCGTTGACGTCCAAAGCTGCCCCGCCATCGGAACCGGAGAACTGTAGACAAGCTCGTCGTGGGCCGCGACCGCCGGATCCATCGCTCCGCCAGGTGCCTCGGTGACGCGCTCGGGGCTTCCGCCGCCCGCGGCAACCTTGTAGATCTGCCAGCCCTGACCGTCTCTGCCCTTTCCCGCGAAATAGACCGAGCGGCCGTCCCAGGAAACGCACGGGTCTCCGGCGGCCTCAAGCCCCTCGGAAAGCACCCGTAAGGACTGGGCGCCAAATGGTGGACTAAGCAGAACCACCCGGCTGCCGTGCGGATATCTTGCATCGAGCACCGTCGCATCCCGCGAAGCGGGCACCCCCGAGGGCACCTGGGTTAGGACCACGGAGCCTTGCGTGGACTCCGGGTGACAGGCCGCGAGAAGGAACGTCGCGGCGCCAAGCAACAGCCAAGCGCACGTCTTTGGGGTCATCGAGAAGAGGGTTCAGTGACCTTAAGGATCTGATCGACCCGGACGTCCGTGAGCGTCTGGACCGCTCCGCTCGGCCACGTGATCCGGATCTGGTCGATTCGGGAAGCCTTCCCGAGTCCGAAGTGGACCCTCGGGTCCGATTGGCTTAGGAAGCCCGAAGGGCAGCGGCACTCCTGCGAGTAGGTGCTGTCCCCAGCCTTGACCTCGATCTGCGATCCCCAACCGGCGGGGTTGCTGCGGGTTCCGCGGAGCGAAAGCGTGATCCAGTGGTTGCCCGAACGGTCGCGGTTGTGCAGGAGGACCGGGCGGTCCCCCATGAGCCCGACCACGACGTCCATCTTCCCGTCGTTGTCGTAGTCGACAACCACGCTCGAGCGAGCCCGCACAGGAGTTCGGAAATAGGCGCCGCCCTTTTCGACCGCATTGCTGAAATGGGCGTGCCCGTCATTCTCCAGCAGCAGGCTTTGCCAGCCCACCATTCGGAAGGCATCCCCGTTGGCGATGAAGACATCGAGCTTCCCTGCATTGTCGAAGTCGATGAAGTTGCATCCCCAGCCGACGTACTGCGCCGTCAGCGCACCAAGCCCCGAGGCCATCATCTGGTCGACGTAGTCGCCCTGGGGCGTGCGGATGTACAGTGAGCCGTATCCCAGTCGCGAGACCAGGAACGAGGGGTTCCCGCTGCCGTCGCAGTCGCCGATTGCCGCGGCCATCGAGCCGGCGGCCTCGCCGAGCGCGTTGAACGCGACGCCCCGCTTCAGGGCCTCATCGTGAAAATGGCCGTGGCCGTCATTGATGAGCAGCATGTTCGGGGTCGCGTCGTTGCTCAGGTAGAGGTCCTGGTGGCCGTTCCTGTCGTGATCCAATGCGCTCACGGACATCGTGCGGTGGGGCGGGAGGGCTGCGATGCCCGACGGGGCGCTCGCGTCGGTGAACGTCCCGTCGCCGTTATTCAGGTAGAGGAAGTCGTGTTCGGGCTTGTAGGCCAACGGGCCCGGGTAGCTTGTCGGGTTGTAGAACAGCTTGTAGTTCGGGTCGAAGCTCAGGTAGTGCGCAACGTAGAGGTCCAGCCTGCCACTGTTGTTGACGTCCAACCAGGTCGCGCCGATTGCGGTTCCTTCGGAGGCGACCCCGGCCTTTTCGGTCACGTTCGTGAACGTCCCGTCGTGGTTGTTGTGGTAGAGGATGCTCTTGCCGACGCAGGCGACGTAAAGGTCCGTCCAGCCGTCTCCGTCATAGTCGGCCGCGGCTGCAGCCACGGCGTAGCCTGCGCCGCCGATCCCGGCCTTTTCGGTCACGTCGGTGAACGTCCCGTCGCCGTTGTTGTGGTAGAGACGGCACGGCTGGCGCGGTGTCCCCGGGGCCTCGTGGGTCACGCCTGCCAGCGGGCCGGGATTGCAGAAGAAGAGATCCATGTTGCCGTCATTGTCGTAGTCGAAAACGACGATGCCCGAGCCGTTCGACTCGATGATGTTGGCGATACGGGTGTCGCAGAATTGCTGGACGAAGTTGATTCCCGCCTTAGCAGTCGCGTCCTCAAACAGGTCGTCGGGCCCGGCTTGAATCGGGGGGGTTACGGTGAACGTGGGTGCCGGCGCCTGGGCATTGGCGGATTCGGGTGCCTTCCGACTGCAAGCCGGCAGAGCCAGCACCATAGTCAGAATCATCAAGCATCCACGGGCGGCGGGCCCAGTTGAGAGGTTGGACGACTTCATAAATGCAAGGCTCGTTGGGATTCGAGCGAGCGCCCGGCTAATTGCACGCAGTAGAGAGACTGATGCCTCGTCTCTCACCCCGCCCTTCGCTGCGTTTACCGCCGCGTCTGTACACCAGAAGCGGTCTCCTTTGCGGGGCATTGGGGTTTGAGCGCCCTGTTTGAGGAGCAGTCTGAGTGATGACCAGCTCAGTGTGGCGGACAGCCAGAATAGAGGGGCGAATAGCGGCTTCGCGGAGCGTTGCATCGCGCTCATGGGCTCTCGCGGCGCACGGGCGGAGTCGCTCAATTCTCCGGCGCGACAAGCTTGACGGTATCCGGAGTCGAGTCGGGGGAAACTGAGCAGGTCGTCGTGGCGCCGGACGGCCAACGGACCTGGACCCTCCGAAGAGGGTTTCTATCCGGGGAGCCGAAGAATTGGGCCGCCGTGGACTGGCTGTAGTAACCCGAACCCGCGCACACCTCGGAAAGCTGTTTTGTGCCGTCCGAATACTCGGCCGTGACGCGCGCCCCCACGGCCTGTCGGTTGCCCGGCGGTCCCTGCAATTCGACGCGAATCGAGCGCTGACCCGTGGTCCCACGATGCCGGAAGGCAAGTGTCGCCTCCCCGTTGCGCGAAACCAGGAAGCCCGGCCAGCCGTCATTGCCGAGGTCGAGTACCGCGAGTGCCTTGGCATCGCCGGGCACCACAAGGCCGCTCTCGATCGGCGGCACCGGCGAAAAATGGCCGTGGCCATCTCCACGAAGCAGCTGGCTCAGGCCGCCGTCGAATCGGCCAATCGCGGGCGCAGGGGCGTAGGAGTTCTGCACGATGTAGATGTCGGCGCGCCCTTCACCGTTGAAATCGCCGGCCACGATGCCATCTGCAGGAGAGACCTGGGCGATCCGCGGCAGGGGTTCAAATCGGTATCGGCCGTCCGGCTGGCTCAGGAACACGCCGCTGCGCAGCTCCGTGGCCTCCAGGCGCGTGGCCGAAGCCAGCCGGTCGGCTCCCAGCAGCTCCGGAAGTGTTGCGCGGGCGTAGTCATTGTTCGAACGGTAGCGCCGAAACACGGATGGAATAGCGGCGCCCAAGTCCGTGCGGCTACGCCATGGATACAGCTGTCCGTTCTCGTAGTACGCCTCGACGAGTTCGCTGGAGCCGCGGCCGGTGAAATCACCGGAGAAAAGCAACGCCGGGTGTTCCGAATCGGCGCGGTATTGCGTGTTCAGCCCCACGTTTCCCACGACGTAATCAGGGCGTCCATCCCCGTTGAAGTCAGCTGTTGCAATCGACCGCCACCAGCCCATGCCCGCTGATGCGAAGCCAGCCTTTTCCGTCCAATCCTCGAACCTCTTGCCATCGACATTGTGAAAGTACTTCACCTGGCCCCATTCGAGCGTCAGCAGCAGGTCCGGCCAGCCGTCGCCGTCAACATCACTCCACAGGGCGGAAGTGACCATGCCAACGTTACGCAGCATCGGAGCCACGGAATCGGTGACGTCAACAAACCTTCCGCCGTGATTTGCGAGCAGCGCGCTCCGGGGCACGGCGGGGTAAAGTCCAGGCGAGACTCTCCCTCCGATGAAGACTCCCAACCGTCCGCTGTGGTCAAAGTCGGCGGCGCAGGCCGCGCCGGCGCTGATCGACAGCGGCGGAAGCGCGCCATCCGGAGCGGGCTTGAAGTGCCCGCGCCCGTCATTGAGGAAAAGGCGAGGTTGGTACTCGGGCGCGCCGGCGGGCTGGCTGGCCCCTCCCGCCGTGACGAGCAGGTCCGCGCGGCCCTCGCCGGTGGCGTCGAACAGCAACAGGGGGCCGTCGTCCACCTCGGGAGGCGCCCCAAGCGCCGGCGAAGCCTCTTGCGCCCACGTCTCCGGTCCCCGTGGCAGGAGGACTCGCCGGGCCTCGCGCGTGGTCCCTCCGATGCACACTCCGTCCCGTCCGCTGCCGTCAAGGTCGCCAACGGCTATCGCCGGGCCTCTGCGGTTGAGCCCTGCCGGGAGCAGCCGCTGGTCGAGGAACTCGTCAAACGGGTCCTCCGGCGCCGTCCAGGAGAGATTGGCGGCCCGGCTCGTCTCGGTGAACTGGGGCTCAGGCCGCGTTGCCGGCGCCGGCGCACCCTGCGGCGAAGAGGGTTCGGTGATGATGAACCGGCGATCGGCGGGCAGGTTGTCAAAAGTCTGCACGGCGCCGCTTGGCCACGACACGGTCAGGCGCCGGACCACAGCATCCTCGCCCAGGCCGAAATGAACAATCGGCTCGCTGCTCGACATGAACCCGCGCCCTAGCGCCAGGGTCCGGACCTGGATTCCCGCCGCGCTTTCGAGCGTCACCTTCGCGCCAACGCCGAAGCGGTTGGACCTGGTGCCTCGCAGCGCGCAGATGATCCGGTGCCCTGTGTCGCTGCCGTTGCGCAGGAGCGTCACCCCCCCTTGGTAATTGGCGTACACGAGGTCCATGTTGCCGTCGCCGTTGAGGTCTCCCAACGCGGCGCCAAAGCTCACGCCATTCTGGTCGAGGCCCCAGGCGCTTGACGCGTTCTCGAAGCGCAGCCCTCCCAGGTTGCGATAGGCGACGTGCGTTTCGGCGAATACCGGGCTGTTGCGCGCGATCTGGCCGCGTGCAATCGGGCCGTCGGCCATGGCCCTGCGCGCGATCAGATCCTGGTTGTGGATCTCCCGGTACATCCCGTTCGTCACAAACAGGTCCGCTCGCCCGTCGTTGTCCAGGTCCTCCCAAAGCGGCGCCCAGGTCCAGCCGGTCGCGTCGAGCCCGGCAATGTGCGCCGCCTCCAGGCACCGGCCGGTGCCGGTGTTTAGAAAGAGGGCGCTGCTGGGAAACTGACGCACCTCGTTTGAGCCTTCCTCCGGAACACGCATCCGCGCCCTCGACTCCGCCATCGCGCGCTCGTCCTCGATATGGCCGGGTTCCGCCATGTCCGCGACCAACAAGCCGAGCCGGCCATCGTTCATCACATCGCCGAGGTCCGAGCCCATCGACGAGTAGGGCGTGTGGGGAACGGTGTGAGCGGCTACGTCCGTAAACGTGCCGTCGCGGTTATTGCGGTAAAGGGCATCGGGAACGTCGAAGTCGTTCGCGACATAAAGCCCCGGCCAGCCGTCGCCGTCGAAGTCCCACCAGACCGCCGAGTTTCCATGCGCCCGTCCCGGGGACACCCCCGCCCGGTCCGTCACGTCGGTGAACGTGCCGTTTCCGTTGTTGTGGAAGAGATAGCTGCGCTGGCCCTCCGGGTGCGCCGCAGCGTCGAGCACATTGGTCTGGATGAATACATCGAGTTTGCCGTCGCGGTCGTAATCGCAGAAGTAGGCCATGACGCTGCCGTCCGCCACGTCGAGCCCGTACGCATGGGCCTCCTCCTTGAAGGTACCGTCGCCTTGGTTGATGTAGAGGAGGTTCGGCGCATTGAACCGGCAGACATAGATGTCCAGCAGCCCGTCATTGTTCACGTCGACGAATGTCGCGCCCTGCTTCCAGATCTTCGCGGCCGCGCCGTGGTCGCCCACACCGGCCCTTTCCGTGACGTCCTCGAACTTCCAATTGCCGAGATTGTGAAAGAGCCGGCAG
>Ga0181517_10001197_pt1 | contig 29880 bp, 30 predicted proteins | sample PEATcosm2014_Bin_31_FD_119748 | JGI IMG/M metagenome (GOLD analysis project Ga0181517, IMG submission 119748) | Peatland microbial communities from MTU Mesocosm Facility, Houghton, MI, USA - PEATcosm2014_Bin01_30_metaG | ecosystem: Environmental > Terrestrial > Soil > Wetlands > Peat | place... | reverse complement strand
CATTTTGGCGAGGCGGCTAACTCGGCGGGCAATGTATCGGTGGTGCTGGCCATGTTCGGTGTGGGGGTCGTGCTCGGTTACACAGCGAAGCTGACGGGGCGTCTGGGCGCCGGCATGCTCGCTCATTGCCTGTTCAACCTGCTGGCGGTGGCATTGGTCCTATGAGGGGCTCATGAGGTCTCGCCGCAGGCAGCCCGTGCCCCCCTCCGGCCCTCCGGACCTATCGGGGGAGGCGGTGCCTGCCTTCTCGCCGGGCCCGGGAGTTGCCGGTCCTTTTGAGGGCGACGGTGAAACGGGGGCAGAGCCCCGCCCGGCGGCCGAACTCCACCAGAAGGCCGAACATCATCACCGTAATCTTCAGGGGGGAGCGGTCCGGGCTGCGGTCTTCGGGGTGAGCGACGGCTTGGTGACCAACGTCTCGTTGATCCTCGGTGTGGCGGGCGCCCAGACGGGGGCGAGCTACGTACGGCTGGCCGGTTTCGCCGGCCTGCTGGCCGGGGCTTTCTCGATGGCGGCCGGCGAGTACGTGTCAATGTCGGCGCAACAGGAACTTTTGGGCCGGGAACTCGAGGTCGAACGCCGTGCCCTGCACCTGGCCCCGGAAGCCGAACGAGAGGAGCTCGCTCAGATTTACGAACGCCGGGGCCTCAGCGTCGACGCGGCCGCGTACCTGGCCCAAATGATGATGAGGACGCCCGAAATGGCCTTGGAGGCGCACGCCCGTGAAGAGATCGGCATCGACCCGTCTGTGATCGGGTCGCCCTATCCGGCCGCCGCCTCCTCCTTGGCCAGTTTCACCCTGGGAGCGGCGGTGCCTCTCGTCCCGTGGTTCTTCTTGACCGGCGGCGTCGCCGTTGCCGTCTCGGTCGTCGCGGTAGCTCTATCGTCCCTGGTGATCGGCCTGGTGCTGTCGCAGGCCACTGGCCGTTCACCCTTGCGCAGCGCGTTGCGCCAGATCGTCGTCAGTATGCTCGCGGCCGGTGTCACATACCTGGTCGGACGGCTTATCGGCGTCAGCGTGGTGCACTGAGCTTGCGCTCCGTCGGCGGCCGCGCCGTCGTGCTGGACGCGCTGCGGACGCCCTACGGCCGCCGCGGCGGGGCGCTTTCCAGTTGGCACCCTGTCGACCTTGCCGCCGAGCTGCTGTCCCAGCTGGTTGGCCGCCACGGGCTCGACGGGTCGCTCGTTGAAGACGTCGTGCTCGGCTGCACCTCACAGGTGGGCGCACAGGCCGGCAACATAGCCCGCAGGGCTGTCCTGGCCGCAGGGTGGCCCGAGAGCGTCCCGGGTGCCACCGTCGATCGGCAGGCGGCGTCCTCGTCCCAGGCCGTCCACTGGGCGGCCCAAGCCGTCATGTCAGGGGCGCAGGATCTCGTTGTCGCCGGGGGGGTGGAGGTGATGACAGCCGTCCCGCTGGGTGCAAACCTGGCGGTACCGGCAGTCGGAAAACCCTATGGCCGGCGCCTACAGGAGCGCTACCGAGCCGGTGGGGGGCTGTTGCCACCGGGGCTGGCAGCGGAGGAAGTGGTGCGGCGCTGGTCGCTCCGCCGGCCCGAGCTCGATGCGTGGGCCCTTGCCAGTCAGACGAGGGCACGACGGGCCCAGCGCCACCGACCGGGGTACTTCGTCGCGCTGGCGACTGCACCCCTGTCGACTGGAGCGCCAGCCAGCCTGCTGGTAAGCGACGAAGCCTTGTTGCCGCGCCGCTCGCTTGCCGACCTGGCCGCCTTGGCGCCTATGTACGTTGACGGCGGAGCCATCACCGCGGCAAATATGGCCGCAGAGGGAGATGGCGCCGCCGCGCTGTTGATCGCCAGTCCTAAACGGGCCAGTGACCTGGGCCTGAGCGCCAAAGCGGTGATGGTGTCGTTCGCCGTTGCCGGCGGCGGGCCTGAGGTGTGGCCGGTCGCCACCATTGCGGCCACCTCCGAAGCACTGCGCCGTGCAGGCTTGGTCCCCGACCAGGTGGGGCGTTTCGAAGTGCACGAGAGCAGTGCGGCCGCGGTCCTGGCGTGGATGGCGGGAACAGGAGTTCCCCCTGAAAGGGTCAACCCGGAAGGAGGGGCACTGGCCACTACGGCCCCCCTCGGCGCCGCCGGGGCCGGGCTCTTTGCAGCCGCCGTTGCCGGCCTCGCCTCCGGTGACGCGCGGTACGCCTTGGTCTGTTGTGCGGGTGAAGGCGGTGTGGCGACGGCATGCGTGCTCGAGAGCGCATGACCGTCCACAGCTGTGGACAACACTGGGGAGTGTCACAGTGCTGTAACTTTGCGTAAATCTCCTCTGCGGCCTGCGTCGAGGGCACATAAGGCATCATCGTGCGGGTCAGGACGCAATCTCTGGCGCTGTCCGAGGTGACGGTGCGGGTAGACGCCTCACTAACCAGATCGAGATCGACGGCGCACTCGTTCGAAATCCGCCGGAGGTCGTTCTGCTTGCTCGTGGCACGGGAGGGCCGGACCGGCGTGACCGAGAGCTGCCGGAGACTCGCGCCGAAGAAGCTCACCGGACTGTTCGACCAGTAACGCCGATCGGCAGAGCCGGGTCGTCGCGATCAGCCGGCTATTTTCCGAGCTGCGGCGTAAGTCCGTCCACGTGCATCTCGTAATACTCGTTGTTCGCCCATGGTCCGACCGCGCCTTCAACCACTTCACGCACGGCTTCGACCGATTCGCCTTCCCAGATGCAGATTCCGAGCCCGTGATCGTTGGTGGCCGCATGGATTGGCAACGCAACGTGGGCAGGAAGCCCAGCTTCGAGCGCCTTGGCCTCCGCAGCCTGAAAGCCTTCGGGGTCGTGAATTCGGTGGATGACTGTCACAAACACGGGTTACCGTCCCTTCGTCGGGGTGACTACGCGGAAGCGCGGCAGCTATTACTAGCACCCCCGTCACCTTCGGGGCAACCAAGTTCAACTGCGAGCCCACGACAGTGAGATTAGGGCAATGGGGATCTAGGCTAAGTGCGTGCCGGACGAGGAAGAGGTTGTCCGGGTCAACGAAGCGCTACCGGGCGCCGTCGGGCCGCCGACCATTCCCGGGTTGCCGAGCGGCTACCGCTACGGTGTCACCCGCTATGCCGACATCATCCTCCGTCACGCCTTCGCAGGTCGACTTGAGAACATCGTCACTTCCCTCTCGCAGTACCGTATCGCTCTTGACGAGCTGCGGGCCGGCGGTGGCGGCCGCACGGTCTTCGTGGCCCGCTTTGACCAGAGTTTGAGAGCACAGACCGAGGAGGGCGCCGTTGTTTGGGGTAAACGGAACATAACCATCAGCAAGTCCCTCGGCTTCGATGAAAACGTTCACGAGGTGGCGCGGGTACGCGGTCACGAGATCGACATGTTCGGTCTGGGTGGTATGAGCGAGGGCGACCCACTGCCCGGCATCGCCGTCGAGATGGAATGGAACAACAAGGACCCGTTCTACGACCGAGACCTCAACAACTTCGCTGCCCTCCACCGCGAGGGCGCGGTTGCGGTCGGAGTCATCGTCACTCGGGGGCCTCGCCTGCAAAAGCTGATTGCTCCGGTCATACGGTCTAGGGATGGAGGCTTCAAATACGGCCAATCGTCAACGCACTGGGAGAAGCTTGTGCCACGGGTCAACCTCGGTGGCGGTGGCGAGTGCCCGTTGCTGCTCGTGGGGATCGAGCCCGAGAGGATCGAAGATATCGGGATCGTGGAGGAGGTATACCAGGAGCTACTGGCGGCAGACGACGAGTTGGCACACTGGCGAGAGAACTATCCGGCCGGCGCTTACGGTGGAGCGCGTGCCTCCCAACGTGCACGCCGCAACGCCGCGCTCAGCAGGTTGCCACCGATAGGTGACCAGCAGTCTTAGCACGTCGGCTACCGACACTGGCAGTTAAAGCCAGTTGCCTCCCAAAGCGCTGGCTAAGCCAGCGCGGTCCTACCCCCCGTACGCAGGGTACTGGCGCCCGCGGGGAACGACCTCCACGGGTGCCTCGTTGCCCCACGCGGTCCACCCGGGCTGGGGGTACCGGGCGAACAGCTCGAGGTACGCGCCCGGGGAACAAGCCTCGATCAAGGGGTACAGCTCGTCGGGCTTGCGGCTGTGCTCTCGTTTGCACGTCTCGAGCATGTTCACCTGTCGCCGGCCAGGGGCCAGTGTGCGCAGGTGCCCCCGCACACCGAACAGGACGGGCTCGGTCACGTTGCGGAAGTAGAAGCCCACGCCTCGTCCGTCAGGGCCCCCATCCTTGCGGCGCTTGGCCCAGACGAGCATGGTCTTATAGGTGAAACCCCAGGCCTCGAGCACGGAGAGCCCTTCGGCTACTAAGGCGTTGGGCACCCACAGGTAGCAGTGCGACTGAGCGGCCATCACGTCGGCGACCGGCATGTCGGCGATCTGCTTCCATGTCAGCGTGTCGTAACGGGACAGGCGGCGATGCTCGGGGGCCACCTTGCCGGTCCGGTTAACGAAGCGCCAAGGCGGGTCAGCAAGGACCGTGCCGAACGGCCGGCCGCCGAGGTTGTCGAGGTCGAGGCCCCTGAACGCCGCTTCGGTCACTGGTTCCTCAGTTCTGCCAGGTTCCTCTCGTCCAACCGAGCCACGCGCCAGCGCAGCCAACCGTCGACCGGGCCGTTGCCTAGCGCCTTCCGAGCGGCCTCCGAGGGCGAACGGCTCACGGTGGGCCCAACCCTGATGGTCCCGTCCGCCTGCAGCACTCCTTCGATTGCTGGCGCCGACCGACGCCTTATCAGCAACCGTTCGCCATCAGTGAGGACACCGCTTCGCAGCAAGCTGACCAGTGGCACGGTCCCTGTGGTCCTGGCCGTCGTCCTTCCTCCTTTGAGATCTCCAGATCTAAAGATCTACCATGCCCAGCGGGCCGAAACGCGGATGGTGAGTTCCCGCTGGTTGCCCCGTCTCACATCGCTCAGTGTAGAACGTACGTTCGTCAGCGCGTGAGGGTTACTCACCATCGTGTTCATCCGGCGGACGCGTGGTCCACGCGAACAGTTACGCGGTCAACCGCTAAGCCACGGCCTGCGGCAGGCGGGCGGCAACCCCGTCCAATAGGCAGGCGAGGCCGAACTCAAACCGGTCGTCGCGGGTTTCTGCTGCGTCGGGGTCGATCCCCTCATTAAATATGCGGAGTACGCGTACGAACATGCCGGACCGGTCGAGCCGGTCCCACCAGGCCTGCATGGAAGCGGCGATGTCAATGTCAGTGAGCCCAGCCTTGGCCCGGGCCTGCTCAGCTCGGACCTCCCTGAGCTCGTTCAGGACCGACCCGGTGACATAGGTGTCGATCGCCGTCAGGACGTACAGCTTCGCCCGAGTGCCGAGGCCGGAACCGTCCAGGACCGAAAGGGACCGTTCGACCTGTATCAGCGCGTTGGGGCCCAAGGGTGTCCTCTCGCTGATGAAGTCCACCACCCAAGGGTGGCGGAGGAGCAACCTGCGCTTCTGCCTGGCGATGTGGACGAGGTCTGTCCGCCAATCGCCGCTTGGACCTGCCGGTACGTCCTCGCCCTCGACCGCGTCCAGCATGAAGTCCAGGAGCTGGTCCTTGTCAGTCACGTGCCAGTAGAGCGACATGGCGCCAACGTCGAGCTCCTTGGCGATGCGCCGCATGTTGACCGCTCCTGTGCCCTCTGAATCGGCCAAGCCGACGGCAGCTTTTACGATCTCGTCGCGTGACAGGGCCCGGTGGCGGCGGGCGTGTTCGGCCGGGCCTTGGTCTCTCCGCCGTGGTGCCGCCGTCGGCGACGGCGGCCAGAAATCATCGAGGTCTGTCATGGCCCAAACTTTCGGTTCGCATCTCGTGAGCCGCCCGCCGGTGCTGCTCCTCGACGAACCCACCACCGGCCTGGACCCTCGCAGCCGCCTGGTTCTCTGGGACATCATCCGCAGCCTGGTGGCCGACGGCACGACGGTGCTGCTCACCACGCAGTACTTGGAGGAAGCCGACCAGCTGGCCGACCGGGTCGTCGTCATCGACAGGGGCGCGGTCATTGCCCAGGGTTCCTCAGACGAACTGAAAGCCCAGGTTGGCGGGGACCGCATCGGCGTCACCGTGGCCGCCGAGCGCGATCTCGCCGCCGCCCATGAGGTGCTGGCCCGCTACGCCCAGGGCGAGGTCCACACCGACCCGGACCGACGAGCGGTCGACGCATTGGTGCCGACGGGCGCCGGTTCCATCCCGGCCATCGCGGCGGCAATGAGCACGGCGGGCGTGGTCATGGACGATGTGGGCATGCTCCGCCCCTCGCTCGACGACGTCTTCCTGACCCTCACTGGCCACTCCGCTGGCCCCGCCTCAGTTGCCGGCGAGAAAGTGGAGCAGCTCGTATGACGTCCACCGTGGCATCGCCCCTGCCCATTCAAGTTGAGCCGCTGCTCTCTCGGGCTTGGTGGTCGTTGCGCAACGCCCTTGTGCTGGTCCGTCGGGGTGTCGCCCGCATCGTCCGGGAACCCTCCCAGCTCTCCGACGTCACCGTCCAGCCGGTCATCTTCGTCCTGCTCTTCACCTACGTCTTCGGCTCAGCCATCCACATCCCTGGGGGCGGCAATTATCACGAGTACCTCATCGGCGGCATGTTCGGCATGGTCTTGGTCGGCACGGCCCAAGGCACCGCCGTCGGGGTTTCCACCGACATGGCCACCGGCCTCATCGACCGGTTCCGTTCGCTCCCCATCGCCCGCTCCGCGGTCCTCGGCGGCCGCGTGGTGACGGACCTGCTTACCCAGGTCATCGCCGTCGGCGTCCTCGCCGTCACCGGCCTGGCCGTGGGCTGGGGGATCCACAAGGGAGCCGCCGATGCTCTGGCCGCGTTCGGTCTGTGCCTGCTGATCGCCTTCGCCATGACCTGGGCGGGGGCTTGCGCCGGCATGCTGGTGAAGAACCCAGAAGCCGCCCAGGCAGTCGGGTTCATTTTCTTCCTCCCCATCTCGTTTGTTTCCAACACCTTCGTGCCCACCCAGGGCATGCCGGCTTGGCTGCGGGTAGTGGCGGACTGGAACCCGGTGAGCGCGGTGGCCTCGTCGTGCCGGAGCCTCTTCGGCAACCCCAACCCGGCCTCGACTATCCACGCCTGGCCCATGGAGCACCCCGAGCTGGCCACGGTCGTCTGGTCGATCGGGTTGATCGCAGTGTTCGCCCCGTTGGCCGTCCAGATTTACCGGCGCAAGTCGTTGGGCTAGTACCCTCTCAGCTCTTCGTTCGGCGCACCGCGTCCCAGGAGTTCAGGCTCCCTTCGACTTCCGGGACCAAGGGCCCTATCCACCCTGGTAGCCGGACCAATAGCGTCACTTGGAACCTAAGCTGAGGGAGCCCGCTATGCGCAATGGTCCGCTGCTCGCAGCCGCCGTCAATTTGAACGGGCCCGGCCGCTACCTGCATTGGTCGATTTTCACCGTCTCGGAAGCCAACCTGGTCCTGATCGCGGTCATGGTCGTGATCTTCGGCGCCGCTTTGCTCCTGCACTTCCCTGACCACGAGGCGGGCGATCAGGCGCCGACGCCCGGCGATGGGGAGAAGGGCCCCACCGGGCCATCGGCGGGCGGGGCCGTCCCGACGAGCCCGCCGCCGGGACGTTCGGATCTCGGCGACGACGCCGATGCCGCCATGTGGACTTCCCGGCTGCGCCGGCGGGCCGTGTCGATGCTCCCGCCCGGAAAGCTGCTCCCTGACCGCCAGCCTGCGTACGTCGCATCGTGGATCTACGTGTTCGGAGTGGCCACCCTGGCCACCCTGGGCATTGCCATTGCGTCAGGCTTCGCCCTGGCCCTGGGCGGCCCCGACTGGTGGCATACCGATCCAGTGGGCCATTTCTTCAACAGCCTCCATCTCTGGAGCGTGGAAGCCTTCATGGCCTTCATGGTCATCCACCTGTGGGGCAAGTTCTGGATGGCCGCGTGGCGGGGCCGTCGGGCGGTGACCTGGGTGACGGGCGTGGTGGCCTTGATGGCGTCGATCGTGGAGTGCTTCACCGGCTACGTCTCTCAGCAGAACTTCGATTCCCAGTGGATTTCCACCAGCGGCAAGGACGCCTTCAACGCGGTGGGTGTCGGGGCGTTCTTCAACGTCATGAACTTCGGCCAGATGCTGATGTGGCACATCGTGCTCATCCCGCTCGTGCTCGTCGCTCTCGTGGGGGCCCACGTACTGGCTGTGCGGGTACGGGGGGTGGCTCATCCCTTGCCGGAGCGGCGCGACCGAGGCCGGGCCGAGCTGGCGGCGGCGGCTGCGGCCGACCGGGCCGAGTGGCGGGGCCCCACACGGCGCTATGACATTGTCAAGGAAGCGACGGTGGCCAGCCTCGTGGCCGCCATCCTGGTCGTCGCCCTGGCCAGCCTCCTGTCCTCTCCTGACGTGCCGCCGGTCACCATCGCCACGTGGGCGAAAGTTGCCCCTGCCGACTTCATCGCCACTGCGTCCAGCGAGCTCGCCGGGACCAGCGAGACCGCGCAGTACGGGCCCCCGTACAACAACCAGACCGGCAGCCTGCAGAGCCTGCTGTTCTCCCCGGCGAAGATCCCGGGGGTGCGCCAGCCCATCGACGCCGCCCAAACCTTTGTCCTTGAGCCCCTTGACAAGGAGGCTTCCTCGGACCCCGCGCTCGCCCGGGCCCTCGATCAGTACACAGCGGCCCCGGCCAACACCCAGTCATCGTGGGCCGCCGCCTACGCCAAGGCGGTCATCAAAGTCCACTTCGACGCCGCCGGGAGCGCCATAGTGCCGCCCGCCGCCGACGGGCCTGTGCCGGTCCTGCTCGCCACCGAGCTGAGCCTGGCCCGTAGCGGCGCCCTCGACTCGGACCTCATCTCCGGCGGCGGGTTCTACGGCACCAACTCCACCAAGCCGTTGCTGTTCCTCGAGGACGGCCAGTACTTCGCCAGCGTCGCCACCGCCGACCACCTGACCGGTACGCAGTGGGGCGTCATGAACGAGACGGGCGGCTACCCGGGCCAGCCCTGGCTCTGGCTCTACACCCTGTGGTACCAGGTCCCGGGCTTCGACCACTCCGCCAACGTCGACCTCATTGCCGTCTACCTGACCGGGGTGGCTACCATATTGCTTCTGGCCATACCTTTCGTTCCCGGACTGCGCGATGTCCCGCGCCTGGTCCCTGTTCACCGCATCATCTGGCGCAACTGGTACCGGAGGAACTCCTCCGGCAGCGGTCCCGCGAGCACCTGATGGTCGTCACGGCGCCCACAGTCGGGTGCCCGGCCGGCAAGAGCCTCGGTGTCCCCGGGAACACCAGGCCAGATCAGGCAAGACGCCCCGTCATCATCCAAGGGGGCATGGGGGTCGGCGTTTCCGGTTGGCGCCTGGCGCGAGCTGTCGCGCTGACCGGTCAGCTCGGCGTGGTCTCGGGAGTTGGCTTGGACGCCCTTATGGCTCGTCGGCTCCAGCTCGGTGACCCGGGAGGCCACATCACCAGGGCGCTCGCCCACTTCCCCCGCGCCGGCGTGGCCGAGCAGATCCTGGGCCGTTACTTAGTACCGGGTGGCATCGGTCCCCGAGAGCCGTTCGTGGCGGCGCCGCGGCCCACGCTGCACCCGAGCGAGCGTGCCACCAACCTGGCGGTGGCAGCCAGCTTCGTCGAGGTCTTCCTGGCCAAGGAGGGCCATCAAGGCCTTGTCGGGGTGAACTTGATGGAGAAACTGCAGATGTCGACGCCCGCCGCCGCGTACGGCGCCCTGCTCGCCGGGGTCGATTACGTGCTTGTCGGTGCGGGCATCCCGGCCGAGTTCCCGGCCCTTCTGGACGCTCTGGCCGCGGGCCGGCCCGGCCAGGTCTCCGTTGACGTGGCGGGCGCGGGCGCCGTTCCCACACCGTTGGTGTTCCGTCCCGAAGCGGTGGTGGGCGCCGAGGTGGAGCTGAGACGGCCCCAGTTCCTCGCCATCGTCGCCTCTCACGTGCTTGCTTCCTACCTTGCCCGCGACCCCGCCACTCGCCCGGACGGCTTTGTGGTCGAGGGCCCTTTGGCGGGCGGCCACAGTGCTCCTCCGCGAGGCCCGCTCGTCTTGGACGAAGGGGGCGAGCCGGTTTATGGCCTTCGTGATGTGGCTGACCTCGACAAGGTCGCGGCCCTGGGACTGCCCTACTGGCTGGCCGGCGGCTACGCCTACCCGGCCCGGCTGGCGGGGGCGCTAAGAGCGGGAGCCGCCGGCGTCCAGGTCGGTTCCGCCTTTGCCTTGTGCGAAGAGTCCGGGCTGCTGGCGTCCATAAAGCAGACTGCCATCGTGCACGCCCTGACGGCACGCCTGCCGGTACGGGCCGACCCCCGGTCGTCACCCACAGGCTTTCCTTTCAAGCTGGCCGACTTGCCAGGCACGGTCGCCGAGGCCCAGGTCTACGAGCGGCGCGACCGTGCGTGTGACGTGGGCTACTTGCGGGCCGCATATTGCAAGCCGGGGGCCGGTACCGGCTACCGTTGCCCGGCTGAGCCGGTCCCCAGCTACCTAGGCAAGGGGGGAAAGACGGAGGAAACGATCGGCCGGTGCTGTCTGTGCAACGGCCTGGTCGCGGCTATAGGTCTTGGCCAGAGGCGCCCGGACGGGACCACGGAGCCGCCCGCTGTGACCCTAGGGCAAGACCTGGCCTTTCTTCGCGAGCTGCTCCCTCCCGGCCGTCAGAGCTACACGGCGGTGGAGGTGGTTGCCTACCTGCTCCAAGCCGAGCCGGTGCAGGAGGCGGAAGTGGCGGAAGTCACTCGAGGCGGCAGCTGACGGGCAGGCGCCGCCCGGAAATCCTCTCCGGCGTGATCTTGACCAGGTAGCGGCGCGGCACCGGCGCCAACGACCGGAGAGCGGCCAGCTCTGCGGCGGCGCGGTCGGTCGCCGGTTCGACTACTCGGGATGCGCCCACCAGCTGCACGCTCCACACTTCGCCCCGGGTCGCCCAATCGGTCTCGAACGCCACGATCGTCCCGGACAGGGCCGCCGTGAGTTTCGTGCCCTCCCCGCTGCAGAACACGACCTGACCTGCCACCATGCAGAAGTTGACCGGGAAGATCGCCGGCAGGGCGCCTATTGTGACCGCCACCCGGCCCAGGGTTGCCTTGGCCAGCAGCGACAAGCACTCGGCCTGGTCAAGGATTTCAAACCCGGCGCTGTCAAGCACCAGCCCGGTCGGTGCACCATGGGCACCTGCGATGAGGGTCATCCACCCCAGTGTCACTTAGCAGGGCCATGTGCCATAGGGGAGGAAGTCCTAAAAGTGTGGGGCCCTGTGCCTACGCAGCCCCAGGGCCCGGGCAGGGCCCTGTCGTCGCCCCCACTGGCGGTATGCGCCGGGTCAGCGGTACTGAGTCGATATGGCGAAACCGCAGACTATGAAGCCGAGCCCGCCCAAGAGGTACCAGTTGGTGGGGGAGCTCGGCAATAAGCTCATGTAATTGAGCACGATCATGAGCAGGCCGATGGCGAAGAACGTCAGCATAGTTGCCGGTACCCACCAGGGGCTGTGCCGGTAGTCCATGGGCACCGGGGCCGTGTACCGCCCGCTCAGGGTGGTCCCCGCAGTCGTTTGCCTGCGGGTGTCGGCCTTGGGGGTAACCCTTCCCGGGGCCTCTTTAGTGCGTCGGGGCATAGCTAGACAATAGGGGAAGGACGCGCACATCTCCCAGCGCACCACCCCCCAGGCCCTAAGCACGAGGCCAGAGGGCAGGCGAGTAGGGAAAACGGCCCTCGGCCGGCGCCCTCGCCACTAGCGTCTCTCTAGTGCGCCCGACCGTGCTGGTAGTCGACAACTACGACTCGTTCGTCTATAACCTCGTCCAGTACCTGGGCCAGCTCGGCGCTGACCCCGTAGTCCGCCGCAACGATGCATTGGCCCTCGCCGACGTCGAGGACTTGGCGCCGGTGGGGATAGTGATCTCGCCCGGGCCCGGCCGGCCTGAGGACGCCGGCATCAGCGTGCCTTTGGTCCAGAGCTTCGGCGGCCGCTGCCCGATACTCGGCGTGTGCCTCGGGCACCAGTGCATCGGTTATGCCTTCGGCGCCAACGTGGTCCGGGCCGCCCAGTTGCTCCATGGCAAGACATCAGAGGTCAATCACGATGGCCGGGGTATCTTCGAAGGCTTGCCCGACCCGCTCACCTGCACCCGTTACCACTCATTGGTGGTTGAGCGCGACAGTCTCGGCCACGACCTGGAGGTCAGCGCCTGGGCCGAGGACGGCACGGTTATGGGGATCAGGGGCCCACGGCTTGGGATCGACGGGGTCCAGTTCCATCCTGAAGCGGTGCTTACGGCCTCCGGGCACCGTCTTTTGGCGAACTGGCTCGTCACCTGTGGCCTAGAAGGCGCCCTGAGCGCCGTCCCCGGCGCCCCCCTCGCCATTAGTGCCCCCCATGGTGGTGACCACCGCTAAACGGGCCGAAGGATGAGCTCGTGGTCCCGGCCGCCCCTGTTGTCGCCGGCGCCGTGGTTGTGGCTGCCGGTGCCGAGGTGGTCGTAGCTGCTGGTGGCGCGGTGGTCGACGGGGCGCTGGTGGTCGCGACGGCTGGCGCCGCGGTGGTTGGCGGAGCTATCGCCGTCGTGGTGGGTGCCCGTGGCGTGTTTGAGGTCGGTGGCGGCGGCGTAGTCGTGGAGGTCGTCGTCGTTGTCGGCGCTGTCGTCGTTGTCGTGGCCGAAGCCTTGGTGGTAGTGGGGCCCGTGTACGCCCCGACGTTTAGGGTCACCAGCGATCCTTGCCGGATGGCGGTGCCCGGTGCCGGGTCCGTCGAGATGACGTGGCCGTCCTGGGCCGGGTTGGCCACGGGCTCGAACACCTCTTGCGGTTCGAGGTTGACGTTGGCCAGCTCTCTTTGAGCCTGCGATGCCGTCTCGCCGATGAGGTCGGCGGGAACTGTGGTCATCTGCTGGCCGTCAGAAACATACAGGGTCACCACCGTGCCCCAAGGTTCGGGATTGCCCCCTGACGGCGAGCTGTAGGCCACCAGCCCGGCCTTGACCGTGGCACTGGCGACGGTGTTGATCTTGTCGCCCACCCTGAGGTGGTCGGCCTGTAGCTTGGCGCCGGCCTGGGCCGGGTTCAGCCCCTGAAGGTTGGGGACGACCGTCGTAGCCAGGCCCACGGAACAATAAACGGTGACGCTACTTCCCTCCGCGGCCTTTTGGCCTCCGGCCGGGTTGGTGGAAATGACCAGTCCGGTGCCGACCGTGCTGCTGTTCCGGTCGACGTTCTTGTAAGCGAAGTTCTTTGATGTCAACGCAGTTTCGGCATTGGCACACCGCTGCTTGTCAAGGCTCGGGACCACAGCCAGCGGCGCGCCTGTGCTCACGTCTAGGTAAATGGCGCGGCCCGGCGGCACCACGGCACCGGCGCCAGGCGAGGTGGCCATAACCAACCCGTCCTGGTACAGCGTGCTCGGCTCGGCCCGTTGGACAATGTCCTTGAAACCCTGCTGGCTGAGCTCGGCGCGCGCCTGCGCCAGTGTGTCTCCTTTTACCACGGGCACCTTGACGTCGGTGGGCGTGCCCCACCAGTCGGCGTTCCGTCCAATGAAGAACACAAGCACCGCCAGAACGGCCAGGAGGACCACGAAAAGGGACGCCCACCAGCCGGCCCGGGACCGTCGGCCACGGTCGGCGGGCCCACCCGGGCCGGACTGAGCCTGGTAGGCGGTCTCCATCTCGCCCAGGGCCCGGGTCTCGTGGTTAGTGTACCCTCGGTCATAGCCCGGGTTGTAGGGGGGAGGGCCGCTCATCGCCCTGGTAGGACCGCCCGAGATGGGCGCGGGGGCGAGCACGGGTTGGCCGTGGTGGAAGCGGGCCAGGTCGTCGCGCAGTTCAGCGGCGCTTTGGTAGCGGTCCTCGGGGTCTTTGGCCATGGCGGCCATGACGATGGCTTCGTACTCGGCCGGGACGGACTCGTTGATGGTCGAGGGGAGCGCAGGGTATTCGCGGACGTGCTTGTAGGCGATGGCGACGGGGCTGTCACCGGTAAATGGAGGCCGGCCGGTGACCATTTCGTAAAGCACGACCCCGAGGGAGTAAACGTCGCTGCGGGCGTCTACCGGTTGGCCCTGCGCCTGCTCGGGCGAAAAGTAGGTCGCTGTGCCCATTACCGCGCCCGTTTGTGTCAGGCCTTCGCTGGCATTGCTCACTGCTCTGGCGATGCCGAAATCGGCCACTTTGACCTGGCCGTTGCGATCTATGAGCACGTTGCCCGGCTTGACGTCGCGGTGGATGACGCCTCTTCGGTGGGCAAAATCGAGGGCCCCGGCAATGTCTGCACCAATTGCCGCGGCGCGTCCGGGCGTGAGAGGCCCCTGGCGGATCAGCGACGACAGGGTCTGGCCGTCGATGAACTCCATGACGATGAAGTAGGTGTGCTCGCCCTGGCCCCAGTCATAGATCGACACGATGTTGGCGTGGGAGAGGTTGGCGGCAGCCTGGGCTTCCCTGCGAAAGCGCTCGACGAAGGACGGGTCAGAAGACAGCTCGGGAAAGAGCACCTTGATGGCGACCGGCCGGTCCAATAGCAGGTCCTGGGCCAGGTAGACCTGGGCCATGCCTCCGCGTGCGATGTGACGCACGAGCTCGTAGCGTTCGCTGAAGACCTCAGATGGCATGTCGGCCACAGCCTAGGGCTGGTAGGGGGCGCTCGTGACGGCGCGCTAGCTCAGTCGTCGTCGTCACGGTGATGTCCCTTCGGAGGGTTGAAGGTAAGCCTGGATAATCGCCTTGGCGATCGGAGCCGCAATTGTGCCCCCTTGGTATTCGTCGGCAGGTGGTTGGTCCTCGACCAGCACGGCGACGGCGATAGCCGGGTCGGGTACCGGGGCGAAGGCGATAAACCACGTTTCGATGTCCGGTCCCGAGGTTTGGGCCGTGCCTGTCTTGCCCGCGACCTGCACGCCCGGTATGCGCGCCTCCACCCCGGTGCCGTTGGGGCTGTTCACGACCGAGAGCATCAAGCTGGTGAGCTTGGCCGCTGTCGAGGGGGAAGTTGCCTTGAGCCAAGGTCTTGGCTCATAGGACGTCACCGTTTGCCCCTGCGCGCCGGTGACATGGTCGAGCAAATGTGGTGTCATTATCACGCCCCCGTTGGCCACGGCGGCCGCGTCCAGGGCGAGGGTGAGAGGGACGGCTTGGACGCTTTCCTGGCCGATGGCGGACTTGGCCAATGCGGCTTTGTTGCGGACGAAGGTCGACGCCGCGGGGAAGAAAGACTCCGCTACGCCTGGCAAGTCGAGCGGCGTGGGCTGGTCCCACCCAAATGCCTTGGCCTCGTTGGCGAGGTTGGACGCGCCCACCCCCAGGCCCAGTTGGGCGAACCCGGTGTCGCAGGACACGGTGAACAGCTCCAGGAGCTGGCCGCCGCACGCTTCGCCGGCGAAGTTGTGCAGGATCTGGTCGGACGTGTCAGGTAGGACAAACCCCGAGGTGACCGGGAAGTACTTGGTCGCCAGCGACGGTTTGTGGTCGTAGACGGCGGCTGATGTGATCACTTTGAAGGTCGAGCCGGGAAAGAACCGCTGTCGGTACGCCGCCGCCAACAAAGGCTTGCCGGGGTTGTTTATGAGCGAGCTCCAAGCTTTTTGCTCGGTGGCCTGGTCATGGCTGGCGAGCGGGTTGGGGTCGTAGCTCGGGCCAGAGTACATGGCGAGCACGGCTCCCGTCCGCGGCGCGATGGCGACTACGGCGCCGTAACGACCGTCCAGTTCGGTAGCCGCCAACTTCTGGAGCCGGGAAAGGACAGTTATGTGCAGGTTGTCGGGGGTGGGCTGAGAGGTGAAAAACGTCTTGACCTGGTGCAGGCTGAGCGGCAGCGTGACGGGCCCGCTGGTCTGGGTCAACAGCGAGTTGTACTCACGTTCGAGCCCATCGGAGCCATAGGTGAACGAGAAATAGCCCGTTATTTGTCCGAACAAGGATCCTTCGGGGTACTCACGCTGGTACAGGTACTGGTCGTGGCTGGGGACCGACTGGGCCAGGGTCTCACCGTCGGCCGAGATAAGGGCCCCCCGGAGTTGCTGGAACTGGGCCAGTATGCCGCTCGTATTGAGCTTGTTGTCGTCGAGCGAGGTGGCGTGGAAGACCTGAAGGTAGTTGAGCTGGACAAAGAGGACGATCACCAGGACCGTCGCCCCGGCACCGACCATTCGGACCCGGAAATTTATGTTCCTCACGGGGCGGGAGCCCGGGCCTCGGCCGCTACGACCCGCGACCGTTCTGTGGTGAGCAGGAGCGGCCCCCGGTGAGCGAGGGCCTCTCCGGCCAACGCCTGCTCCGTGGCATTGTCGTTGGAGATCCTTAGCAGAATGGCCAGCAGGATGTAGTTGGAGACAAGCGATGAGCCGCCGTAAGAGACGAAGGGGAGCGTGATGCCGGTGACTGGTATGAGCCTCGTTATGCCCCCTACGACTACGAAGACCTGGACGGCCAACAACAGGGACAAGCCTGTGGCCAAGAGCTTGCTGAACGACCGCTGCGAGCGCACCGCCACCCGCAGCCCAGAGCCGGTTATGAGCAGGTAGGCGATAAGGAGCGCGGTAACCCCCGCCAGCCCGACCTCTTCCCCGATCGACGCAAAGATGAAGTCGGAGGTGGCCTCAGGGATGATGCCCGGATTGCCCTGGCCCGGCCCCAGGCCCCACATTCCCCCGGCCGCCAGGGCAAACCAACCCTCGATGATCTGATAACCCGAGGTCGTGAAATGTGCCCATGGGTGCAACCAGGCCTGGACTCTCGTCTGGGCGTGGTGAACGATGTCGAGGGCGAAGACGGCGCCGGCTGCGAACAGGCCGGCACCGAGGGCCAGGTAAGCGGCTCTTCCCGTTGCTACCCAGAGGAGCCCGACGAAGAGGGCAAAGAACAGGAAGGACGAACCCAGGTCGTTCTCGGCCAGTAGCACCAGCAACGACACGCCCCAGGCCGCTATGAGGGGTGCCAGGTACCGCGGTTCCAGCACCAGCCAACGACCGATGCGCCTCGTGCCGGTGGCCAGGAGGTCGGCTCGCTCGGCCAGCACCGATGCGAAGAAAATAGCCAGCGCCAGCTTGGCGAACTCCTCGGGTTGGAAGCTCAATGGACCGGCCCGCACCCACAGCCGGGCGCCGTTGACGTCCTCACCGATATGGGGGACGAGGGGCAGCAGGAGCAATGCCACGCCTACCAGCGCGATGATGTACCGGTAGCGTTCGAGGTCGATGGCGCGGGGGAACAGTGCCAGGGTGGCGACGAAGGCGACCACGCCCACCGCGGTCCAGGTGGCCTGGGCTGAGGCCTGCGCCTTGTCCAGCCCGGCGATGAAGACGTAGCCCGTCCCGTTCAATAACGCCGCCAGAGGCAAAAGGACGGGATCGGCCTGTGGTGCTAGACGTCGGAGGCTTAGATGAGCGACCAGCATCAGGACGAAGACGAGGACCAGGAACGGGATTATCCCGGTAGTGGGGACCGCTTTCCCTGAACCCACACTGGCCAACGTGTAAAGCCCTCCGATGAGGACGAGGACCAGTACGATCATGCCGAGCTCGGTGCGCCGACGGGCGGGGCGTTGCCATTGCGCCGGCCTCATCGTCCCCCAGTCATGTGGGAGCCTTTTTCTTGTGGCCCTCGTGCGTCACGGTAACGGCAGTGCTGGTGGGTGCCTTGGACGGGACGGTCGTAGAAGGCTTTTTGGAGACAGTCGTGGAGCGCTTTTTGGGAACGGTCGTGGAGCGCTTTTTGGGGACCGTCGTCGAGGGTCTCTTGGGGACCGTGGTCTTGGGCCGGGTGGTAGTTGGTGCCTTGTGCTTGGCGTGCTTGGGCCGCGGCGCTCCCCGTGCCGAAGGCGGGGTGACCGGCTCGGACTCCCGCTTCTCGGCCAGCTTCTGGGAGATGTAGGAGCGGGCTTCAGTCAGCGAGGGCTCGACCACGCCCGTAGCCAGCGGCTCGAGGTTGTAGGCGAGCACGGACGAGGGCCCGTAGGCGGTACGTTCGACCACAGTGGGCTGGAACCACAGCACCCCTCCCGGCCGCCCCTGGAGGATCGTGATCCGCCCTTTCGAGATCGTCACGAAGTAGGCGGAGCGGGCGTACCAACCGAGGCTGGCGATCGCGCCGCCGATCACTATGCACAGGGCCACGACGAAGGCGATGACGCGGCCCGTCACCCTCCGCGGCACCGCTCCAATGGGCTTGGCCGGGCCAAGGGGGGGCTCAGCGCGCTCCGGGGCGGGTGGCGGCGGGCCTTTGCCGTCCTGCCCGGCGCTCTCGGTCGGTGGGCGCCGCCTTGCTGTGTTTGAGGACGTAGCCGGTGCCGGTACCACGATAAGAGTCTCGGGACTGTCTTCGTTGGCCAGCACGTCGACCACGACGGCCGTGATGTTGTCACTGCCACCCCGCTCGTTGGCCAGTGTGACCAGTTCTTTAGCCGCTTCGCTGGGGTCGGAAAAGCGGGCCAGCACGGCGGCGATCTGTTCGTCGGAAGCTTCCCGGGGGAGCCCGTCGCTGCACAGGAGGTAACGGTCCCCGTGCCTAGGGGTAACGTCGATGATGTCCACTTCGACCGTCGGCTCGACGCCGAGGGCGCGAGTAAGGACATGGCGCTGAGGATGTACGGCCGCCTGCGCTGGGCTTATCTGGCCGTCGTCGACGAGCTCTTGCACCAGGCTGTGATCGACAGTGAGCTGTCGCAGGGCCCCTTCCCGCAGGAGGTAGAGGCGGGAATCGCCGATATGGGCCACCGCCAGGGCATTGGTACCGTCGCCGTGCTCGACGACAGCCAGTGCGACCAGCGTGGTGCCCATGCCGAGCATGCCGCGATTGGTGCGGGCTTGTTCCCAGACGGCCCGGTTGGCTGCCTTGGCCGCACTCTCCAATGCTTCGGCTGAGTGCTCGCCGCTGGCCGCAAAGGCCGCTTGAAGAGCTTTGATGGCTGTCGAGGAAGCGACCTCCCCGGCGGCGTGGCCGCCCATGCCGTCGGCCACGGCGTAGAGACCTGGGGAAACGAGGAACTGGTCCTGGTTGTTGGAGCGGACAAGGCCTACGTCGGTCGCCGAGCCGACGAGGAGCTTGCTCACTTCTGCAGCTCCAGGACGCTGCGGCCCACTTGCACGCGGTCACCTCGGCGCACGGGGACGGCGCCATCGATCTTGCGCCCGTTGACGAAGGTGCCGTTGGTGGAACCGAGGTCCTCGACCCAGTAATCGTCCCCCCGGTGGAACACACGAGCGTGTACCTGGGAGACGAACGTGTCTGTAGCCAGCGCTACCGCACAGCCCGTGGCGCGGCCTATGGTGAGCTCAGCGTCCAGGGGAAAAAAAGCGCCCCGGTCCTGATCGGGCTCCACCAGGGCCAATCTCCTCGGGCTGGAGCGTCCGCGCCTGGTGGGGGGAGTGGCGGTCACCGACGCCGGAGGACTTGTGCCTGTCAGCGGAGCCGGGGTCATCGGCACCAGGCGAGGTTCGCGCAGTTCCACCCACACGGCACGGACCACCCGGAGGAAGAACAGGTACAGAAGCGCTAAGAAGACGTACTCGAGGAACCTGTAAGCCGGGCTGGGCACTTAGGTGGTCCCGGCGACGGAGGCCGCCTCGAAGCGGACGCTGGTCGAGCCCACTGTGATCTCGTCCCCGTCTTCGAGCTGGTGAGCGTCGCTGATGCGCAGGCCGTTCACCTTGGTGCCGTTGGTGCTGCCCAGATCGGTGACGACCCAGGTGTTGTCCGCGCCCCGCCGCACCTCGGCATGGCGCCGGCTGACGCCGGCGTCGGCCACAGCCAGCTCACACTCCGGCAGGCGGCCGAGGGTCACCTTGTCCTGATCGAGCACCACCCGCCGACCGTCCGGCAAAGTCAAGGTCGCGGTACCTTGCCCCGGGGCAACGTCGCCGGCCACCAGGAGCGTGCCCGGGCGCAGGGCGGCATCGGTCTCCATGGCGACGCTGACCGGTCCCAGGAAGATGTAATCCTCCTGCTTGGCATGGTCCTTGGCCACCTCGACCAGTTCCTTGACCAGCTCCTCTTCGAAGGCTTCGAACTTCGCCCGGTCAGCACCGGAGAGCACGACCTTGAAGGTGTTGGGGGCCAGGACCCCTCTGGGCGCGACCGCCCGGCGCAGGTCCATTTCCCGCGTCAGGCGCCTACCGATCTCTACAGGCTGTAGCCCGCTGCGGAACACCCGTGCAAAAGCTCCCTCTACGAAGCGTTCGAGGCGTCTCTCGAACCTTTGTAAGCCCATTGTCCGCGCATAGTACCCTCACCGGGGCCCCAGCCTGCAGCTACCCGGTCTGGGCGGGCGCCTGTACTGGTCTTCCTTACCAAATCTAAACGGCCGACCGTGGCCGACGAGGTATTACGCTCGGCCGCGTATGCAGCTGTCCTTGAAGCGAGGGGCGTTCCCCGTGGCCGCGGCAGTGGCGGTCTGCGCCGCTCTGGTGGCAGTCGTTGGCGCGGCCGGGCCCGCAGCCGGAGCTGGCCTCAGTGGTGAGCAGCCTGCTCCGCTCTTCGTGTTGGTCACCGAACCGGCTGACGGCCTCTCACCGATCTATGGCCTGATCACGTCGGCCAAGCGCACGCTCGAAATGACCATGTACGAGCTGAGCGACGCCACTGCCGAAACAGATCTTGCCCGTGACGCCGAGCGGGGCGTCAAGGTGGAGGTGGTCCTCGACCAGAACCTGGCCAAGTCCTTCAACACGCCCGCCTACGACTACCTCCAGTCCCACGGCGTCAGCGTGCACTGGGCCCCGCGTTCCTACGACGTGACACACCAGAAGACGATCACCGTGGACGGGGACGTCTCGGCCGTCATGACCCTCAACCTGACGAGCGAGTACTACGCGACGAGCCGTGATTTCGCCCTGGTCGACCGGGACGCCGCCGACGTGGGAGCGATAAGGGCCGTCTTCGACGGCGACTTCGCAGGCTCTCCGTCCTCACCGGAGCCCGCCGGGTCAGACCTCATCTGGAGCCCGGGCGCAGACGAGCGCCTGGTCGGCATCATCGGCTCAGCCCGCCACACGCTGTACGTGGAAAATGAGGAGATGAGCGAGTACACCATCGTAGACGCGCTTGCCGCCGCCGCCCGGCGCGGGGTGGACGTCGAGGTCGTGATGACCTACCAGTCGTCCTGGCGGTCCGATTTCGACAAGCTGGCCGAGGCGGGCGTACATGTCCGCACCTATTCGCCGGACGCCGACCTCTACATCCACGCCAAGGTCATCGACGTCGATCCCGGCTATCCCGACGAGCACCTGGAGATCGGCTCACAGAACTTCTCCTGGGCCAGCCTGCAGTACAACCGCGAGCTCGGCGTGGACCTGGGACCGGCGCAGGCAGGCATAGTGGGCAGCGTGGCCGCCACCGTGCGCTCAGACTTCGCCGGGGGTGAGCCGTGGACGGCCTGAAGCATAGCGACCCGCCCACCTGGACTTGGTAGGGCCCGGTTCATGTAGCCTTGTGTGACCATTCGGGCGAGTGGCGGAATTTGGCAGACGCGCAGGATTCAGGTTCCTGTGTCCGCAAGGACGTGGGGGTTCAAGTCCCCCCTCGCCCACCCGGTTTGACCAGGGTTTTTACCTCCAAGATGCGGGCCCGGGCCTCCTCCCACGCCAGTGGCGTGACGTCGTGGCCCTGGGGGTCGAGCAGCCTGGCGACCGGGCGGTGTTCGTTGGCGTTCATTGGTCCTCTCCTAGAAGAAGTGGTGGTCTTGGAACAGGAGGCCCTGCAGGCGCAGAGCGCCAATATCCAGGGCGTCTCTGGGGCCAGCTACACGAGCGCCGGTTTCGAGCAGTCGCTGCAGTCAGCGCTAACCGAGCTCGGGTTCCACTAACAAAGGTACGCAGCTAGCGCCCGTCGCGGTGAGCGATCTTCGCCGAGAGCCTGGCGGCTGGCGCTTGTCTGCGAAAATAGCGACCATGCGCTTGCTTTTGGCAGAGGACGACGTGCACCTGCGCGGGGTGCTCGAGCGTGGGTTGCGGGAGGAGGGCTACGTCGTCGATGCCGTCGGCACTGGGGAAGAGGCGCTCGACTACCTGCGCATGTACGAGTACGGCGTGTGCATCCTGGACTGGCGCATGCCGGGGGCGTCGGGGCTCGACGTTGTCACTGGGGCGCGCCGGCGGGGTGCCCAGGTCCCGTTCTTGATGCTGACGGCTAAAGACGCACCGCCCGACCGGATCCGGGCGCTGGACGAGGGGGCAGACGATTACCTGGTCAAGCCGTTCGACTACGGCGAGCTCCTGGCCCGTCTGCGTGCCCTGTTGCGCCGGGCCAGCGGCGACCGCAGCCCGCTCCTACGCTGTGGTTCATTGACCATCGACCCCTCGACTCATGAGGCGGCCGTGGGCGGCGAGCCGGCCGAACTGACCCCCCGCGAGTTTGCCATCGTTGAGCTGCTGGCCCGCAAGAGCCCGGCCATCGTGACCCGCCGGTCGATCGCGCTGCACGCCTGGCCTGATGAAGCCGATGCCGTGGGTTCCAACACGATCGACGTCCACATCGCCCGGCTTCGGGCCAAGTTGGCCCGATCGGACGCCCGCATAGAGACAGTGAGAGGAAGTGGTTACCGGCTGGTAGCCGCTTCCCAGTGAAAGAGGCGCGACCACGAGCGGACCGCTCGTCCCGGCGGGTCAGGGCGAACGTCCACCGGGTCGCCTTTGGTGCCACCATCATGGCCTTGGTCTTGTACGTTGTCGCCTGCTTCGTAGTGGACCTCGTCGTGGTCGACCGGCTGAACGCCAGCATCGACGCGCGGCTCACGACGCGGCTGCACCAGGTAGTGCCGACGTTTCCGGCGGGTGGTCCCAAGGGCACGATCGGCTCTTACAGCCCGCAGTTCTCGGGCGACTATGACGACGCCCCGATCGTGCTTTGGTGGGTGCCGGGCTCGCGCCTGGCCGCCGTCGGGCTCGACACCAATGGCCCCCGGCTACCGGTCAGCGCGGCCGCCACCGCCAGCCCTCGTAACGCTACCGTGGGCGGCCGCCCGTTCCGCTTGGCAGGCACCTTGTTGGGCGACGGCCGCCTGATCGCGGGGACAACGGCGCAGCAGGTCCGCACTGCGCTGTCCAGCCTCCTCGGAGCCGAGGCGGTCCTGGGCCCGGTGGCCCTTATCATGCTGTACGGCGCGGCCTGGGTGATCGGCCGCAGCGCTGCGGCCCCGGTGGAAAGAGCCCGCCTTCGCCAGCTCGAGTTCACCGCGGACGCGTCCCACGAGCTTCGCACCCCTCTCAGCGTCATCGAGGCCGAGGTCGGCCTGGCTCTCAATGCCAAGCGCTCGGCACCGGACTACCGGCGCGCCCTGGAGCGCGTGGCTGACGAAACCAAACGGCTGCGCGGCATCGTTGAGGACCTCCTGTGGCTGGCCCGCCTCGATTCGCTCCCCGCCGCGCCTCCGACCGAGGCCGTCGACATGACCAGTCTGGTCGAGGTCTGTGCCAGCCGGTTCGCGGCCGTAGCAGCTCACCGCGATGTAGCCATATCGGTCATGGAGAAGGGCAATCAACCGCCCATCGTGTTCGCTCCCGCAGAGTGGCTCGACCGGCTCGTCTCGGTACTGCTGGACAACGCCTGCCGCTACTCAAATGATGGTGGCCGAGTCGACGTCACCGTCTCGAGCCAGGGGGACCGAGTGGGGGTGTCCGTGGACGACACCGGCCCCGGGATCTCAGACGAGGACCGCGACCACATTTTTGAACGGTTCCATCGGGCGAGCAGCCTGCCCGGCGGCGCAGGGCTGGGCCTGTCGATTGCCGACGCCGTCGTGCGGGCCACGAACGGCACCTTTGAGGTAGGCCGAGCGCCCCTCGGCGGGGCCCGTCTCGCCGTTTCGTGGCCCCGGCACGGGCCCCAAGCGGCTTAAGCCGGCAGGCCGGACGCGCTCTCCAAACTGAAGCCGACCTAATAACCGGGCCCCACCCGCGCTGGCTTCACGCTGCCGTAAGGTCAGCCCCCTACCCTCGGCCTTCATAACAGGACTGATCAAGAGGGCCCAGTGACGCTTGCCGACACCCGCCAGCTCTCGGGCGACGACCTAACGGTGCCGGGACGAGCGCCGGCGTCATTGCGCCCGCGAGGCAGCGGCACCGGTCCCCGTAGCCGGCCCCGCCCAGGGCGCCGCCCCCGGCACTGGACAGCTGACCTGTTCCTGGCGCTGGTAGGGACGGGTTTCGGCGCGGTGGTGGGCGAGGTGGTCACCGCCGAGAGCCGGGGGGCGCTGGCCGCCCCGGGCGGGCTCCTCATCGCCGGGGGCCGCTTTGCCGGTTTTGCCGGCGCCTACCTAATGCTCGTCATGTTGTTGCTGATCGCCCGCATCGGTTGGTTGGAGCGAGCTGTCGGCCAGGACCGCCTCGTGCGTTGGCACCGTCGCGTGTCGCCCTGGGCACTCGGGTTGATCACCGCCCACGTGGTGCTGATAACGCTGGGCTACGCCCAGTCGGCAAAAACCGGGGCACTGAGACAATTTTGGACCTTCCTGTCCTCCTATCCCGATGTCTTGGCCGCCACCGTCGCGTTCGGCTTGCTCGTCATGGTCGCCGTCACGTCTGTTCGGATCGCCCGTCATCGGCTCAAGTACGAAACCTGGTGGGTGGTGCACCTCTACACCTACATGGCCCTCGCCCTTGCCTTCGCGCACCAGATAGCGACGGGGGCGTCGTTCGTCGGCCATCCCTTGGCTAGGGCTATTTGGGCTGTGGCGTGGGCGGCTACGGCGGGGCTGGTGGTCATGTACCGCTTCGTCGTCCCCTTGTTGAGGAGCGCTCGTCACCAATTGCGCACCGAGCGGGTCAAACAGGAGGCGCCGGGCGTGTACTCGGTCATTTGCCGGGGCCGCCGGGTCGACCGTTTGGCGGTATCCGGCGGGCAGTTTTTCCAATGGCGCTTCCTGGCCAAGGGGATGTGGTGGCAAGCGCACCCATATTCTCTGTCTGCCTTGCCCCGGCCACCCATGGTGCGGCTGACCATAAAGGCCACGGGGGACTACGGCAAGGCGGTGCGGGGGCTCCAGCCCGGGACCCGAGTCCTCGTCGAGGGACCGTACGGCGCGTTTACCCACCACGCCCGGTCGACCGACAGCGTCGCCCTTATCGCCGCTGGTGTTGGCGTTACCCCGGTCCGGGCCATGCTCGAAGACCTTCCCTACCACGTCGACGTTGTCGTGATCCTGCGCGCCTCGTCATATCAAGATCTTGTGCTCCGGGACGAGGTCGCAGCCCTCGTCGAGAGGCGGGGGGGACAGGCGTACGCCGTTGTCGGCTCCCGCCAGGCTGCTCGTTTCGACGCAGACGCATTAGCCAAGTTCGTACCGGACTTGGCGCTGCGCGACGTCTTCGTGTGCGGTCCAGGGGCTTTTACCGAGCCGGTCATCGCCGCCGCCCTCGCCCTTGGCGTACCTAGGTCCCGCATCCACTACGAAGCTTTCGCCTTCTGACCCCGACCGTTGCCATAGCCGACATGTATGGACGAACCCCGTTAGCGACAGGTCACCAACCATGAACGAGCACAAGTGAAACGCGCCGGCATCGTGGCTGTTGCCTCGATGGTGGGCCTCGCCGGCGTCCTTTCCTTCCACACAAGGGCCACACCGCTCGGCCTCGGCGCGCGGTTGGTGGCACCTGGCGCGGGCCAGACAAGCCCGACGACGACGGCACCTTCGCCGGCGACCAGCGCCCCCTCTGCGACATCCTCGCAGGCCCGGACGGCCACCGGAGCAGCGGTGGACTACAACTACGGGGTCCTGTCGGTTTCCGCGACCGTCCAGGGGACGAAGCTGACGAACGTGACCATCGCCTCGATCGACGACGGGGGGAACTTCCGGTCCGAATCGATAGACCAACAGGCGGTCCCTGTGCTCGAGCAGGAGGCGCTCCAGGCACAGAGCGCCAATATTCAGGGGGTTTCCGGTGCCAGTTACACCAGCGCCGGTTTCGAGGATTCCCTGCAATCGGCTCTCACCCAGCTTGGTTTTCGGTGAGACAGCTTGGATTTCGGTGAGACAGCTGCGCCATCCCGGGGCAAACCCGGAGGTGCAGAGCTGGCACCTGCACAAACGGGAAGAGGTCATGGGTACGGTCGTGACCCTCGATGCTTATGGCGAAGGTGCCAAGCCTCCCCGAGAGGTGCACGTGCGAGCGGCCCGGGCGCGCGCCGTGCTGCAACGAGCCGACGCCGTGTTCAGCACCTGGAAAGAGCACAGCCCCCTCAACCAGCTCCGGCGGGGCGAGATCACCGCCGACCAAGCCCCGCCCGAGGTCAGGGAGGTATTGCAGGCATGTGAGCGGGCAAAGTTTATATCTGACGGCTACTTCGACCCGTGGGCACTGCCCGGGGGCGTCGACCCTACCGGATACGTGAAGGGCTGGGCGGCACAGCGAGCGGCAGAGATGCTCTACGGCCCCGGGGTGGGCGGCGCAGTTGTCAACGCCGCCGGCGATATCGCCACTTGCGGCAGCCCTGCACCGGGAAGGCCGTTCCGGTTGGGAGTCGCTGACCCTTCGGACCGCCGCCGTATCGCCTGCGTGGTCGAAACCTCGGGGGCCATCGCCACCTCCGGCACATCAGAGCGCGGTAACCACCTCGTCAACCCTAAGTCCGGCCAATGGGAAGCTCGGGCGGCATCTGCGAGCGTGACCGGGCCCGACCTGGGGCTGGCTGACGCCCTCGCAACAGCACTGGCCGTCGCGGGCGAGGAAGGACTGGCGTTCGTCGAGGTCACCCCCGCCTATGAGGGCTTCGTGATCGGCTACGACGGTTCGTGGCACGCCACCCCCGGCTTTCCCTTCCACCCGTTAGGCAACCCGAGTGGGCGAACACACCACCAGCCGGCTGAGGCCAAGCATGAGAACTAAGAGGCACGCGGTACGTAGGCCTTCCCGGCGGCGCCGGCGCTTGTTGCAGTTGCGTGCACTTCTGGTGGCTGTACCGGCCTTAGCCGCCGGCCTGTTGGCGGTCTCTCTCGTCGGTGCCGCCCTTAGCCCCGGCAACCAGGACTTTGAAGCCAAATGGGCCGATTGGCTGCGGGCGAACCACGCCGGGCTATTAGCCCAGAAATTCGAGGAGGTCTACTACTCGGCGACGGCACCGGTCAAGGGCGGCCGCCCGAAGGGCCTCAACCACGTGCCCGGTGTGGAAACTTCGGCGGCCGAGGCCACCACGACGGGCTCGGTGGGGACCACCACGACCACTCGCCCTCCAAGGCTGACCGCCCCGTCCCCGGTCCCCCTGGTCGCGACCCCGGCACTACCAGGCGAAGGACAATGGCAAGCGACCGGGCCGCTGGTCGACGGCCGTCCGGCCATGTACGTGGCGCAGTTCCGGGCCGACGACGTTTATACCAGCCAGATCACCTCGGCGGTCTGGATCGATACCAAACTGCTCCGCCTGGGGCTGGTCCCCGGCTCCACCGAGCCAGGCGGCAGCTGGTCCCATCCTCCTTACGTGACAAGCAGCGAGCTTCCTTATCTGGTGGCCGCCTTCAACGGCGGGTTCCGCTTCCAGGATGCCCGCGGCGGCATCTACCTCGAAGGCCGGTGGGGCGTGCCTCCGTCCCCGGGGGCGGCCTCCTTCGTCCTGTACAAGGGAGGCCAGGTCGCCATCGGGGCCTGGGGTATGGACGTCTCCATGACCCCCGACGTGGTCTCGGTCCTTCAAAACGTCGTCTTGTTGGTCGACCACGGGCAACTGGCACCGTCGGCCACCTACACCGACAACGCCATCTGGGGCTATGCTCTTGGCGGTGGTTATGTGGTGCCCCGCAGTGGCATCGGGGTCACAGCTGACGGAGCCCTGGTCTACGTCGCCGGCCCGGCGCTGACGGCCAAATCGCTGGCCGAGTCCCTGCAGCGAGCAGGGGCGGTCACCGCCATGACGCTCGACATCAACCCGGAGTGGGTCACCTTCAACTTCTATTCCCACCCCGCCGGGCAGCCCACCAACGTCTCGGGTACCAAGCTCTACCCCCAGATGCAACGCTCGGCTGACCGCTACCTGCCCCCCGGGTGGGAAGCCCGCGACTTTTACGAGGTGCTATTGCCAGGGGCACCGACCGCCTGAACTTGTCACCCGGATGCCAGCGTGCAGCCGCACGTAGGCCCACTGGCTCGGTGGTCCTACACAGGGACACCGCTGAGCGCGAGGACGACGCCGATGCTGCCCGCGATCAGCAAACCGCCGACAACGCCACGTCGAACGACGAACAACCAAAGAAGCGCAGCGACTAGGACTGGGACCTGCCACAGATGCTGAAGCGTGAGCCCGAGCGGCACCGCCGAACCCGCGATGGCACCGATCACGGCCGGTCCTGCCCCCGTAAGGAACGACTGGACCTGTTGGTTCGCCCGGAGCCGGTCGAAGCGACGGCCGCCGAAGATAACGAACAGGAACGACGGTGCGAAGGCGATGAGCGTGGCCAAGAGGCCTCCCAGGATGCCCTTGGCCGCGTAGCCGACCACGGCGGTCGTGAGCACCACCGGCCCCGGGGTCACTTGGCCGAGGGCGACCGCGTTCAGGAACTGGGCGCCCGTCATCCAGTGGTAGGCCGCCACGGCGTCGTGCTGCATGAGCGGGACGATCACGAAGCCCCCGCCGTAGGACAGGGCGCCGACCTTGAAGGCCACCCAGGCGAGGGCGCCGAAGCCTCCTAATGCCACGACGTGCGCAGGGACCGCCAAAAGGAGGAGCTGGGCCCGACGGGACCGCCCATGCGTAGCGTGGCGTCGGACCGCGACCTCGACAATCCCGCAGCCGAGCAAGACGAGCACGAGATAGGGGCCGATGGTGGCGGCTGCCACGCCTCCGACGAGGGCGTAGATGGACCAGCGGACGCGCTCAGGCGCAGAGGCGCCAATGCGTTTCCAGCTGGCGGGGACCAGGCCGTTTGCCGCGTTGAGGGCCACCGCGGGGACCGCCGCGCCGGCGCCCGCCGCCGCTCCTAGGACCCAGTCGGGCGGGTTGTGGGCGAGGAAGACCGCCGAGAGGGCCAGGATGAGGACCAGGCCCGGGATGATGAAGCAGGCTCCGCCGAGGACCGCACCGATCGTTCCCCGAAGCCTCCAGGCACAAAAGATCGCCAGTTGGGTCGACGCCGGCCCCGGCAGGAGGTTCACCGTGGCGACGGCGTCTTCGAACTCGCTCGGCGGGACCCACTTGCGCTCCACGACACAAATTCTCCGGAGCAGGGCGATATGGGCGGGTGGGCCCCCGAACCCGATGCAGCCGAGCCGGCCCCACTCGCGCGCTATGGCCCATAGCGGTACCCGCACCTGGCCCTGCGCCCCGTCGTCGGCCGTGCTCATGGGCCGCCCTCTCCCAATACTTCGTCGGCCAGTTCTCTGAGCTGGGCGATCATCTCCTCCAGGGCCCGCCGGCCGGCGGCGGTGATGGCATAGGACCGCAGCGACTTACTCTCGACCACCTGGGCACGGGAGGACAACAGGCCCTCCGCTTCCATCCGGTGAAGCGTCGGGTACAGCGAGCCCGGGCTGATGCGGTAGCCGTGACGGGCCAGCTCCTCTGACATCCAGGCCCCGTGGACCTCGCCATGGGCGGCGTGGTGGAGGATATGGAGCTTGACCGTTCCTCGCAGGAACTCGTGCACCCGGGCAACGCTACTGCTGGATATCTTTTTTCGATATCGATAAGCGATATCTTCGGGCCATGGTGGCCCGGGCGGTAGAGCGCGGTGAGCTCCCACCCGGCACCGATATCGAGCTCGTCGCCGACATCGCCCCCGCCCTGGCTCGGTACCGGTCCCAGACCACGGGCCAGCACCTGGACGAGGCCTTCATCGACCGGGTGGCCGACCAGTTCTTCCCACCGGTGGCAGTCGAGGCGCCCTCCGGGCCCGTGGCCGCCGGACCAGTTACAAGAGCGTAGTTAGGATCGAGACCATGGCCCTTGTCGAGGCGCTGGACCTCTTCTGCGGTGCCGGGGGTCTCTCCCTCGGTCTGGGCGCGGCTGGGATCTCCGTCGTTG